>PVMK01132045.1_pt1 | contig 11696 bp, 10 predicted proteins | sample 1853481 | NCBI WGS metagenome assembly PVMK01 (sample SAMN08533507, study PRJNA380276) | Marine sediment metagenome, whole genome shotgun sequencing project. | reverse complement strand
CACTGGGACACCTCCTTGTCTAGTATCCAGGCTTACCTAGGTGTCCACAAAATCGGGGGAAGTCCATCCCGCCGTGCTTGTCGCAAATCGTGCTCCTCGACGTAGCGCTACTACGACTGCGTCGCCCGATTCACAACAAACCCAGCGGATACTTGCGCTTCGCCGCCCTCGCAACGAAACCCGGTGAGATAAGCGGGCTAGCGCCTCTCGAAGCGCCCCTCCCACTGCCTGGATGGCGCTGGAACATGGCGACAACGGCCTGTCCAGACTCAGTATCACGCGAGGTGAAAATGGCATGGTCGAATGGACGGTGAAATTCTGACCGTGATCTAGCAGGCAAATCCCAGGTTGAATCGATCCATGAGCTTCATCCAGAGCCCTAATTTGCCGTCATTTCTATCCGCCTTCATCATGCCATGGCGGGTCATGGTGACACCAAACCAGCGGAGGGGTTCGGGCGGCCAGTTCATTGCTTTTTTTCTGACGAACTGCATATCCAAGATATCGCTGGGTTGATAACCGAGTAATTCCAATCCGATTCGGGCCCCAAAGCGGGATGCGCCGACCCCTAATCCTGTATAGCCGACGGCCCAGGAGACTCGTCCGTCATAGGCGACGCCAGGCACCACGCAAAACCGGGTGGACGAGGCGACGATGCCGCCCCAGCGATGGGTGAACTTGATTCCTTCGAGTTGGGGGAAGGTGTGAAAGAAGGATTGTGACAGGCGTTCAAAGCGGTCTCTGGGATCGGCTACGCCCGGATCGGTGCGGCTGCCGTAGTAGTAACACACGGAGCCACCGCCCCCCCAGGTGATGCGATCATCGTGCGTCATTCTGTAGTAATGAAACATGCGATCGATGTCGCTCACGCCGTAGGGCTCTTTCCAGCCGATTGATTCCCGCTGAGTGGAACTCAGGGGCTCCGTAGCCAGTTGATAATCCCAAACGGGGATAACGGATTTTCGGATGGCGCCCAGGGGATTGGGAAACGCATTGGTGGCCATTAAAATCTTGTTGCTCCGTATTGAACCCTTTGGGCAGGCCGTTTTCATGCCGGGTCCATCCGTTCCGAAACTCAGCATGGGGGTGCTTTCGAAGATCCTCACCCCTAAGTCCAGCAGAACTCTTTTGAGTTCCCAACATAAACGGGCCGGATCGAGTATGCCGCCGCGATCAGGAAGATAAACCCCGGCGTGATAGGTCGGCGAATGAAGTTGTTTCTGGATTTCATCACGGTCGTACCACGTTACGTTGAGGCCGTTTTTCTTCTTTGTCTCATAGGACTTTCGAAACGACTCGACCTGGCAGGCCCTGGTCGCAACCTCCATGAAGCCTGCTTCTTCGAATTGGGCGTCGATTGAATAGCGCTGCAGGCTCTCTACAAGTTCCCGATAATTGACCTGCCCCAGCTCTTCAATGCGCTCCGCTTCACTGGGGAAATGATAGTCCGCGTTGTGTTCACCGTGGGTCAGTGTTCTCGCTATCATGCCCCCATTACGCCCCGACGCGCCGTCGCCGACGAAGGTGGATTCGAGCAGAACGATATCCAGGTCGGGCATGCGCTCCCTGGCCTGTAATGCCGCCCACAGCCCGGTAAATCCACCGCCCACGATGAGCAGTTCGCATGCTTCATCTTCAGACAGGGGAGGGCACGGCTCTGGCCGTATGTTCCGATCATGCCAGAGTGGACAGTATCGGGTTTCTGTCAGGGCGTTGAGATAGGGTTCCATACGATGAAATTCCTTGCTTCACTCAGGTAAGCATCGAACAGCTTCGCGCATAGTAAGGTTGGAATAATGTATCTGTCAAAGAGCCTGTGACCCATTCCCCAAAAACTGTACCACCTCCAAGTTGAGAGATCACGCTGGATTTGCCCTCCGGAAAGGGAGGGTCGATGGAGCAGAAGAGGTACACGGACGAACAGATCGCGTCCACGCCGCGGCAGACTGAGGCGGGGACGCCCACCAGGGGTGCCACGTTCACATTTGTTGATTTGTCACGAATGCCAAGGGGTTTGAACAAATGTGTAAATGTGAACGCACCCATGCATGATGGGCACCCATGCGATGTGTGCGTGGAACCCATGCAGTACCCCAGTGCCCCAGAGAATCGGGATATACTCTCGAACGCGCCCTCACTCACCACGGCCCCACATCGGGTCGCGATCCTCTCGGAGATCCGAGCACCAAAAGGAGGACCCCAATGATCCGCGCATCCTTCACTCCGCTCCTCCGATCCGCCCTTTTGATCACCCTCGTTGCAGCGGCCCCCGGCTTCGCAAACACCGCCGGGGAGATCACGCTCCAGGTCGATGCCGGCGAGATCGGCAGAGGCCTGGTGCACGTGGAGATCGAGGTGCCAGTGGAGGCCAGGCCTCTGCGGCTGGCTTACCCGCGATGGGGGGCGGACTGGGAAATGTGGGAGGAGTCGATCTTCGACGTCACCGACCTTCACTTCCGGGCCGGCGGTAAGGAACTCTCGTGGCGGCGTGACCTCCGCGACGTCTTCGCATTCGAAATCGACGTGCCGCCGGACGCCACTCACATCAAGGCCAATTTTGATGTCCTCCTCGAGCCCGACGGGTTCACACCGCTCCTGGCGCGGCTCTATTGGGAGCAGGTGCTGCTGCTACCTCCCGAGGCGGCCCTCGAAGACACCCACGTCACGGCACACCTGCGGCCACCCGCGGAGTGGGCTGTGGTCACCGCCCTGAAGCAGTCGGAATCCTCTGACAGCGGATTGACATTCCATCCGGTACCGGTGCGACGCCTCACGGATGCGCCGGTCATCATGGGCCTCCACTCCCAACAGGCGGAGGTCCTCGCACCCGATGCCCCGCCCCACCGCCTGGTTGTGTTCGCCGACGATCCGGAAATCCTGAGCGTCATCGACCCACCCTTGCCGATCAACTCGGCCCGCTTGTGAGCCGAGGCCCGCGAGCTCTTCGGTGGCTTTCCCGTACTCCGACCTACACGATGATGCTCGTGATCAGTGACCATATGGAGCCACTACGCTCTCGAGCACCTCGACTCGAGCGAACACTACTATCCAACCGCCGCCTTTAATGGTGGAGTCCTCAGCGCCTACCGGTCCCCGATACCCGCACACGAGCTCGTCCACTCGTGGAACGGCGAGCACCGAAAACCCTCAGGCATGGTCCCCACGTGACCTGTCGACACCGTTGACAACCGAATTGGTCTGGGTCTACGAGGGCCTCACCACATACCTCGGGTACGTGCTGGCGACCCGCAGCGGCTTCTGGACTCCCGCCCAGGCGCGAGATGCCTTTGCCGTCAACGCCGAGCTGATGCGGTCCGAAGGTGGCCGGCGCTGGCGATCGCTGCAGGACACGGCCGATGCCGCCCGGTTCGTGGATCGTTCGCACTGGCGGGCGCGCCGACGGGGCACCCGGAGCTTCTACCGGGAAGGTAGCTTGCTCTGGCTCGAGGTGGATGTCATCATCCGAGAACTCACCGGCGGCCAACGCTCGCTGGACGGTTTCTGCCGCCTCTACGCCGGTCCCGAGGCTCCCGGCGGCACCTACGAACTGGATGAAATCCTCACCGTCTTGAACCGGGTTGCGGCCTACGACTGGCGAAGCTTCTTCGACAAACGGGTCTCGAACACGCGGCCAGAGGCACCGGTCGAGGGCCTGGAGCTCGCGGGGTGGCGATTGGTCCGCGACGATGAGCCGTCAGAGTTCTTCCTCGGAGTCGAAAGCCGCCGGGGACCAGAACCACTTCTTTTTTCGTTGTGGCCTGACGGTCAATGATCAGGGAGAGATCGATGACGTCTTCGCCGGCTCCCCGGCCGACGTCGCGGGCCTCGCCCCGGGCTCGCGGGTGCTGGCAGTGAACCGCCACCGCTTTACACAGCCCCGCCTCCTCCGCGCAAGCGGCTCGACCGAGCTCATCGTCGAGACAGGAGGATCTGTTCTCGATCAGGCGTCTCGAGATCCCCGAAGGCGACGACTTCCCGACCCTCGAGCGAATCGAGGACCGGCCCGACCTGCTGGCTGAGATCTTCGAGCCGCGGCGGGCAGCGGCAGGGGAGGAGTCAGCACGAGCTGGACGAGGACGCCGCTGATCACAACCTCCGAACTCGGGTGAGCCGACCACTCTCGGGCGGCACGTACCGCACGGGTGTATGCACGCGCAACCGAAGGGATGGCACCCATGCGCAACTATAATGGCGCAGCGCTCAAAGGGGGGACAATGTTCGGCCTACCAGTCGCCACCACGCTGCTGATCTTCGGATTTCCAGTTCTCTGGATCCTGTACACCATCGGCTTCCTCATCGTCTCGAGGCACTGGACGGACAAGGCTGACGAGTCATGAACACGACCGTCATCCTCTTCCTCGTTCTCTACTACGTGGTCGTGGTCGGGATCGGCGTCTGGTCCATGCGGCGCGGTGCGAGCGACGACCTGGAGGGTTATCTGCTGGGCGGAAGGAACGTGGGGCCGGTGGTGACCGCCCTGACGCTGCAGAGCACCGCGATGAGCGGGTTCATGTTCCTCGGGGCCGGATCCCTCGCCTACACCCAGGGCTACTGGGCCTTCTGGTACGTGGCCGGGGACCTCGGTGGAGGCGTCCTCTCCCTCTCGGTCATCGGACGGCGGATGCGGAAACTGTCGCACATGATGGGCTCGCTGACCGCCATCGAGTACCTGGAGAATCGCTATCCCTCCCCGGCAACCCGCATGATCGCCGCCAGCCTGTCGGTCTTCCTGCTCGCCGCCTACGTGCTCGCCCAGTTCATCGCCGGCGGCAAAGGGCTGGAGCTGGTCACCGGGCTCCCCTACCCGGTGGCGCTGCTCGTCGCACTGACGGTGATCATCATCTACACATTTCTCGGCGGCTATCTCGCCGTCGCCTACACCGACTTCTTCCAGAGCCTGGTCATGATCGTTGGCGTGGTGTGGATCCTCGGCGCCGCGCTCATCCACGTTGGAGGTCTGAGTGCGGCGAACGCGGCCATCGCCGAGATCGACCCCACGTTGCTCTCGGTCTGGGGCAGGGACCTCGGATATCACGGCCAGTGGGGCGTCGTGGTGGGCGCGGTGCTGGTCTTCTCGATCGGCTACATGGGCTGGCCGCACGTGGTCACCCGTCACATGGCCATGGCACAGCCGAAGACCGCGCGCCTGGCCGGCGCCTACGCGACGGTGTGGAACCTTTTCTTCGTGTCGTCGCCGTACCTGGTCGGAGTCCTCGCGATCATCATTCTGCCGAATCTGGAAGACCCGGAGCTGGCGATCTTCCAGGTCGCGCACACCCTGCTCCCCGCCGCCGTGACAGGAATTGTCATGGCCGCCATCATGGCGGCGATCATGTCGACGGCGGACTCCCTGCTGCTGCAAACGGGTTCCATTGCCTCCCGCGATCTCTACGAGCGCTTCATCAACCCAAAGGCGTCCGACAAAGAGATGGTCATGGTGTCGCGAGGTCTGGTGCTCGCCATCGGCGTCGCCGGCTACTTCATCGCGCTGGTGCAGCCACCCGCCGTGTTCGACATCGTCATCTTCGCGACATCGATTCTGAGCAGCGCCTTTGCTCCGGCCTTCATCTGCGCGGTCTGGTGGAAGAAGGCAAACACACCCGGTGCCATCGCATCCATGATCGCCGGCGCCCTGACATCCTTCGTCTGGGAGGTCGGAAGTCTCGCCGACACGACGACCCTCGCCCCCGTGACGGTTGGTCTGTTGGCATCGACGCTGACCATCATCGTCGTCAGCCTGGCCACGCAATCGATCGCCCCCGTACCGGGCCACATCGTCGCCGCCCTGGACGAGACCGCCAAAGTCGGGCCGATCCCGAAGCGCCTTCTGGCGATGTCCGACTTCGCCCTCAGCCCCGAGGCCGAGCAGATCGAGTCGATCCTGGATCGTGAGCAGGGGGGCTCCGTGACGCAGTCGCTCGCTTGTATCCGTGGCGATATCCGCAAGGAGGAGGCCGAGAGTCTGATCGCATCCGCGAGCGCCGGCTGGACACCTCGCGCGCAGGCCAGGCTCTTCTACCCGTACTTCTGGTTTCTGTTCCGCTGTTCCACGAGGACCTTGTTCGGTGAGAGTGGACTCAAGGTCTCGTGTCTCATCGATGCGCGAACCAAAGCGGGTGCCACGGCGGATGCCTTCGAGCTCGAGCGCGTCGGTGTTCCCGCCGGTGACGTCATCGAGCCTCGCCTGGACGAAGCCGAGGCCAACCGACTCGCGGAGCGTTACGTGGCCTACGTCGTGAGAAACAAACGCAAGGCCCTCGTCGCTCCCGAAGCTCGAGGTGTTGGATCACGCCCTCGTTTTCAAACCCTTTTGGATCGTGAACTGCAGCAACGGCACGAAACCGGAGTTCCGGGTGATGGTAGACGGCATCACTGGGGGGTTCCACGTGCTCTAGGGTACGACTAGGGTGCCACCCATTGCTCCGCCCTATCGGGCTGTGCGAAGCAATCGGGCCGAGCATGAGAGACTATGAAGGAACTGGAAGGGGCATATTGAACTGAAGGAACTCCTCAAAAACAAAGCGTTGAATGGCTGGTCGCTGTTCTGGCTGATCTCGGCGCCCATGTCGCTCATCATGGTGATGGCCATGATCGGGCGTGACATGATAAACCCTGAAGATGTGTCGCACATGTTTCAATTCTCGATCCGCTTGGTGATGGTTTCTCGATGAATTGCGCTAGAGTGATCCGTGTGTCAGCGGCGAGCAAGTCTCTGAGTCTGACCAACACCATTTGGTTGTTCAACGATCAACGGACGGAAACAGCGTGTGACCAAGCATTTGCGTAGCCTCATTCTCTTCGGCATCCCTGTGATGTTCCAGACGCACGCGGTGACACTATGAAAAGAATCCTGAAGCTGGTTGGCTGTATGGTACTGCTCCTGCTCGCTCCACATTTGGCGCTGGCACAGTGGACCGAGGGGCAGCAGGGGCGGCTGGTTATTCGAGGCGGCTGGTTGTTTGACAGCGTCAGTGATGAGCGCCGACGGAACACGGGCATCGTCATACAGGACGGCAAGATTGTGGAAGTCGATGCCGATGTTCCGCAACAGGTATCAAGCACAGCTCACGTTGTCGACCTGGCCGAAAACGACACGATATTGCCGGGCATGATCGACCTGCACGCACACTACAACCTGGATCTTGTCGACAACGGCCGTGTGGAAGAAGTCGTCTACAACGGCATCGTCTTTCTGGCGAACGGTGTTACATCGACCTGGTCTGCCGGTGAGTTTTTTCCCGAGCGTGTCATCACTCAACGCGATCGTATCGATGCCGGTGAATCCATCGGGCCACGGCTGTTTGCATCGGGCCCATACTTCGGCGCGTTCCGTTGTGAATACAACATCAAGACAGCAGCGGACGATTGCATTGGTTGGCCCAACGACATCACCTCAGACGAGATTCGTCAGGGAGTGGATGCGTGGGCCGAGCAAGGCGTTATCAGTATCAAGATCAAGCAGGCAACGCCGGGTGAGATGATGATTCTCATCGAGCAAGCGCATGAGCGCGGCATGACGACCGCAGCTCACCTCGCGAATTACGACGTCGAATACGATGTGGAGTTGCGGGGACGCCATTCTCATGGGCCTGGATCGTGTTGAACACCAGCTGACCCTCGGTAGTGGTGGCCCGCGCAGCGCCGAAATGCAGCAAATGATCGATCTGATGCTGGCGCACGATGTTTACTATGTTGCCACCCTGCAAATGTACGGCGGTATCAACGAGCGGCTGGCACATCCATCAGAAATGCTGTGGACTGACGAAGCGAAGTACTTCACACAGTACACGCAGGCCCTGCTCGAGAAGCGCGGCCCGCCACCGCCGGAATCTGATGCCGAGGAATTCACCCAGCGGGTGCTTGAACTCAAATCATTATTCGATGCCGGTGGTGCGCATCTGCTGATCGTCGGCACGGACGAGCCCGTCTACACGAATCTGCTACCAGGCTTCGCCTATCACCGCGAACTGCTCGCAATGACCTATGCAGGGATACCGCCAGCTGCCGTACTCAAGGCTGCCACCATCAACGGCGCAAGAGCGCTGGGCGTCGATGCCCGCCTTGGCTCGATAGAGGCCGGCAAACTCGCAGATTTTGTTGTGGTGTGTGGCAACCCCCTCGACGACATCAAAAGAGCGCGAGACATCAAGCTTGTATTCAAAGATGGCGTCGCCTACGACCCGGCGGAGCTCCTGCAGTCTGCAGAAGGAAAGATCGGCCCGGCCGGCCCTGAGGATCACGCCGACTGGGAGCTCGAGATCCGGCCTCTGAGGAAAGACGAAAGGAAGTGACCATGTCGATCAGCTTTCGAACCACAGTAATGCTCCTCTTCTACCTTGCGGTCGTGGTGTGCGCTTCTCCGCTCCTGGCTGAGCCCGGGAATCCGAGCAAGCCGAACATCGTCCTCGTTTTGATGGACAATTTCGGTTATGGAGAAGTCGGCGTTTACGGCGGAGGCGTGCTGCGAGGCGCGGCGACGCCCAGAATCGACAGCCTCGCCGACGAAGGTCTTCGGTTGACGCACTACAACGTCGAACCGGAATGCACACCCTCGCGCGCGGCCCTGATGACCGGTCGTTACGGGATTCGTACCCGGCTGCAAGAGGATGGGCCTCCCCGAGACATTTGGTACGGCATCACCAAGTATGAGTACACGATGGCGGAGATGTTGTCGGATTCCGGTTACGCGACGGGGATCTTCGGGAAATGGCATCTGGGAGATACCGAGGGCCGTTATCCAACGGACCAGGGTTTCGATGAGTGGTACGGAATCCCCAGGTCATCGGACCGAGCCTACTGGCCTGATAGCACCATCTTTGAGGAGGGCGTCCACCCGAGTGCCGTGTTCACCTACGTCATGACGGGAAAGCGGGGTCAGAAGCCAAAACAAGGGGAAGTGTACGGCCGAGCCAAGCGCGCGACGATCGATCGCGAGATCACCGACCACGCCATCGATTTCATCAAGCGCAAGGCCAAAGCCAAACAGCCTTTCTTCGCCTTTCTCCCCTATACGCAGACCCATAATCCGGCCGACCCCCACCCCGACTACAAGGGCAAGACCAGAAACGGCCCCTTCGCCGACGTGTTGGCGCAAACGGATGCCTACGTGGGCGAACTCCTGGATACCGTCGAAGAGCTTGGGCTCAGAGACAACACCATATTCATTTTCACGTCGGACAACGGGCGCGAAGGCAGGCCGGGATCGGGTGGATTTACGGGCCCCTGGCGAGGCGGCATGTTTTCTCCCTATGAAGGGTCCTTGCGCGTGCCGTTTTTGATTCGATGGCCCGGAAAGATCCCTCCAGACAGAGAATCAAACGAACTTGTCCACGCGGTGGATCTATTCGTCACCTTGGCCAACTGGGCAGGTGGCAAGATCCCGAAGGACCGAACATTGGATGGTGTCGACCAGTCTGACTTTCTGATGGGGAAGTCGGAGAGATCCGCTCGGGATTCCATGGTCATCTATGTCGACAACGAGCTCTTCGGTGTGAAGTGGCGCAACTGGAAGATGCTTCTCAAGGATCTCGATGAGGAGGATTACTCGGTCAAAACGCTTGCCTACCCAACGTTCTACAATCTGATAGTGGATCCGAAGGAAGAGCACCCCGAACGCAACTATGTCGCGGACACCTGGGTTGACTATCCTCTGTATCAGGTTCTGGAGGACTTCCAGGCGTCGCTCGAAGAAGATCCCGGCACTCCGGATCCCGACTACTAGATCCGACACCGCTTCCTGACTTCGCACAGGCCCGCAGCGCAAAAAGCGATTTCCTACTCCGCAAGGGTGCGTGCCTGGATGCGGTCGCGGAAGAGGAAGAGTGCCACGTATCACATTGTCACATGAGGCAACGCAGAGTCATCAAGTGATACGTGGCACCCATTCTGGCACCCATTCAGAAATGACCGGTTTCGACCGGGAGGGTATTCGCGCACCTCAGGCCGCCGACGCTTTCCGATTGCTGCCGAAACGACGCAGCACTCTCATGAAGATCGTGATGCTGATGACTCCGGTGCACAGCGGAAACGCGGCCAACAACTCGAAGCCGCTGCGCTCGACGATCATGCCCGCTACCGGGGTTCCGGCCGCGTCACCCAACCACCACATGGCGTCGACGGCCACCGCCCAACGCCCAAGATCGTCAAGTCTGGCCATCAGGCCCAGCAAATAGGGAACAACGAAGAAATAGGCCCCAAACCAAATGACGTTCAAGATCACGAATTGGATCGGACTTGTGCTGTAGCTGAGCCCGACCGCTGCAGCGACGTTGACCCCGATCCCGAGCACGATCGGCCACTTACTCCCAAAACGGTCACCGATCCAAATCGCGAGAAACGAACCGCTCAATGCCACGAGCTGGATGATGGCTAGGGAATCGCCGTAGAACCGGTCGTCCACGCTCGAGTGCCGGCCGAACTCCACCAAGTACGTCCAGATACCGCCCTGGCCGGTCTCGTAAATGAACAGGGCGAGCATCGCGACCACGGCGATGGCGCGATTGGGCGCTTGCAGAATTGCCGCCCAGGCGCTCGTTGTCTCCGCGCTTTCGCTCGGGCGCGGTGGCAGCAACCATATTAAGAGCGGCATCAAGAGCGCGGTCGCAATGGCGAGTCCGTAAAAGCCGCCATCCAACCCGAAAGGGCCGAGCGCGAGCCTCTCCAACCAAGCAGGCTCGAGAGCCAACATAACCTGTGTGACGATCATGACGACGGCGTAAACGCGTTCGGGATCCCGAGAAGAAGCTGCAGCCGCGGTTCCCGCGGCGCCGGCGAGCGCTCCGCCCGCCCCCAACATGATGCGGCAGACGACGAGAACCGAGTAACTGTCCGTCAACGCCGAGACAATACCGGCTGCCACTGCGACCGATCCGCCGAGCAGAGCGACCTTCACCCGCGAAAACCGGGCCAGCGGCCCAGCAGCCGCCAAGGCCACGATCGCAAAGGCGAACAGCTCGTAGCCGTACATTCGGGTGACTACTTCGTCGCTGCGATCGAAAGCCACCTTGATGGGATCCAGAAGCTGAGGCAGAGCGTAGTAGCTCTGCTGGGCAATCACCCACGCAGCCGAGCAGGAAACTATCAGGAGTATCGGAAGGCGCAGCACCGCCGGCGCGGTTTCGTCGGTCGCCGGGGGCCTGGAGTCAGCCATAAGAAGGTCACATCATACTGCAGAAGGAAGGGTGCCAGAATGAAGGGTGCCGCGTTCATATTTGTACCTCGGGTGCCTACCCAGCATGTTAGGCTCGCGGCCAGGAACACCACGCGCCTCTACCTGATTTACTCGACGAAGCCCAAGTCGAAAAAAGGAAACCCCTGATGAAGACCAAGACCTTTTTGCTGTTGCTTTTGGCTGCGGCGGCTACCGCGTATGCCGCGGAACCCACGACCGAGGTGTCGGGGCGGAGAGAAAAACCGGCCGCCAGTTCGGACAACGAATTCCCTGCCGGTGATCACCTGCTGTCCGACGGCACGTTCGTAGCCGTTGTCGGTGGCAGCCCGAGGCCGCACCTCGACTTCTACGGTTTCCCGACCACCAACGCCTACGGCAGCATCCTGGACTTTCGACGCCGAGGCACCGGCTTCGAAAACGGCGTGATGATCGGTTCCCCCGTTTTCTCCTTCGGATCACGGCTCATCTATCCCCGTCTACTCTTCGGTCGAGGTGGCCGATGACGGTACGGCGATCCACGCTGTCG
>PVMK01124312.1_pt1 | contig 11696 bp, 13 predicted proteins | sample 1853481 | NCBI WGS metagenome assembly PVMK01 (sample SAMN08533507, study PRJNA380276) | Marine sediment metagenome, whole genome shotgun sequencing project. | reverse complement strand
TCCGCGGAGGTCGACGCGCTCCAGAGCCTCGCGGCAGGGTAAGGGCGGCCAGCTGCTGTGCCACCTTGCTGGCATGCGCCGCACTAGGAGGGAGCCTCGTACAGTACCACCTCGTGCCGCCTGAGCCGGTCGTGCTTCGGCTTCTTCATCTTCGCGGCGCTCGGCGCCGGCACGGGTCGATTGATGATTCTCTCGAAGGCTTGCACTGCCTCGCCTGCTTTCCGCTTCTTCGTTTTGAGATCGGCCGAGGTCAAGAGGCCGGCGTACTGGTTTTCTGAATCCTGCATCGGTGTTGTTCCTTTCGTTGGTTTGAGTTGTGGCCGGGGCGCAAACGTCACGCTCCGACAAACGGCTCGCTGGCCGCTTTGTCGAACTCCTTCTTGGCTTGCTCGTGCTTTCGCTTATGGACCATCACTTGCGCGAGGAGAGTCGAGAGCTGCGCGTAGAGGAACGATCCGACCGCTCTGCTGTACGCGCGCTGCTTCTCCCCTTTCGCAATCGCTGGGACCACCAGACGGACGACGTGGTGGCCGAGGTTGCGAACAAAGGGCTCAAGCTCTTGCTCGCTCTCGGGTAATTCGGTCAGATACAGGGTCACCGCGAAGCAGCGGATCAGAAGCGCTTGACCCTCGATACCGGCGACGTTGATCCGCCCGAACACCTTTGTGACGGGTCCGGTCGCCAGTGGTTGGCCCATCTGCTTCCCCGCGTCTTCAAGCACCGCGTCAAGCCACTGGACAGCGGCTGCGATACCGGGGTGCTCCGCGTTCGCCGTGATGAAGTCCTCCGCGACATCGGCGTACGTTCCTATGTCGCCGGATCGCCAACAGCGGCTGCGAGGAGTTCCCCAGCGGCGGCGGCGTTCGTCATGCATTCGACAGTGCTTCGCGAGTTTGAACCTCGGCTTTTCGCATCCGTTCATTGCGCACACCTTCGCGGTGTTGGCGAGGAGCGAATATTGGATCGGGGTACCTCTGGGCATCTCTGGCCCTCCTATGTGTTTGAAATTGCACGTGTGGCGTAGTGGGACACCGGAATATCGACACGCACGAGTGAATGGCTGGTAAACTGAGGGGACGAAACTGTCGGCCGGGGAGCATCCCAACACCGCCCCACCGAGGAGGAATACCCAATGCGTACTATTGGCTTGTCACTCGTTCTCGCCGCACTTCTTGTCCTGCTGCTTCCCACCGCGGAGTCCGCTCAGGAGAACGGCCTACCGGCCCGCGTTGAGGAATTGGAGGCGCAGGTCGCCGCGATGGAGGCGCAGTTCGCGGCGATGGAAGAGGTCCTTCGGTTCGTGCACGTCGAAACGGAGGAGATCAACAGACTGGCCGGGCCGCACTGGATCATCGAGGGGGCAAACGTCCATGTGCGGAGCGGGTCGGGAAGTAGTTCTGACGGATGCGCAGTCTCGCCCCACGGCGATCCAAATTGCGACAGCCTAACGGGCATGGGCAACGTCATCATCGGATACAACGAACCGGCATGGCACGGGATCGATTCCCCGCGCGCCGGGTCGCACAACTTAATCATTGGGCAGGAACATTCGTACACCAGCTTCAGTGGACTCGTCGCTGGTTGGCGAAACAGGATCAGCGGACCAGCAGCGTCGGTCAGCGGCGGGATGGCGAACAAAGCAATCGGTCACGGGTCGTCGGTGAGTGGCGGTCAAGAGAACGATGCCGACGGCGTCGCCTCTTCAATCAGCGGAGGGCTGGCAAACGAGGCCAATGGTTTTGCTTCCTCCGTTAATGGAGGGTTTAGGAATTCGGCGAACGGCCACGAATCGTCGGTCGGCGGTGGGAACCGGAATGATGCCATCGGTGACCAGTCGTGGATTAGTGGTGGTAAAGCCAACGTCGCCGCCGGGACATTTTCCTCGGTCAGCGGGGGATGGTCGAATGAAGCCGTCGGCCAATTTTCCTCACTCAGCGGTGGGCGAGATCGCACCGTGCTGGGCGACTTCAACTGGGCGGCGGGGAGTTTGTTAGAGCCGAACTAGCGAAGACATTCACCAGATTCACGTTGACCGCCACTCTTGACGCAGCGTTGGCGGAAAGGGTGTGATGGAGGGGGACGTGCTGGGGCATGGGAGGACTCCTGAAAGGGGTGACGACGTGACAACGAAAGTGAGGTGGAAGTGGAGTGGAAGGTGCGGCGGAAGTGTGGTCGAAGGTGCCTAGCGTTTCAGCGTGTTACTTGGCGGGCTGGGCTACGGGTGGGTGCAGGCGCACCAGGGAGGAGTCAGTCAGCGGTGACGTCCTTCATGAAGAAGCTCCGCGAGATGTAACCGCGCTTCTCGATCCCGTCCGCGTCGACGTATCGTACCTGAGCAATGTCCTTCTCAGCCCGCTTCTCCGCCGCCGCAGCTAGAGCAGCCTTCAAGGCTGATGATTTGGGTTCGAAGTCAATCGGTCGCTCGGGGATCACACGCACTACCTGTCCTGGTCGCAACTTCTCGCACTCGTGGTTTTCATTGACGAAGAGCTTCGCGAGGCCTTCCAAGTGTTCGGCCAAGTCGGTTGGGGAGCCTTCATACCTATCCATAAACATCTGGGAGAACTCTACATACTCGAATGCGACACCGAGGCTAGTGCACACGATGCCGTCGGTAACAGCGATCCACCCCTCGACCTCTGGGTTCTCCGCGCTGTCGAACAGGTAGGGTGCAGCCGCGTGGAAGACGATGGCAAGAGCGACGATGAGTGCGGCAATGATCTTCTTCACTGGCCTGTCTCCTTGCTCCTGCTAGGTGCTGTCCCAATCTGCCCCAGTACTCCTGAGAGAATAGCGCGAGAGCGTGGCATCCGTCCCGCAGGAGTGTACCATCAGACTCGGAGAGGTGAGCTAAAAAGGAGTCAACCATGATGCTATTCAGATTCGCAGCAGTCGCGCTCGTCCTAGCCCTTGCTTCACCGGCCTTCGCTCAAGAACCCACCCCTATTGATATCACCATTCTTACCTGCGTCGGCCCCGGATTTGTCCCCGACGGTGATCCCTTCGAGGTTCTCGATGGCCTTGACCCGAAGTTTTGCGTGCGAGCGTGTAAGGCTGCGGAACGGGGCTGTAAGCTGGTCGCGAAGGCGATCGACAAGTGCGGGGTCAACTTTCTCAAGTCGTCGGCGAAGGTTGGCGTACAGGTCTGCCGTGGCTGGGGCTTCTCGGCGCGAGAATGCCGAGGGGTCAAGGACGAGGCCAAAGCCGACATCGACTGGTGGAAGGCCCAGGGAAAGATCGAGCAAGCCGCATGTAAAAGCGAAACGGAAACCTTCTGTTTGAGCCGGTGCCAGTAGACGACGGGGAACGAACGCTTTCAACCCCCCCAACAACTTCTTCCCACAGCTGGCGGGTCAGGTGTCTTGGGAAGAGGTTTGGAGGGTGCCAGTACCGCAGCATCCCCCAACCAACTGCCCCCACAGTCGTCGAACACAGCTGGTACGGCAGCTGGGAAGCAAGAGGGTGCTGTCTGCCGTCTTCCCCAACACCGTCTTCCCCAACGATCTAACTAACCGGCTGGGTCACCTCTGGCTCCACGCTTCTACCAGCCGCTTACGAGCGGCTTGTGATCGGGTTGGTGGGTAGTGGTTGAGGCGAAGGAAGCTGTGGGAAGCTCTAACGCCACCTCCTGCGTTTGCTAACCGGCGTTCTCAGGGGTTCTTCTATGGGTTTGCCTGTTACGGCGGACAAGTCTTCGACCTGACACCTTCCAGCCAGAGTCCACCAAGGCAGCGTCTCGCAGTCTCCGCCATGTTCTGTCCGGCAGCTGTTCGTCCAGCTCGCTCACGACGGCCGCCTTCGCAGCCTGCGCCATCACCTCTTCCACATCTCTCGGCTGACTCTTCAAGAACTTCTTCAGTACACGCTTGGCGAGGAATGGGAGGCCACGTTGTCGCGAGTAGCCCTTCGGTCCGGGTTTGTAGTGCCAGTGGATGCCGGGAAGGGCTCCCTCCATCGCGATGCCAAGTGTTTCGTCAGGGTCGATGACGAGGGCTGACATAGGTGCTGCGGAAGAGTGTTTGTCGCCTGGGTTTCGCATGGCCCCTCGGCTGATGGCCTGGAGTATCCGGTGGTGTTTCTCGGTGTTTCGGAAGTGGAGGACACGGGTGTGCGATAGGTCGGCGTCGAGGTCGTCGCTGGCTGCGACCATCTTCGAGGTGATGACGTGGTCCGCGTCGTGAAGCACACCCCAAAGGATCACGAGTCCGCAGTGCCTTGCGTAGTTGAAACCCGTCTCGCTTCCGTTGTGCTCAGTCTTCAGCCACGTAGTCGGCTTGGTTTCACCCGCTCGGGTGGTGAGCTTCGTCGTGATCCCCGGCCTTCTGGCTTCGAGTGCTGCCTTCAGCATGTCCACCGCACTCGGGTCACCATCTCGCTCCTTGAAAAGGTAGACGAGCACGCCTGCCATGCCTGAGCCTTCCGCGTCGAGGACCGCCTGCACGATCAACTCCAGCAGTACCGGCTCGGGCTTCTGGAGATCGCCCTTCTTCGTCGAGTTCTTCGTCCCGATTACGGAGTACCGGCCGCCGGGAGCCAGGACTTGGGTGACGGTCACGTCGTGATAGGTCTTCAGGTCGGCCAGCGACGCCAATCCGAACTGCTCGCGCACCGCCAGAACCTCGTCGAGATCTTCTGCCGAGGTGAGGGTGCGGTCCTGGTGAAGCAGGTCGCGCACCGCCCAGCTTGCGTCGAGGACGACGATGCTTCCGAGGTCACCAGGGATGGACTCGCGGTAGGAGATCACTCCGCCACTCATCTCCGCCGTCCGTACTCGTGCGTCGTCGAGCTGCGCGATGCTCAGCAGCGCCTCAGCCACGTCGGTCGACCTCGGCACGTTCACCAAGGCGGTGCGCATCCGCTCCAGCTTCTCGAAGTCGAGGCACGTCGCGAACGGCACTCGGCCCGTCTGCTCCCCGGCCTCCTTTAAGGCCAGCACCGTCGAGATTGCAGTCTCTGAGTTCGGAGTGAGGTAGTCGAGCGCCTCTTGCAAGTCGGGGCGACCGCACACCGCCAGCCTCAGGGCCGAAAGCTGTGCTGCAAGTGCTGCCACGTCGATGCTCGTCGGCTCCTGCGTCCACAGCGCCTCGTCCCAAACCACGACCCGCTGCCGGCCGTTCCACTCGCGAAAGCCCCGCAGCCTGCCGCGGTCGATCACTGCCGCGTGGGTCATCAAGACGAACTGGCGGGCCACGCTCGGGTCGAGGTCATCGCTCGGCTCGGAGCACTGTTTGTCCGAGTGGAGCAGCGTGACTCGGTCATCCGCCACCTTCCACTTCCTCAGCTCCCGCCGCATCTCCACGAGGGAACCGATTCGGTTCTGGCACACAACGACGCCCACGTGGTCGAGCCGGAGGGCAGCGAGTGCGATCAGGAACGCCTCAACCACGGTCGTCTTACCGCATCCCGTAGGCATGCCCCAGACGATGCGGCCGTCTCGCTTTCCTTGCGCGACCTCGGTGAGGGTCCGGCAGAGGGCGAAGATCGCAGACCAGTGGGCCGTCGAGAAACGCAATCCGCGGTCTCGCATGATTCGCTGCATGGTGCGATAGGTGGTCTCGGTGAGCGCAGCGTGCGAGACGCCGTTGACTTCGTCGTGCCACCGCAGTTCCCTCTTTCCCGCCGTTGTCACTTCGATGTCGCCGGTGTAGTTGCTCATTTCGTTTTGCATGACTTTGTCTCCAATTTATCGACCACAGCGCACACGTCCCCACCGACGGCCCCCACGCGCACCGTGCGTGCGGGAGCCGCCCTTGGAGACGCGCAGAGGCGCTACCCCTGCGGCCGTGATTCGTGTTTGTTTGTTGGTTGTGTTGCGTTAGTGCGCTTGGCGGTGCGGCTAAGCGCGTGGTGGTCGTCAGATGCCCCACGCCCGCCCCCAGCGCGCCGAGGGAGCGGCGGCGGCCAAGGGCTGGGTGGAGCCGTGGGAGGTGGTTGGTGCTTTATTTCGAGCGGTGCGCCCGCGAGAGTATGAGGGGCGGGCCAGGTGACAGACGTGGACGCTTCGAAACTTTCTGGCGCTCGGAGAGCGCAGCGGAGCGCGTTACTTCAGGGCTTCGTACTCGGCCTCAAGGCGCGCCCAGACTTCGTCAGGCAGTGTCCAGTCGGCGCGCCATTCCTCCGCGTTGTCCACCTTGAAGAAGCCGAGCAGCAGCGCGTAGTAGTCGGGCGTGCCCTCTTCGGGCAAGTCGGCCTGTGTGAACGGGCCGTAGCGCCGCCTGTGCTTTATGCGCTGCGTCCGCTTGCCTTCGCCTCGTGGCGCAGCCTGAAAGGGGGATGATGGAGGGAGGGAAGGTTGGTGAGAAATCTTTCGAACCGCTTCCCTCCAACTAGGGGATGTCCCTCTCTTAAGGGCACGAAATTCCAACCCATTGAATTCATTGAACAATTACCTCCCCTAAATACCCCCTGTAAAGCCACGAGAGAGCGTTAGAGCCCTCTGCGTAACTACCCCCTGACCCCTGCGTAAAACAGGGTTGAGGGTGCGTCGACTAGTTGCACTCTCCTGCGGGCCCAGCTCGGTCGCTGCGAGCGTCGCTCTGAGACGATCCTCGCCAGCCTAGAGGCGCGCCTGCGCTCTCACCGTCGCATGAACGGTTCCGACGGAGGCGCCGACGATCTCGGCGATCTCCCGCAGACTCTTCCCCGACGAGCGGAGGCGACGCACTCGCTCCCGGCCTTTGCGGTCCAGCACGGGCTTCCTGCCGCCCAGCTTCACGCCGTGCCTTCGCGCCGCCGCGAGCCCCGCCACTGTTCGCTCGCGAATAAGGTCCGACTCCAGCTGGGCAACCGCTGCGAGGCAGTGATATGTGAAGCGGCCCGCGCTCGTGGACGTGTCGATGCTTTGCTCAACGATGCACAGGTCGACCCCGAGCTGCTCGAAGTCGCTCGCCAACTCGGTCAGGTGCTGCACGCTTCTCGCGAGTCGATCGAGCCGCACCGCCAGGACTCCATCGAAGCGCCGCCGGTGCGCGTCTCGCATCATGGCGTCCAGCTGCGGGCGCGTTGTCGTTCGCCCACTGACTCCGTGGTCGCAGTATTCGCGCACCACCTCCCAACCTCGGGCCTCTGCGTACTGTCTGAGGGCGTCGGCCTGCGCTTCAGGGTGCTGCTCGTCGGTGCTCACCCTTGTGTAAATCGCTACTCGCTTCATCTCTGTTCTCCCCGTTCAATTAGACGTTCGTCCTGTCGGACACTTTGCCGGCCGTTTCGGGCCTAGCGAGATCGCCGACTTAGAAGCTGGAAACCACGCTCGTTGTTGAACACTGGCGCGGAACCAGCTCCTCCCCTCCGCTCACTTGCAAGTTGAACGCTCCACCTCCCCGTACCACATCGGCGCGCACCGTGTCAACTTGATTGGATGGACAACCGAACTCTCTCACGTGATTGCACTCTGTCAGGCTTCACACCGTCATAGAGCGGCGCTGAATAGTGGTTTTCTAAACTTGATTATAGGCTCGATCACGATCTTCCTGGAGGGCGCTGCCGAGGGCGACGGGGGAAACGAGCCGCGCTGCATTATACGAAGGGGTTAGACATTTTTCTAACAAAACATTTCCCGCCTAGCGGGATGCCGCATCGGCTAAGCTGTGGCTCACCGCTGCAACGCGATGCCTTGGAGGTAGACGATGCTCGCGGACCGCGAGAAAGCCTTGGGAAACTACGCCGACGAGATGAATCGTCGAAGGGAAGACGCTCGAATGAACCGCAAGAAAGACGCGAGCCAGTTGCTGCCCGCCCTGGCTCTGGTTGTTTTCGGAGTGTGGCCCCTCGGCCTTTGGCACGCCGCCGCGCTCGTGGGCGGGCTGGTGTGGATGTTCTGCATCTCCGAAGAAGTCACGTTACGGCTAGCCGACGACGTCGATCTGCTGGAGGAAAAGATTGTCGCCCGGCTCGCCGAGATGAAAGGAGGCTCCCCATGACGCCCGCCCGAGCGGTTGTCCTCGCTGCCGCGTTTTTCGCCCCGCTCTCGGTAGTTGTACACGCTGAGCTGATCCCGACTGAGGCGCGCGAGTCTGTCGGGTACATCCGTGGCCGAGTACCAGTAATCGACAACGCAACTGGCAAAGAAATGATCGACCCGGAGACCGGGAAACCAATCACCAGAGAAAAGCTCTTGGGAACGGCCTTTGCCGGGCATTTCGAGTATCCCGGAGGCGAGGAACGGGTATTTCTCATCACGGCGAAGCACGTTGTTTTTGCCAACGGAGGCAAGGGTCCGGTAGTAAGCCCACTCTGGGTAGTCTTCAACCGGAAGACCGGCGGTACTGCCGATCGCGCCCTTCTCGATGGTGATTGGCTAGTGCACGAAAGCGAAGGCGTTGACCTGGCCGTTTTCCCTGGCCTTCCGACGGATGCAGCGTTTCGAGCGGTTTCGAACAGCATGTGGCTTACAGACGAACTTGTGAAGGAGCGTGGGATAACCGTCGGTGACGATGTCTTCTTCACCGGGTTGCTGCCCCAGTACCCGGGTGCAAGCAGCCTTCAGCCGATCACTCGGTTTGGGAAGCTGGCGCTGATCCCTGAGAGGCCGAATGTGGGCGATAACTGGCTGCACTACCTCGACGCACAGAACATGTCTGGTCACAGCGGTGCGCCGGTCTTCCTTTGGGCGACTCAGTCTAGGAAGCCAAATGTTCTGGTTGCTGGTTCTCGCATTTTCGCTCTCTACGGAGTGGTCGTAAACGTGCTCGAATACAGCAGGCCGCAGATTATCGCCACGGACACGGAGGGCACCCCAGTGGATTTCAGGAGCGGTGGTGTCACAGGAGTGGTGCCGGTCTGCTTTCTTTGGGAGATCATCGAGTCGGATAGTGCGCGAGTGGCGCTCAAGATAGGCGGTCAGCCAGACCCGGCAGCGGAGAAGGCGTGCCATTTGCCAGAGCAGACGGGAGATTGAAGTGTTCTGGTTCATCGACGGCGGTAAACGGGGGGATGGCCTCCTAGCGTAGTCCGTTTTTTAGGGCGGCATCGTCAGCGCTGCCGGTGTACACGAACTTATGGAGAGCTTCTTCGTCCGACAGGCCACGGTCTCCCGCGAGAACTTCGAGCTCTGCCAATTCTTGCTCCCCACCACCGCACCGCGCACAGCTCCCCTCCCCACTCTCCTTCGCAACAGTATTCATCGCCGCAGGAGCGGGGCATCTTGCCCCACCTTGAAAAGAGATTGACCGCTCGTTGCGGCGAGTCCTGCGCTCGGATGACGCAAGCTCGTGAAATTGGTCTTGCCAGCGACGCGTTCGGCGAGAGAGAATAGGTGCGATCCTGAGCCGCTTAGAGAAAATCAAACGCTTGACATTGGAACGCAGGAAGAGAGAGAATCTAAGCAACGCGGCTTGGCCGCAAATGGAAGCGAGAACCCTCTCTGAGGAGAACGGCCGAGACGCCCCAGAGGCTTTGACGACGTGCACTTTGTACGATCAACCCACGCAGCAGCTACGACCACGCGCTGCTTCTCTCCTCTGATTGCATTCCTGTTCGCAGCTGTCTCGACCATCCTGAGCGCGCCTGCCAATGCGCTCATTACGGTAGGCGTGCTCGACACGCCAGACGCGCGAGTCAATGTCGTCAAGGTGGTGGGCGACCTCGCCTACGTGGTCGGTACCGGCTCCGAGCTGCGGGTGATCGACATCTCCAACCCCGCGTTCCCGGTGGAACTCGGCGCCCTCGACACGCCGGGCTCACAGTTCGATCTCGATGTGGTGGGCGGCCTGGCCTACGTGGCCGATGGCTTCTCCGGACTGCGCGTCATCGACGTCTCCAACCCCGCGTTTCCAGTGGAGATCGGCGCCCTCGAAACGCCGGACATCGCGCGAGTCGTCGAGGTGGTGGGCGACCTGGCCTACCTGACCGCGGGACGGTCGGACGGCACAGGTATCCTGCGGATCATCGACGTCTCCAACCCCGCTCTTCCGGTCGTGGTTGGCGCCCTCGACACGACGAAATGGACGAACGATATCGAGGTGGTGCGCGGCCTGGCCTACGTGGTTGACTTCTGGGGGCTGCGCGTGATTGACGTCTCCAACCCCGCGTTCCCGGTGGAGCTCAGCAAACTCTTCATGCTGGGCCCAGGGTGGGATGTCGAGGTGGTGGGCGGCCTGGCCTACGTGGCCGATGGCAATTACGGGCTGCGCGTGATCAACATCCGCAACCCCGCCCGCCCGGTGAATGTCAGCGCCTTCGACACGGAGGGCGGTGCGGAGGGTGTCACGGTGATAGGTGGCCTGGCCTATGTGGCCGATGGCAGCTCCGGACTGCGCGTCATCGACGTTTCCAGTCCGGGGCGCATGGCAGAGCTCGGCGCCCTCGACACGCCGAACTACGCGTTGGACGTCGCGGTGGTAGGCGACCTGGCCTATGTGGCCGATCGCTCTGGCGGACTGCGCCTCATCGACGTTTCCAACCGCGCGTTCCCGCTGGAGATCGGCGCCATCGGCACACCGGGCGATGCAGTCGACGTCGAGGTGGTGGGCGGCCTCGCCTATGTGGCCGATGGCGCTTCCGGACTGCGCGTCATCGACGTCTCCGACCCCGCGGTCCCGATGGAAATCGGCGCCCTCGACCCGCCGGGCAATGCGGAGGACGTCTCGGTGTTAGGCGACCTGGCCTGTGTGGTCGATGACACTGACGGGCTGCGCGTGATCGACGTCTCCAACCCCGCGTTCCCGGTGGAACTCGGCGCCCTCGACACGCCGGGCGAAGCGCTCGACGTCGAGTTGGTGGGTCGCCTCGCCTACGTGGCCGATGGCACTTACGGGTTGCGCGTGATCGACGTCTCCAATCCGAGGCGCCCGAGAGAGATCGGCGCTCTTGACACGCCGGGCGAAGCGTACGATGTCGAGGTGCAGGACGGCCTCGCCTACGTGGCTGATGGCGCTTCCGGACTGCGCCTCATCGACGTCTCCAACCCCGCGTTCCCGGTGGAGATCGGCTCCATCGCCATGCCAGATTTCGTGTCCGCGTACGATGTCGAGGTGGTGGGCGACCTGGCCTACGTGGCCAGCACATTTTTTTATCGCCCACCTCCTCCGGCTAGAGGATCTGGTCCCACGGGGCGGCTGCGCGTGATCGATGTCTCCGACCCTGTCTTCCCGGTGGAACTCAGCGTGCTTCGATCGGATCACGGCCTGTACGCCGTCGACGTAGTGGGCAACCTGGCCTACGTGGCCGGCGAATCCCAGCTACGGGCGATCGACGTCTCCAACGCTGCGTTCCCGGTGGAGATCGGCGCCGTCCATAGGGGGCGCTCGACGCGCAATATCGAGGTGGTGGGAGAGCTGGCCTACGTGGCCCCCGGAGTGCTCGTCATTGACTTCGGCCCCGAGTACGTGAGTGCAATCACCATCGACCTGGACATCAAGCCCGGCAGCGACTCCAACCCGATCCATCCGTCTGGCAGGGGTAACCTTCCCGTCGCCATACTGGGCTCGGATGCCTTTGACGTGACCGATGTGGACGTGACCACTTTGGCCTTCGGACCGGACGCGGCTGCGCCCTCGCACAATCTGACGAAGTTGGGCGCGTTCGAGGATCACCTCCGAGACGTAAACGATGACGGAATGACGGATCTGCTCTCGCACTACCGCATCGAAAGCACGGGCATCGAGCCGGACGACGCGGAAGCCTGCATTACCGGTGAGACGCTCGACGGCACGCCCTTCGAGGGGTGCGATGTGATCAAGGCGGTTCCGGGGGCGAGA
>PVMK01117875.1_pt1 | contig 11699 bp, 11 predicted proteins | sample 1853481 | NCBI WGS metagenome assembly PVMK01 (sample SAMN08533507, study PRJNA380276) | Marine sediment metagenome, whole genome shotgun sequencing project. | reverse complement strand
GATTCCCTGATTTATAACGAGGGCCGTCGGCAGGACAACATGCTTTACAGCATCGATAACTGGCAACTGATACTCACGGATCACCGCGAGACGTTTTCGAAAAATCGGGGGCTACCGACATACGTCGAGCACATCGCCCAGCTGCTCGGTCAGGTAGTCATTGGTCAGCGCTGCCAATGCTTTTTGCCAGCCGCCGCCAAGATGCAGTTTGTTGCCAGTTCGTGTCTCCACGTTCTTGACGTATGTCGGCAGCCCCCGCTTTTTCGAAAACGCCTTGCGGTGATCCGTGAGTATCAGCTGCCAGTTATCGATGCTGTAAAGCATGTTGTCCTGCCGCCGGTCCTCGTTGTAGATCAGGGAATCGAATATATACATCGCCTGCCATTGTTCGTCTAGCGGGCACCACGCTGAACTCCCGCTTCTATTTGCGGCCCGTTCCTCGTCGTTCTGCATGCTGCGCGGTATAAATTGTAACGAGCCATTTTTGCCGCCAACCGCCCTCTCGACCGTAACGGGCACCATGCCGAGGCCGAGCAAAAGGTCGAGACGATAGGCAGCGAGGTCCGGAAAAACACCCTTGCCTCGCGGGCCCGCGGCGAATACTGCCGAAATACTCTCGCCGAAGTGAGTGACGTTGACGATCCTCCGTCCCGCCTCGGGGGTGGTTATCGGTGTTATCTCTCCATTGGCCAGAATCTGCTGCAGCTCATCGGCGCCCAGGGCCGTGGACCTGAACCCCACCCTGCGCGGGTGAGCCACCGGGGCTGAAACTGCTGTCCCTTTTTCATTGACAACAGTCAGTGTCTCGCCTTCGATGACCAGCGCATTGCCGCTGCCTTTGTACGCAGCAGTTAACATGCCGGTGTCGATTTCGATGACTCGGCCATCCATGCGCTCGAGCACTCGCCGCGTCAGTGTAGGCGTATGGCCGATAACGACGCGCTTGGCGCCGATGGCCGCCAGGGCTCCGGCAAGCTTGTCTTCTTCGATCAGGGGCCCGCAGCCGACATTACCGCGGTACCATGACGGGCTGCTCTGGCTGTGAACGCTTGCGTCATTGAGGTTTGTTACCGTCCGAATTGCAGTTCTGATGTATGCCGGACGCTCCACATCATCGGACAGGGACTCTAGGATTCCCGCAGCCCGGTGAAAGCTCGTGGTAGGGCTGAGAATTCCTTTTTCGATCAGCACTTCCGTTTGAGTGACGTAGTCGCGCACTTGAGACCTCAGCTCGCGATTGACGCCTTCCAGGCCGAGTTCGGCAACCAGCTGCGATAATCCGCCGTGTACGAAAGCCGTGCCATTGATCACGATCAGCAACGGCTTCGACATCAGCCAGGGCCCGTACGCTCCATTCGAGCCGAAGGCGCGGCGATGCCCGAAATAACCTGCCGGATATTTTCCCTGGTATTCATCGCGTAACCAGTCCTCGTTCGAATCCCCCGGCCGGGTCTTCCGATACGCCCGAAACCCCCGCTCGCGGTCTTCCGCAGATTCCTCGTCGGCGAAAGCAGCGTATTCCTCTTTCGAGACATACCTGAGATCGCCGACCAGATTCATGACTTCATGATTCCCGAGCAGCAGGTGCACGCGTCCGCCGGCATCCAGCGCTTCTTCTTCAAGGCGCATGATCAGGTCCATTACCTTTCGGGACTTGGGTCCGCGATCCAGAATGTCGCCCGTAAATACGAGATGCGTCGCGCCGCCATTCCAGCGAAGCCCTTGGTCAAGTACGCCGGCATTTTTCAGCGTCGCTGTCATCGCATCATAGGCGCCATGCACATCGCCGACTGCAACGACCCGTTCTATGCCCGACCAGCTCCATTCTTCGGCCAGCGCCTGTGCCTGGCATAACGCCGTCGACAGTACAACCGCGGCAGACGCCGTGGTGACCAGTGCCCGTAATTGACGAATTACTTTCAAAGTTGACTCCAAAGATCCGCTACCCACATGCTAGACTCCATTAAACAATAAATAACGGGCCGAGTTAACCATGAATAAAATCACCTGGTATTTTAGTTGGACATGTTGCGTCGCCATGTTGTTCCTTTCGGTCGGCCAGAAGGCGATCGCACAAACCGATACCGCAGGCCCGGTCGCCCGACCACTTTTCACCAGTGATGCGACACTCGCGATCACGATAGAGGGTCCGATTTCCACCGTTATGCGCAATCGCGATGAAACGGAAGAGTATCCTGCGACACTGAAATTTACGGGCGCGGACGGACCGAACACCAATTGGACATAAAGCTTCGGGTCCGCGGCAAGTTCAGACGCAAGCGCGAAATTTGCAACTTCGCACCATTACGGTGAATTTTCAGAAAAAGCAGGTCGAGCGGTACGGTGTTCGCCGGCCAGGACAAAATCAAACTGGTTACGGATTGTAAGAAGGGAAGCAAGAGTTTCAGCAAGTGCTGCTCAAGGAATACCTGACGTACAAATGCTCAATCTGATGAGCGACCAGAGCATGGTGCACGATTGCTGCGGGTTACCTACGTCGATACCGACAAGAAAGGCAAGTCTCATGACAGCTACGCGTTTTTCATCGAGGAGAAAAAACATATCGCCGAAAGGTTGGGCATGGAACTCATCAAGATAGAAAGGACAAAATACAGTGCTCTGGACCCGGCCCGATCGAATTTCATTAACATATTTCAGTATCTTATCGGTAACACTGACTTCTCGTTGATAGCCGGACCTGACGAGACCGACTGCTGCCACAATGCAGTCATTTACCAAAAAGATACCGATCCCTACATATCGATTCCATATGATTTCGATCATGCCGGAATCGTCGATGCGCCATACGCCGAACCCAATCCGAAGTTCAAGATTAGCAGCGTCAAGAGGCGACTGTATCGTGGTCGTTGCGCCAATAATGCGCATCTCGATTCGACGATGCAGCAGTTTCTCGCCAAGCGCGACGAGATCACGCAGCTGATCGAAGGGCTGGAAGGATTTGACGCCAGATCTATCAAGACGATGCTGGCATACGTCGACGGCTTCTACAAGGATATATCCGACCCGAAATCAGTCCAGAAAAAGTTTATCAAGAAGTGCTCGTAGCCTGCACCGGGCAAAGCTGCTGCGGAGCCCGGTCTAATCCACCGAGCCTAATCCACCGAACCCTGGGTCAACCAGTCCGCAATAATTTGTGACACCCGCGGATGTATGTAATATCCGGCAGAGCTGTGAGGATTTGATTTTCCATAGCGAACTGTCAAATTGTAAATCTGATAGTCCCGGATGCTGCTGACCAGTTTTTCCTTCATCATTGTCTTGAAATCATCCGCCAGCGTGTTGTCGTGGCAAGCATAATCATCTTCTGCGGAGAGGTTGTGCCATGACAGGACGATTCGTGGGTATCGTTTTGCCACTTTTTCCTTTGCCCCGAGCAGTTTTTTCCGAACGGCAGAATCACCGAGTGGGGCGCCAAGGGTCAGCCAGACGCCAAGCTTCCGCTCCGCATACTGCGCCGATATTTCCGGGTCGTGTGACAATTCCCAGATGACGTCGTAGGCAACGATGCAGCCCGTGCCGTGCGAAATCAGCATGACCTGTTCGCCCCTGTCCATTGCCGCACACAAGGTCGTTCTGACTCGTTGTCGTACCTGCGCACCGTAATCACTTTTGGGATTCCAGTACGCAGCGACATCTTTGGCAACTTTGGCGATCAGCGGATTTGCGAACCCGACCATGCCCAACACAGGAGCAGCGATGTCCGCAGCAAACTCGGCGACTGCAGATTTGCCGGGAAGTTTGTCGTAACGCTGGATGCCGAATTGCTTTCTCTTGTCGATTTGCCGCAGCATATGCAACGCGTTGCGCCGATCGCCCATATCAAGTTGCTCGTCGTAGTGCCCGCCCTGTTCGATTAAAAACGCATTTGTGAGGTCGCCGTAATAAGCGAGCTCCTTGTTCAGGCTACGGTAGCCATCCAGCGCCTCCGGATAATCTCGCTCCACACCGGCCGCGAGCGCGGTATCGACCAGATCCAGCAAATCCTTGCCCGACGGCTTGAAGTCGCGGCCATGGACGATGACAAGACTGCGACCGGACGTTCCGCTCTTGTAGGTGTGACTACTCATCTTTGTTGATCCGTGGTTTATTATTACCCGGCGTATAGACGCTGAGTCTTGCTTTCTTTTTTCCACCCTCATCGGCGATCAGCAATCTGCCGTCCCGGGTTATCTCGATCCCCTCTGCCTGCCGGTGACGGTCCGCCAACGGCAGAATTATAGCGTTAATCAGCTCGCCATTCGGCTTCATTTCAATAATCGCGCGTTGCCGCGACGCGATCACATATAAATTTGCCGTTCCGGGATCGACCGCGATACCAGAGGGATTGATGTGCTTCTGGTCCAGCTTAGCCACGATATCGTCCTCAGGAATCGTGATTTCGCGTTCGCGGAGAACCTTGCCGGTCGACGGCGACCAGACGAAGACAGATAATTTACCGCCTTTGCCCTTCACCTTGCTTTTCTTGCAGGCTAAAAGCAGTGTGTCCGATTGCCTGTCCTGTGCGAGCCCTTCAATCTCACAGAGCTTGCCGAGACCGGTCTTGTAGGACTTGTACTGCATTCTGTCGCCGTCATTGCCTTCCGCGGTCGCATATATCCGGCCCTTACTGGTCACGAGATAGAACACATCGTTCAGAATGGCGATTCCCTCGAAGTCAGCGTGTACTGTCGGGTTCCCCAGACTGAACGCCTTGACGATTTCGCCTTGCTGGTAGTCAAGCTCGTAGACGATCGCCTTTTCGTCAGTGACTGTGAACAAACGATCATCCGGCGTCAGCGCCAGGCCGGAAATTTCTTTGAGTTTCTTGGGCAACTTCCATTGTTGCAGCGACTCCGAATCGAGGGGAAATCCGTTCAGCCCCTGGCCGCTCACCGAATCGGACGCCTGCGAACAAGCCGTCATCAAGCTCAGAAAAGTTATTGCAATGAGACGTGCGAGCTCTGCCCTTCGAGAAACCACTAAGTCTGCATCCGGGCAGCCTGTCCGCGTAAACTTCGCGTAGCGAAAAGGTGGGAGAGCGATTGCCCGGCCTGAGTCCTAATAATCATCCTCAGCGCGGTCTCGCCGGGTCAACATGGAGAAGAATGTGCCCGATAATGTTTTTCCATATTCCAGCTTCCAGATGATCATGTTCGAGTAGACGAATGCCATCGAAATGACCATCGCAACGCCCAACGCACCGATCCCGGAACCGAGACCGATGCTGATCGCCGCAAATATGTACATCGCCTGCGATGGCTGATCGAGCGTAAACCGGAACCGAACCGCCGCGACGATGCCGGCGAGACTGAACGCAAGAGCAAGGCTGTTCATGACGATCATCGATATGCCGGTTACGACAATCGGCATGATGATGATCGTCTGCACGAAAGACTGATTGACTTCCTTGCTGCGGCTCGTGATGAAGTACACCCACGATACGGGAATGATCAGTATCCCTGCGCCCAGGCTGGCGAATGCCAGTCTGAATGCCGCAGCGGGCGCGAGGATTGTTTCCTCGGCACTTGAATAGATGGGTTCGAATCCGCCGTTGCCGACATCGACGAGCGCGCCGATGCCGCCGATCGGAAAGAAGTCCGCAATCGCCGGAAATTTCCTGAGGACGAACATCATCAGACCCGTCCAGAACGCGTAGTACAACGTAATCAGCGTCATCGGTATCAGGAAACTGGCTGCTTTTCTCATCACTCCACCCCAAGTGAGTACGTGTCTTGTCGCGCTCAACCCGAAGATACCCCTGTGCCGCCAATATCGCCACATTCCCTGGCGAAATGTCCGGTGTTAGGCTATGCACCGCAAAACAGGCGACAGGACTCTCATGACCCAATCAGTACAACTACTCGGCATCAGCAATGCCATTGTCGACGTACTTGCGCATGTCGACGAAAATTTCCTCAAGATGATTGGCGCACCTCTTGGCTCGATGACCTTGATAGACGAGGCGCGCGCGCATGAGATTTACGACATGATGGGCCCCGCCACGGAAATGTCAGGCGGCTCAGTTGCGAACACCATCGCGGGGTTTGCGATTCTGGGCGGATCGGCATCCTATATCGGCCGCGTCCAGAACGATCAGCTCGGTGAAATTTTCGTTCATGACATGCGCTCGCTGGGTGTCGACGTCAGGACCTTGCCTGTCGCGGACGGTGCGCCGACAGCACGAAGCCATATCCTGATCGACCCTGACGGCCAGCGAACAATGCAGACTTATCTCGGCGCCTGCACCGAACTCGGCGTTTCTGATGTAACGGAGGAAACGGTCGGTACGCCAAAAGTCATCCTGCTCGAGGGTTACGTCTGGGACATACCGGAAGGCTCGGCTTTGGCCGCGGAAGCCATACGGATCGCAAAACAAAACGGCTCGGCGGTCGCACTGTCTTTATCTGATTCATATTGTGTTGAACGACATCGCGATGCATTCGCGAAAGTCGTCCGGGACGACGTCGATATGGTTTTTGCCGATGACGACGAGGTGATGGCGCTCTACGAGGTGGATAAATTTGAGGATGTATTGTCGGCAATCGACGGATCGGACAAGCTCTTTGTCATGACGCGTTCCGAAAAAGGCTCCGTAATCGTCGAAGGCGATACGAAAATTGTCCAGGAGGCGAAGGCCATTGAGCAGCTGATTGACACCACTGGCGCGGGCGATGCTTACGCAGCAGCTTTTCTCTACGGCTGGGCAAACGACAAATCACTCGATGAATGCGCACGACTCGGCACGCACGTTGCAACGAGTGTTATTCAACAGCTTGGTGCTCGCATTGAAACGAATGTCCTCGAGTCTTACCAGTAGGCTTCGCCTGCTTACGATTTGCTCGTGGTTGCTGGTCGCCACGACAGTCCACAGCGCCGAAAATCAAATTATTCTCGCAAGCGCTGAGCGCATGGAGCAGCGGATTCAGACTCTGTCCGGATTCGGCGCCAATCCGCAGGGCGGCGTCAGCCGCGTCGCTTTCAGCAAAGCCGATATTAAAGGCCGCGAGTACATCAAGGATTTGATGGAACAAGCCGGCCTCGAAGTGCGGCTCGATACTGCCGGCAATATCATCGGCAAACGGGAAGGAAGCGATCCGGACCTGCCGGTCATCATGTTCGGCTCACACATCGACTCCGTGCCCGGTGGTGGCAATTACGACGGCGATGTCGGGGTCATTGGCGCCATCGAAGTCGCCCAGTTGCTGCACGAAAACGGCGTAAAGACGCGGCACCCTTTGGAAGTTGTCAGCTTTACCGATGAGGAAGGCGGCCTGGTCGGGAGCCGGGCCATGACGACAGGCCTCAGCCCGAGCGCGCTCAGTGTCGTCAGCCACAGCGGCATGACCATTGCTGAAGGCATTCGAGTCGTTGGTGGTAACCCGGACCGATTGGATCTTGCCCTGCGCAGTCCCGATGAATTTGCCGCTTTCATCGAACTGCATATCGAACAAGGCGCCTTCCTGCACGAGGACGGCATCGACATCGGCGTGGTCGAGGGAATTGTGGGTATTCGCTGGTGGGATGTGGTGATCGAGGGCATCGCCAATCACGCCGGCACGACGCCGATGAACAGACGTCAGGATGCAATGCTGTCGGCGGCCGAGCTGACGCTCGCGGTAAACAGAGTCGCCACTTCCCTGGAAGGTCGCCAGGTCGCAACCGTTGGCAGAATCCGCGCCGAACCAGGCGCGCCGAATGTCATACCGGGTCGCGTCGTCATGAGCCTGGAGATCCGGGACCTCGATGCCAGCAAAATGCAGCAGGTTTTCGATGCAATCATGATCGAGGCAGGCAGCATTGCAGAGGCGCGGCAGACGCCGATTAGATTCGAGGAACTTGCCGTCGCATCCCCACCGGCGCCGACCGACTTGCGCATGCGCAAGATCATTGCGCAATCGGCCGAGGACCTGGGGCTGTCTTATGAATTCATGCCGAGCGGCGCCGGTCACGATGCCCAGGACATGACTCACGTCGCTCCGACCGGCATGATCTTCGTGCCCAGCGTCGGCGGCATCAGCCACTCACCAGAGGAATTCACGTCGTCTGAAGACATGGCGAACGGGGCCGCTGTCCTGCTCAGGACGGTGCTCGCCATAGATGGCGGCGCACTTTAGCTACCGATCGGCAGGGAATAACTGGGGAATAACTGGGACACCCATCATCTTCGACGAATCTGTTCGAATACGGCAGAAACGAGCATCGCAACTCAATACGACAGCAACTTTAATAGACGTGTCTCACACGGATATGTTGACGATGACCATCGCCCGATCGAAACAGATCAGTCTCGAACACACACGCTACTACCACTGCATCTCCCGCTGCGTGCGGCGTGCCTTCCTCTGCGGTCAGGATCATTATTCCGGTAAGGACTTCGGGCATCGCCGCCAGTGGCTGGAAGATCGCTTAGGTCTGCTTGCCGAGGTATTCGCCATCGATTTGCTCGCCTACGCCATCATGAGCAACCACTACCATGTGGTGCTTAAGGTCAACATCGATCAGGCAAACGCGTGGTCGGCTGAGGAGGTCGTAGAACGCTGGGGTCAGCTGTTTCGTGTACCGGATGCAGTGGATGATGTGGCACTAATCGATGAGTGGCGATTACGCCTGTCCAGCATCAGCTGGTTCATGCGGAGTCTGAACGAACCCCTGGCCCGTTGGGCCAATAAGGAGGATGACTGCTCCGGTCGCTTCTGGGAAGGACGCTATAAGCTTCAGGCAATTCTTGATGACACCGCCTTGTTGCGTTGCATGGCCTATGTGGACTTGAACCCTATCCGGGCCGGCATCGCCAAGACACCGGAGAACTCACCGCACACCTCAGTGTATGCCCGGATCCATCGCCAAGACGGTCATTTAGCTCCTCTGAACGCCTCGCCTGAACTCAACAACCCAATCCCCATCTCCCGGGACGAGTACCTGCGGCTCGTCGACTGGAGCGCTCGTGCCCTAACTTCTGACAAACGAGGCACTATCCCGGATGCCCGTCCGCCCATATTTGAGCGCCTGGACTTTAAGGAGAAGCATTGGCTCGCTGACATGCGTCACTACGGCCGCTGGTATTACCGGGCGGTCGGTTCTTTGCAAACGATGGAACGCTACTGCCAGCACCTCGGGCAGCAATGGCTCAAGGGGACCAAGATAGACCGAATGGTCGTTACCAAAGCCTAACCAAACCCCAGCCACCAATTGATTTCACGCTTGGTCGCGCCAGCCGAATTACTGGCGATAAATAACGAATCCACCAATCCGTCAAGAGTAGCGATCAGGTCCTGATTGAGTCCAAATCGTCTTGCCACACCAGCCCACGTTTGTCCGGGTGCCGCAGGATTGTATCTTCTGCTCCGTGAATTGTGGGTGTCCCTGTTCTTTCTTCTCTTCCACTTGGTGATTTGTGGGTGTCCCGATTCATGAGGTCCCCGGTTGTCCTGTGTTGCCATAACTTCATAATATAAAGTTAATGCCCTGATTCTTCCCGAATGACATTTGACACGGGGTTATTCCAGGCAGGATACTTCGTAAAAGGAAGCTCAATAGATTGTGAACCTTCACTTCGACGAAATGATCAGCTCCCCCGCCCGCCTTGCTATCCTGGCCGCCCTCGTGCCGGGCCCACCGGTTCGTTTCAAGGAGATGAAGGACGCAACCGGGCTGGCGGATGGAAATCTCCACGTCCAGACACACAAACTGGCCGACGCGGGTTATCTGCAAATCCGCAAGGCGCTGCAGGGGCGGCGTTCGGTGACCGAGTTTTGTCTCACCGAACTCGGGCTCGAGCGCCTCCAACTTCATGTTCGAAAGTTGCAGGAGGTCCTGGATGTGGAAGCGGCGGTGACCCGACCGGCGGTATCCGCCGCGCGGCCTGACGATTCGGCGGTCTGGTCGTGAGCGCTCCACCGAAGAGAATCGCGCTTGGCGCCGACCACGGCGGCTTCGAGCTGAAAGCCGGTCTGGCAGCTCATTTGCGCAAGGCCGGGCACCAGGTTGAGGACGTCGGTACTTCATCCCGTGAAGCGGTCGACTATCCTGTCTTTGCACTAGCGGTCGCGGAGGCCGTGTCCCAGGGAAGAGCCGACGTCGGCATCATGATCGACGGCGCCGGGATCGGCTCGTGCATGGTCGCAAACAAGGTGCCGGATGTGCGGGCGGCGCTCGCCTACGATCTGTCGAGCGCCCGCAACAGCCGCGAGCACAACGATGCCAATGTGCTGACCCTCGGCGCTGGTCTTATCGGCGCCAGTCTGGCGGAGCAGATCGTCGACGTCTGGCTGGCGACCGAATGCACGGAGCCACGCCACCTGAAACGGGTCGCGATGTTCGCTGATCCGGACCTGCAGTCCCGCTCCCAGCAGCGAGCCGCGCCCGGCCCCGGGGAGAACGCTGAGTTGCATTTGTCCGATCAGGACATTGACAGGGTAGTGACCCGGCTGTATCAGATCCTGGGCCCAATGGCGGGTGGTGAGCCCACCGGTCTCTGCGTTGGTGACAACCCCGAGGCGGCGCGAGAGTTCGTGCGACTCGGTGCCACCGGCTTGACCAGCGTCGCCCCGGCGGAGCGGCCGGGAAGCATTCCCGGCGACCTCGCGCGCTACATCGACCACACCTTGCTCAAACCCAACGCGACCGAGGAGCAGGTTCGATCCCTCTGCGCCGAGGCCCGCGAATACAACTTCCGTTCGGTGTGCATTAACCCGACCTGGGTGCCACTGGCGGCCGAGCTGCTGCGCGGCAGCGAGGTGCTCACCTGCACCGTCGTCGGTTTCCCGCTCGGCGCCAACGAATCCGCGATCAAGGCCATGGAAGCGCGACGTGCCATTCGCAACGGCGCCCGCGAGATCGACATGGTGATCAACATCGGCGCGCTCAAGAGTGGCGACGATGCGCTCGTGCTTAGCGACATCCGCGCCGTGGTCGAGTCCTGTCGCGACGGCAATGCAGTGTGCAAGGTCATTCTGGAAACCGCGCTCCTGACCGACGCCGAAAAACGGCGCGCCTCGGAGCTCGCGCGAACCGCCCGCGCCAATTTCGTCAAGACGTCGACCGGCTTCTCGACCGGCGGCGCCACCGTCAGCGATGTGGCGCTCATGGCCGAAGTCGTTCGCGGCGCCGGCATGGAGGTCAAGGCCTCCGGCGGCATCAAATCCTTCACCGACGCCAAGGCGATGATCGAGGCGGGAGCCACCCGTCTGGGTGCGAGCGCCAGCATTGGCATCGTGCAAGAAGCAAAGTCAACGAGCATGAGCGCTTGAGGAATTGAATCAATGGTCGATCTAAGAGCCTACATTATTCTCGACTCCCTGCAGCCGCAGTTCGCGTCCTTTCAGGCGACGATCTCGAAGGGTTACCTCCCCAAGGTGGGCCAGGCGAGTCTCTTCGTGGAGATCGCCCCCGGCATGGCGATCAACCACCTCACGGACATCGCCCTCAAGTCGACGGACGTCACGCCCGGAATGCAGATCGTCGAGCGTCATTACGGCATGCTCGAGGTGCATTCCGACAGCCAGGCCGATGTCCGGCAGGCCGGGCAAGCGATTCTCGACTCCCTCGGCGTCAAAGAGAGTGATCGCCACAAGCCACGGGTCGTCTCCAACGAGATAGTCCGTCGCATCGACGACACCCAGAGCATGCTGATCAACCGCATGCGTCACGGCAACATGATCCTCTCCGGGCAGACCCTCTTCGTGCTCGAAGTCGAGCCG
>PVMK01182832.1_pt1 | contig 11701 bp, 9 predicted proteins | sample 1853481 | NCBI WGS metagenome assembly PVMK01 (sample SAMN08533507, study PRJNA380276) | Marine sediment metagenome, whole genome shotgun sequencing project. | reverse complement strand
TGCCCGAAATCTGCGGCCGCATATGCCCGCAGGACAGGTTGTGCGAAGGCGCGTGCACGCTGAATGATGCCAACGGGGCGGTCAGCATCGGTAATATCGAAAAGTACATCACCGATGAGGCATTGAAGCAGGGCTGGCGGCCCGACATATCGGATGTAACCGACACGGGACATTGCGTCGGCATAGTCGGCGCGGGGCCGGCCGGGCTTGCAGCTGCGGATGTACTGGCGCGCAATGGCGTTCGTTCAGTTGTGTTCGATGCCTATCCGGAGATCGGGGGCTTGCTGACATTCGGCATTCCGCCGTTCAAACTGGAAAAACAGGTTGTCATGAAGCGTCGCGAAATTCTCGAGGGAATGGGCGTCACGTTCGTACTCAACACCCGTATAGGTACTAACAAGTCTTTTAAATCACTGCTTGACGATTTCGATGCCGTATTCCTCGGTATGGGCGCTTACACGTCCGTTCGCGGCGGGTTCCCCGGGGAGGGGTTGCCGGGCGTATACGAGGCGTTGCCGTACCTCGTCAACAATATTTATCACGAAATGAACCTCGATAATCCACCAGGGCAGTACGTAAACCTCAAGGGAAAGAACGTTATAGTCCTGGGCGGCGGCGACACCGCGATGGACTGCAACCGGACAGCAATCCGGCAGGGCACAGCTAGCGTCAGCTGTGCTTACCGGCGGCACGAGCAGGACATGCCGGGCTCAAGGCGCGAGGTCTCCAACAGCAGGGAAGAAGGCGTCAACTTTCTATTTAACCAGCAACCACTTGAGATTGTCGGTACAGAACAGGTGACCGGCGTAAAACTAATTGCAACAAAACCGGGCGATCCTGATGCAGGCGGCCGCCGGCGCCCCGAACCGGTTCCAGGATCCGAACATATTGTGCCGGTCGACGCCGTCATCATCGCTTTCGGATTTCGTCCGAGCCCGCCGGACTGGTTCGATGATATTGCAGTCAAAACATTGCCGAACGGCCGTGTTCGCGTCGATTCAATTGGCGAGCATCCGTTTCAGACGACGAATCCAAAAGTCTTCGCGGGCGGCGACATGGTGCGGGGATCCGATCTCGTCGTTACTGCCGTATTTGAAGGCCGTGAAGCAGCGACGGGAATTTGTCGCTATCTCGGTGTCTGCTCGTGAATTTTCGCGACAACGGGAACTATTGAGGCGCCATCAACTCGTGCATGTCTCGTCCTTTCATGCAGAAACGCCTTCGAGATCGGTGGGGCTTTAATTGCTGTCCGTGAATAACTCGGTGAAACGTGAATCCGGATACTCAGAAATGGCGTCGGCAAGGTTCTGCATTTCGACATGCTTGTCGTACATCTGGGGCTCGGGTCTTCGCATATGGTATTGCCTGAATCGCCAAAACGATGTGGCCACTGCGGCATATACTGTAAAGGCCTTCAGGAATTCACGTTCGACTAACTGAAGAGTCGTCTTGTTCTGATAAGCTCATATGAACCGACCTGCTTTTTCGAAAGAGATACCTTGACAGTCCCGGCAAGCACCGACGATCGCCATTCCAAGATCGAAGCAGCGGTAGTAGTGGCAAGCTTCCTCGAAATCAATGATCGCCATCAGCTGATCATCCTGGACAATCATGTTATCGAAAAAGACGTCACCGTGAACTAGTGCTATTGGTAGATGCTGAGGAATGCGTTTCTGCAAATAACGATGCTTTTCTGATAACCATTCCTTGTAACTATGGCCGAGATTGGAATTTGTCACTTCGGAAAAATGACTACGGCCGTAAGGAAACGCTTGAGGCAGGTAAGATGGTGCGGGGATCTCATGCAACCGGGCCATTTCCTCACCCAACTGAGTGAGTATGCTCCCGGCCAGGTCAGCGGTGACGTCTCCCTCGACATAACGCTTCAACATGACAGGTTTGTCATCGTGCAGAACCACAACAGGCTCTTTGGGTGGTACAACGACTGTCGAGGTGCGAATACCATGGTCGGTCAAATAGACCAACAGACTTGCAAGGTTTGTCGCATCTTTTAACGACTTTTGATCCCAAAGCGTCAGAACGTACTTTCCCGAGTTCGTTTCAACGCAATAGCTGGTGTTCTCCCTTCCTCCGTCCATGACGGAGAAAGCTGTGATGTCACCAATTCCGAATCGACGAGCAAGACCCTCGACTGCCGTCTTGTCCAGACGAGTATAAAGCGCCATCTTAAACCTTGCCTAATGGACCCCAGATGACTCTACGAAATCAATGAGGATGACATCTCTGTGCCCGTCACCGCCGCGGTCGCCCGAGGTAATCGGGGAAACGCTGTGCCATAGCGAACGCTCAAAATAGTACGAGTCGAAGTAAGACTCCTGCTTCCAAACGGCTTGTGGACGTCTCGTCGGCTCCGGCCCGCTGCCGTAAAAGTAGTTGATGCCGCCACCAATGTTGTGGCGAGAGACCAGATGTTGCGATGTATAGTTTTCATCGTCACGATGAATGCCCTCGGGCGTGGGGTTTCCCTGCACTCCGGTCGTGGCGGTTATGCGGATCTGATGGACGCCGATTAGCCAGTCGCCCTCGATGTGTTTCTTCGATGTCAGCTGTGCAAAGTCAAACTGTATGAGTTCGTGCAGGAACGGATTCTCGACGGTGTCGGGGGCCAGTGGTGCAAAGTGCCTGTGCTCGCCGCCGTTGAGAGGGTTGATTTCGATGCTTTGATAGAAGGACGCGTCGGAAACGTGGGTTAGTTGACCGGTCGCGGCAGACAACTGGAACAGCCCGTAGCGCCTGAATCGGTATTTTCCGCCATCGGCCATGTAGGGATCTGGTTCGAGATGCTCCCAATCTCGCCTGAGGGACTCACCAGCCTCATGCAAAGCGGGTGGAAGTGAGAATTCATGGGAAGGAACTAGAGCGTACTGAACTCGTTCAATGCTACCCCCTACGTCGGTCTGAACGGTAATCATTTTTTTTATAAACCCCAAATCCGAATTACGTTGCGAACAGTAGCCGATCAAATGCCGTTGCATCTGATGAATAGCTAACTGCACGAGAAAATCAGATCAAGCTTGGCGGGTGATAGTCAAACCGCAACGACGGCACTTCACCTTCTCGATATTGCCTGCGGCGCCGAACCCGAATGATGTGTCGATTACGCGAAAATCATGCCACCCAATCCAACAAAAGAAACGACTGATACTAGGTGGTACTTTTGGCATGGACTAACTGCCCGGGACACTGTGCACGCAGGGATAGTTTTTTATCATTATCCACTGCCTATTGTAGACTAAAATCAGTACTTGTGCGGGCAACTCGTTGAAATACCGCGAGGATATTTGAGGCGCCATCAAATGGTGCATGTCATTTCTCGCCTCGTGATACAGAAATGCCTTCAATATTGATGGCGCCTTAATTTCTCTCAATTTCTGGAGTTGTCAGGTACCTTGACGCTCAGCCAGCGCTATTTGTGAGCGATCGGTTTGTCGGTGAACAGGAAGTCCTTCAATTCCTTTTCAAACGTCGGGTCCTTGCGACGTATCCATTCGAGCACCATCGCCGCGTGCTCTTTTTCCTCGTCCCGGTTATGGGCGAGGGTTGCTGCGAGCTCCGGATCTTTCGTTGCATCGACACGCTGGTTGTACCAGTCGACGGCTTCGAGTTCCTCCATCAATGAGGTGATCGCGCGGTGCATATCGCGTGTGTCATCCGATAATTCGTCAATCGGTTCGTGGTAGCCTTCATTCGCCATTTGGGGTGCTCCTTTTCCTGATTGTCAGCATTGAATACTAGTGGCTGGATGGTGCCATGACCACTTCGGTCAATCCGCAGGCGCCAGAGGCAAGCTGACGGTGAAAGTCACGCCGCCGTCCGTGTTGTCTGCGGAGATGGAACCGTTGTGGCCTTCTGCAATCAACCGGGCGACATAGAGCCCGAGCCCAAGATGTCTTTTCCCGTCGCCGCCCCTGACCGAGACCATCGAATGGAAAAGCTGTGTGCGCATGTTGTCAGGCAACGACGGGCCCGGATTGAAAATCGATATCTCCGCATATTCGGTATTGCTGTCGAGTGCCACCTGAATTTCGTCGCCCGCGGTACTGAAATCGACCGCGTTGTCAGCCAGTTTGTCCAGCATCTGAATGACGAGTTCGGGAGAACCAAATACATTCGCATCCGTCGAGCGATTCAAGTAACTGAATCGTCTTTCCGGCCAGGCGTCGGCATAAGCGGCAAGCGTCGATTCGAGTACCTTGTCGAGATCGAACTTTTCGGGTTCCACATTTTCGATGAGTTCTTCGGTGCGGCTGGCCTCGCTCATCGCACTTAGAATCTTTCGCAACCGCTCGACGCCTTCTTTCGCTCGCGCCGTATAGACGGCTGACTCTTTGGAGAGTGATTCGTGTTCCAGGTTTTCCAGCGACGACTTGACGATCGTTAGCGGTGTCCTGAGTTCGTGCGACAGTTTTGAGGCGAGCGTTTGCAAATAGTCGTTGTAGTTACCGAGTTGCTGCAGCACGCTGGAAAAACTGCGCGAGAGATCGCCAATCTCGTCTCCGGCCAGGGCGCTTGGCAGGGATGTCCGAACATGCTTTTCATCGAGCGCACGCTCGGCGGCGTTACTTAAGTGCCTGATTCGCGCCGATAGCCAGCTCGCGTAACCGAGTAGCACCAGCGCGACACCGATCGTCACAATTAATGTCAGCGTGATCAATCGGATCATTGCCTGGTTGGTCAGGCTGAGGATTGCATCCGTACCTTGCTGCAGGATGATTGCACCGGTTTGCACGGTGCCGGAAAAAATCGGATGCGCGACGGATACGACTGCCCGGCCCGTTCCTGGATTGCGAAACCATCTCGTGGCTGCATGTCCGTTCAACGCCTCGCTGACATAGCTCTGTTGCTCGCGGCCGCTGGCATCGGGTTCCGCAAGGGCCGCATCCGCCCCCGGTTCGAGCAACAGGTTGTAGGCAAGGCGCAACCAGCCCGTCGATGGCGGCAGCTCTTCGAATCCGTCCGGCGCGCCCGTTATGCTGCCTGCCTGTCCCAGTCGCCAGCCGTGCATGTCGGTAACGATAAGGCGCCACCCGGGCTGCACGTAGCCCGCGGCAACGCTTTGCATTACCGGCGAAACCGTAACAAATCGACCCGGCAGGTCGCCGTCAAATGTTGCGCTTCGAACGCCGGCAGTGGTTGCGCTGTCGGTGTTGGTAATGACAAACCCTAAGCGGTTGCCCAGTAGCGATCTCGGGATTCTCGCTTCGAGGCGATAACCGCCCGGTGTGTCCTGCCAGTACGCGGCAATCCTGGTGTCGTCGAAGACCTCGCCGCCTGATTCTCGCGTGGCGATGATTACTCCCGGCGCTTCTGCGCGAAACCTGAAAACGGTGCGTTCTCCCGTATCGCCAACGCTGATGAGGGCGACATGATCGGAATAGCTACGTGGGAATATTGCATCCTGGCCGCGGTCGAAAATCACCGACGCATCACGGACGTCGACATGTAAATAGACATGCGGGCGATTGATGCCGACAACATAGTTGATGGTGCCGTCGGTTCCACGTAATGGCATCGCAGATCCTTCGGGCGCCGTCCAGTCATCCAGGTAACCATCAATCAGGGGCGCTGTGGCCAGCGGATGTCCATACAACTGGTTCTGGCCGAATCTCAAATCATCCTTGCCGGCAAGCAATTCATCGGGAAACTGCGACAGAGAATCGGCTATCGCCTGCGCAGTTCCCGACAAGAACTGCTGCTGGCCTTGTCGCAGTGCCGACTCGGTATCACGAAGCACCTGGCATCCGGCCCAGGGAAGTATCAGCGTTAGTAAGCTAACCAGCAGTAACTGCTTGCGTAAGTTCATCTTGATTGACTAGTCGACGAGCCAGCGATACCCCATTCCGTAAACCGTCTCGATCGTGTCGAAGTCTGGATCGATTACGATGAACTTGCGCCGAATACGCTTGATATGTGAGGTGATCGTGTTGTCGTCAAGAACGGCTTGCGCAGCATCCATCAGTTGCTGGCGGGATTTGACATGGCCCGGATACCGGGCAAGCGCGTGGATCATCCAGAATTCAGTCAAAGTCAGGCCAACGGGTTGGTCCTTCCAGCGCACCGTCATGCGATCGATGTCCAGCTCAAGATCTCCGCGATTGATTCGATTTTCCTTTCCTTGCGGATTTCGCATGGCATCGAGTCGTCTGAACAATGCCGCAACCCTCGCCATCAGGTGTGGCAGGCTGATGTCCTTGGTCAGGTAATCGTCGGCGCCAAGCCGTAAGCCGGATACCGCGTCGAACTCGCTGTCCCTGGCAGTCAGGAAAATAATCGGCAGGTCGCTGGCGCGGCTTCGCAGTTCACGGCAGAGGTCAAAGCCGCCCTCGATGTCATCTTGCAGATTGATATCGATAACGACGAGGTCCGGCAGGCGCGCCTCGAACGCCTCCATCGCCGGCTTACGGGCTTCGTACAGGTCCACCGCATAACCTTCGCGCCGAAATGCCGCCGCATAGTTTTCACGGATAGCGGCTTCATCTTCGACTATGGCAATTCGCTTGGACATGGAAATTCCGACTTTATCAAAGACACAATTTGCCACATTCCATCGGTGCATTGCCACGCTATCGCCCCTGGGCCGGCGCATTAGCTTGTTGAAATCATGGTCAGTCAAACAGGGAGGCTGGCATGAACCAAGGGGATTCGCAGCTGCGTGCAGGACAGCGAGGCAACAACGGCGAGAAAAGGCAGAAAAAGACCTGGCATCCGAAGATCAGGTTTAAGGCGAAAGCGCGCATTTGCGATCTGCTAAAAGGCCAGTCTTCATGGACCTGGATGTCCGTCATGCTGCTGATGACAGTGTCATACCCGGTTCTCGCACAGCCCTATCCGGAAGCGAGCACGGACGTGACGCCTGGTCAAATGCGATCCGGCAGCCTGTTGCTGCGCATGAAATCCGGTTACGTCATTGCGACGCGCATGAATACCGACATTCAGGCGCAGGTTAGCGGACTGGTGGCACGTGTCACCGTCAGCCAGTCGTTCCGGAATGACGGACAGGAATGGGTGGAAGGCATCTACGTTTTTCCATTACCTGATACGGCGGCTATCGACGGGCTCCGCATGCGTATCGGCGAGCGAGTTATCGAAGGTGAAATTCGCGAAAGGGAACAGGCAAAGAAAGAATACGAGCAAGCGTTGTCTGCAGGCAAGAAAACGAGCCTCGTCGAACAGCAACGAGCCAACCTGTTCACCACCTCCGTTGCCAATATCGGCCCGGGAGAGTCCATTACCGTCGAAATCGAGTACCTGGAAACAATTGCTTACGACGAAGGCAATTTCAGCCTGAGATTTCCGCTGACGCTGACGCCGCGTTACATACCCGGCGCACCGTTGCCTGGCCGCAAAGGTAGTGGCTGGTCGCCCGATACAGTGACAGTGACGGATGCGTCACTGATCACGCCACCGGTCGTTACGCGATCACGGGATCACAGAATAAGCTTCGCGGCGACGATCAACGCCGGTGTGCCGTTGGAGTACATTGCCAGCCGCTATCACCCGATCGATGTCAGCGATGCGTCGGGCCGCTATGAGATCAAGCTGGCTGATGCGAGCACGCCGATGGACCACGATCTCGAGCTAACCTGGCGGCCGGTTGCGGACCGGGCGCCGCGTGCCACCGTATTCACGGAAACCAGGGAAGGCGAGCCGCACCTGCTCATCATGCTGTTGCCGCCGAATGACCTGTCTGCGCCGGTGACCAATATTCCACGGGAGATGATTTTTGTCATCGATACCTCAGGTTCGATGCATGGCACTTCATTGAGCCAGGCCGTAAGGGCGCTCACCCTCGCACTGGACGGATTGCATGCGACAGATCGATTCAACATCATTCAGTTCAACTCGGTCACCAGCAATTTGTTTCGAAGCAGCGTCGATGCAACGCTGAACAACATCGGCATCGCCAAGCGATACGTGGCTGGCCTGAAGGCCAATGGTGGCACGGAGATGCGGCCGGCAATATCACAGGCACTAAATCAACCGCAGTCAGAATCGCATCTGCGCCAGGTGATATTCATTACCGACGGAAGCGTCGGCAACGAACTTGAACTGTTTGGCCTGATCGAACGCAACCTCGGCAATACTCGCCTGTTCACCGTCGGCATTGGATCAGCACCGAACAGCTGGTTCATGCGTAAGGCCGCGGAAGCGGGACGTGGCACGTTCACCCTGATCAGTGCGCTGCATGAAGTAAATGAAAAGATGGGCCGCCTGTTCAGGAAGCTCGAGCAACCACAGATTACGGACATAACGGTCCAGTGGCCGGACGGCACGATAATAGACGCCTATCCGCAAACGATTCCCGATTTGTATTCGGGCGCACCGATTATTATCAAAGCACGACTCGAGCACGCACCGAAGCAAGGCGACCTGCTGAAGATTTCGGGCGATTCGGCACATGCTTCCTGGGGCGCTGAACTGGTCATCAATAGCGGTGAGGTAAGCCCAGGTGTTGCCGCCGTATGGGCAAGAGCACGCATCGAGTACCTCATGGACCAGCAACGGCGCGGCGCACAAGACATCAGGCAAGCAGTGATCGACACGGCGTTGTCGCATAACCTGGTCAGCAAGTACACAAGTTTTGTCGCCGTCGATAAGACACCATCGCGTCCGCAGAATCTGCAACTCGGCAAGGAGCAAGTGCCGAACCTGTTGCCCTATGGGCAGAGCACGCAGGCGATATTCGGTTTCCCGGCAACTGCCACCAACGCCGGCGCGTATCGATTCAACGGCATGCTGCTGGTCGCCGCCGCGTTGTTGCTGATTCTTTCAACACGGAGGCGCCGCCGTGTTCCGCCGACTGCGTCCTAGGTATCGCGCCGGTCACTTCGCCGTGTCCTGTCTCTTGTGTCTCGGGTTTTGGCAACTGGGCCAGGGTGCGTATATCCCTGCCAAGGCCTGGGTGGCGCAGGAACTCATGCAACGTGCCTGGCGCAGAGCCCAGGATGGGGACGCCGAAGTTGCGCCATGGCCATGGGCAGACACCTGGCCGGTTGCGCGACTCTCGGCGAAAGGGGGCGATATTGAGCTCATCGTTCTGGAGGGCGGTTCGGGCCGCACGCTGGCGTTCGCGCCAGGCCATCTGAGCATTAGCGCGCTTCCCGGGAGAGGCGGGCAACAGCATAATCGCCGGCCATCGGGACACGCACTTTCAGTTTTTGCAGTTCATGAAACGCGGTGAGTCGATCATGATTGAAATGGCAGATGGCAATAATCACCTGTACCAGGTCACCGACATCGACGTCGTCGATTCGCGCCGCGGCAGTATTGTTCTCGATACGGAGTCACCAATGCTGAGCCTGGTTACCTGTTACCCGTTTGGCGCGCTTGAAGCCGGTGGGCCGATGCGTTTTGTCGTGACCGCCAGAATGATTTTTTAAAGGACCTGCCGCGCAGGTCCCCGCCAATTTGATTGCAGGAAGTAGGGCGCTGAGTCATAGTTGATCGTTCCGCCTACCGCGATTTCGTATCCGGGGGCGTTCGCTTATTCCGGAACATCATATGGCTTCACCGCAAGCGCGGCTGACACACGGGTCGGTTGGTCGACATCTTGTCGATATGGCTGTGCCCGTTTTGTTCGGCATCTTCACAATGATGGGGACAGGCGTTCGCGGACATGTGGTTCATCGGGCGCGTCGGGGATCGGGAACTCGCGGCACTCAGCTTTGCGTTTCCGATACTGATGATCGTCACGAGCGTTGCGATCGGGCTGGGGGCTGGCACCTCCTCCGTCGTTGCCCGTGCGATCGGTGCCCACAATCACCGCCGCGCTCGCCGCCTGGCTACAGACAGCCTTATTCTGTCGTTCGGTATCACTGCGATGATCAGCGCGCTCGGGTTTTTTACGATCGAGCCCCTGTTCACGCTGCTCGGCGCGCCGGCAGACATGATTCCACTCATCGCCGGTTACATGACAATTCTTTATGCCGGTGTGCCTTTCGTCGTTGTTGGCATGGTCGGCATGAGTAGCATGCGTGCAACAGGCGATACACGCTTGCCGAGCATGCTGATGGTCATCGCATCTGTGGCCAACGTCATCCTCGATCCAATATTGATTTTTGGCTTCGGACCGGTGCCAGCGATGGGGCTAAATGGCGCAGCAATGGCAGCACTCCTGTCGCGCGCCGCAATATTCGCAGGCACGCTGTACTTCATGCGCATGCGTCTGGACATGCTCACCTTCAATAAGCCGGATCCGGGTGAGCTCAGGAGTTCCTGGGCTGACGTATTGCACGTCGGTATCCCGGCTGCGGGTACCAACGCCATCATTCCCATAGCAACAGGCGTCATCACTGCAATGCTCGCCCGTTACGGGCCTGAAGCAGTTGCAGGGTTCGGGGTCGCGAGCAGGGTGGAATCTTTAACGCTGGTGCTATTTTACGCGTTGTCAGCAGTTATCGGCCCATTCGTTGGCCAGAACATTGCGGCGGGCCGGGCCGATCGAATTTTCGAGGCGCTTCGACTCTGTATGTTGTTTTGCGTCGGGACGGGCCTCGCTGTCGCTGTATTGCTGGCACTTTCCGGCGCGTGGCTGCCCACACTGTTCAGTGACAATCCCCAGGTGACAAAGGTTTCGACGTTGTACCTGATGATTGCCCCGATCAGTTATGGCGCCTACGGCATGGTCATGATTATGAACGCATCATTTAACGGCATGGGAAAACCGATGCCCGCGGTACATATAAGCGTTTCCCGTATGGCGCTAATCTACGTTCCGCTTGCATTTGTCGCGAACCGGTTTTTCGGAATAACCGGAATCTTCGTCGCGTACGCGTTTGCCAATATCGTTTCCGGAGTCATTGCTTATATCTGGGCGCGCGCATCCGTTCAGGAGCAATGCGACGCACACGCGGAGCCGCTGATCGTTGCGGAAACCGCCTGAGTAGATTTATTCCGGGATGCCCGGCAGCACCCGGTAGCGATAATAGAAATGCATGCCTAAACCGCGGCTCGCCAGGAAAATCATAAATGCCAGCCACAGCCCGTGATTCCCGAGATAGCGGAATGCAAACCATGCCGGAATAAACACCAGGAAGGTTGACGCGATCATGCTGTTACGCATTTCCTTCGCATGCGTCGTCCCGACGAAAACACCATCGTAGATATAACCCCACAATGCGATTACTGGCGCCACAATCATCCAGGGTAGATAACGTAACGTCGTGTTGACCACCTCGGGTATGTCGGTTAGCAAACTGATGAAGAGTGGCCCGGTAATCCAGAACAGGACGCTGAAGCCAACGGCGAAAAAAAATGACCAGCGCATCGTCAGTTGCACCGAGCGTCGCAGCGCCTGCCCGTCTTTCGCACCCGCCGCTTTTCCGACCAGTGCTTCCGCTGCATGCGCGAGCCCGTCGAGCGCGAACGCGACCAGGTTCAGGAGATTCATGAGAACGGCGTTAGCTGCGAGAATCAAACCACCCATTCTCGCACCCGCTGCGGTGACGAACGCGAACGTAAACATCAGCGCCATCGTGCGAATAAAGAGGTTCGCATTTATCGAAAAGAATTCTGCGTACTCTTTGAGGGTTGTCAGGTGAGAAACGTCCAGGTGACCGCCGCGACGCCGGAGTTCGGAAAGCGCAAAGCTGATACCGATAGCGGCTCCGGTAAATTCTGCAATGACGGATGCCGCGGCGACACCATCTACCTTCATCCCGAGCAGCAACACGAATACGAG
>PVMK01147538.1_pt1 | contig 11702 bp, 11 predicted proteins | sample 1853481 | NCBI WGS metagenome assembly PVMK01 (sample SAMN08533507, study PRJNA380276) | Marine sediment metagenome, whole genome shotgun sequencing project. | reverse complement strand
TTCAGCCAGTTTTGCAAACCCTTTTTTAGCGCCTTTAATCACACTGTCTTCTACACAGTATGATATTCTGAAATAACCCGGGCAGCCGAATCCGCTCCCCGGTACCACCAGTATCTTTTCTTCCTGAAGTTCATTAACAAATTCTATATCATCAATTGGAGACTTTGGGAAGAGGTAAAAAGCACCTTCGGGTTTTGTGAATTTATATCCCAGGTCAAAAAGCATGTCGCACAGGAGGTCTCTTTTCTGGCGGTAAATGTCCATATCCCCGGACAGTCCCTGAATATCCTTGACCACCCGCTGCATGATTGCGGGTGCATTTACAAATCCCAGGGTTCTGTTTGAAAAGATAAGGCCGCTTAGCAGCTCACTGAGCGGGGCAAGAGATGGGTTGACTGCGATAAATCCAATTCTCTCACCCGGTATAGACAGGTCTTTTGAATAAGATGTTACGATCATGCTGTTTGTATATGACTGGAGAATGCTTGGAACCGGGATGTTGTCATAAACTATTTTGCTGTAGGGTTCATCAGAGATAAGATATATTTCTTTATTATATTCACTGGATTTTTGTTTTAGTAGCAGCCCAAGCCCTTCAATAGTGCTTTTATCGTAAATCCGGCCTGTCGGGTTGTTGGGTGAGTTAATAAGAACAGCTTTAGTTTTTTCTGATATGGCCTTTTCTATTTCTACAAGGTCAAGCGAGAAATCGTTTTTAGTGGGAACTGTTTTTAAAATTCCTCCGAAATTATCCACATAAAATCCATATTCAACAAAATATGGGGCAGGGACGATTACCTCATCACCCGGATCCAGTATGGTCTTGAGTATTACATTTAAACCTCCGCCTGCACCGCAGGTCATTACTATATGTTCTCCAAATATCTCCATGGCATGTTCCTCAGAAAGGTATTCTGCTACAGCGTCACGTGTTTCTGGGTAGCCCGCATTTGACATGTATCCGTGAACACCTTTTCTCCTGTTTTTTGCAACCTGTTCTAGAACTTCAAAGAATTTTTCAGGAGGGTCGATATATGGATTTCCAATGCTGAAATCAAAGACATTATTGTCCCCGAATTCTTTTTTAAGTTTTGCTCCCTGTTCAAACATCTTCCGTATCCATGATGCTTTTTCCATAAAGTTGTGTACTTTTTTTGAGATGGCCATGATGTTTCCTTTTGATATTGTAGACTTTTTAATAAACGATTCTTTATGTCTTTTTGCAGCCTTATCAAAACAGTAGATTAATCTCTGATTGCCTCTGCCTTAAGGATCAGATAACCGCTGTAGATGATCATTGTTCCGCCGATTAAGAGCTTTAGAGTGAGTTCTTCTTTATAGAAAAGCATTCCGATCAATACAACGATAACCGGCTCCGAGTAAGCCAGAATACCGGCGTGCTGTGCTTCAACATGCCGGAGCCCCTTTAGATAAAGGGTGACGCCAAGGATGCTGATAACCAGCGCGTAAACAAGAAGCATGCCGGCCTGATGAATGTTTATTGAAAAAAACGGCTGGCTGATAAAAGGGAAAAGAATAAATACTGTTGTTGCGCATTGATAGAAAAGAATTACCAGAGGATCCAGGTAACTAACCAGTTTTTTGCTGATCAGAATAAGTACTCCGTAAAAAAAGCCGGATAAAGATCCGTAAATAATGCCAGTCATATGCTGGCTGTTTATGGCCAGCCCGTTTGAAGCGATAAGAAAAAGCCCGATGCTGGCAAAGACAAGAGAGATCACGGTTGTTTTTTCAAGTTTCTCTTTTAAGAAAATCGGTGCAAGCATTGCCGCAAATATCGGTGCGGTATAATGGGTGAGAACAGAATTTGCAAGGGTTGTTATTTTGTAGGCTGTAAAATATGTGTAGGTGTTGCCGAGAATACAGAAGGCTGAGACAATCAGCAACAATATATGTCTGCCCACAAATAGCTTTTTGAGTTTTTTAGAACACAAAAAATATGAAAGTAGAATTGTTGAGGTAAAGAGTGCAGCGTAAAAGATAATTACAATGGGTTGCAGTTGCACATACCGGATAAAAGGGCCGATCATTGAAAATATGGCCATGGACAGGGTTATGAGAAACCCGCCGAAAAGATGCCTGTTCATATTGCTTTGTTCCTGTGCTTGTAACTGGTGTGTTTATACCGGCGGTAATTAATCAAATAGATTCTGGGTCGTTACGGAAGCGAACAGTTTAATATTAATTTGTTGGTCATGCAAGGAGAATATGCTTTTTGGAAGTCTGTTCAGGCAGTGTTTTACCTTGACAAACATTTATGACCGTATTACTAAGAAACTTAAACAAATAAATTAGAAGGAGATAAATGTCTTGAAAGCTGATGATATTAAGAACGAAAAACTAAAGGCATGGGTCACAGAAATAGCTTCCATGTGTCAGCCTGACAGCATAGAGGTGTCTGACGGTTCGCAGGAAGAATATGATCGCTTGAGCGCCATGATGGTTGAGAGCGGAACATATTTAAAACTCAATGAAGACAAAAGGCCCGGCAGCTATTTGTGCATGTCTGATCCCAATGATGTGGCGCGTGTTGAAGACAGGACATTTATCTGTTCCAAAAATGAGGTGGAAGCCGGACCTACCAATAACTGGAGAGACCCTGATGAGATGAAAGAGTTTTTAAAGGGTTTGTTTGCCGGTTCCATGAAAGGAAGAACCATGTATGTCATTCCTTTCTGTATGGGACCTTTGGGTTCAGAGATATCTCATATCGGTATAGAAATTACGGATTCTCCCTATGTTGTCTGTAACATGAGAATAATGACCCGTATGGGCAAAGCCGTGCTGGATGAGCTTGCTGACGGTGATTTTATTCCGTGCCTGCATTCAGTAGGCGCGCCTCTTGCCAAGGGTCAAAAAGATGTTTCCTGGCCCTGTAATCCGGATAACAAGTATATTGTTCACTTTCCTGATGAAAGGGCTATCTGGTCTTTTGGGATCCGGTTACGGCGGAAACGCGCTTTTAGGTAAGAAATGTTTTGCGCTTCGGATCGCATCTGTTATGGCAAGGGACCAGGGCTGGCTTGCGGAACACATGCTGATTATGGGACTGACTTCTCCTGAAGGAGAGAAAAAATATATTGCAGCTGCTTTTCCAAGCGCCTGCGGAAAGACCAATCTTGCCATGCTGATTCCCAGCATGCCGGGATGGAAGGTTGAGTGTGTGGGTGATGATATTGCATGGATGAAATTCGGTGATGACGGCAGACTCTACGCGATCAATCCCGAAGCCGGTTTTTTCGGTGTTGCTCCGGGAACTTCCATGGCTTCAAATGAAAATGCAATGCATTCCCTTACCAAAAATTCAATTTTTACAAATGTTGCTTTGACTCCGGATGGTGATGTATGGTGGGAGGAAATGACTGATGACGAGCCTGCAAAGCTGACCAGCTGGATCAATGAGGAGTGGACTCCGGGCTGCGGAAAGAAAGCTGCTCATCCGAATGCCCGTTTTACCGCTCCCATGTCACAGTGTCCGATTGCGGATGCTTCCTGGGATGATCCCAGGGGCGTACCTATTTCCGCATTTCTGTTTGGCGGCAGGCGTTCTTCAGTGGTACCGCTGGTAAATGAAGCTTTTAACTGGCAGCACGGTGTTTTCCTGGGAGCGACCATGACTTCTGAAAAAACAGCCGCAGCTGCGGGAAAAGTCGGTGAACTCAGGAGAGACCCATTTGCCATGCTTCCTTTCTGCGGATACAACATGGGTGATTATTTTGCTCACTGGCTGAAAACCGGTAAAAAAGAGGGTGCTGATCTGCCTAAAATATTTTATGTAAACTGGTTTAGAAAAGATGATCAGGGGAAATTTCTGTGGCCCGGATACGGTGAAAACAGCAGGGTTTTGAAGTGGGTATTTGAAAGAGTGTCAGGAAAAGGCGAGGCTATTAAAACATCTATCGGCTATTTGCCGAAAGAGGGTGCTATTGATGTGTCAGGAATGGACATTTCAGAAGAGGAGATGGCTGAAATTTTGAAAGTGGATGATAGTCAATGGAAAGCTGAATTGCAGGGAATTAGAGATCATTTTAACAGGTTTGCGGACCGCCTGCCTCAGGAGATGTGGGATGAGCTGAAAGCACTCGAAGAGAGGCTGGGATAATAATATAGTCTATAATGACAAACAAAAAAGGCCGGTATTGATATGCCGGCTTTTTTTGTGTTTAAATGTTTTTAATTTTCAACTATAAAGAACCTGTATTTTTTCGGCAGAGGCGCAGACCGGGTTTAATTCTGTTTCTGCCCTGTTTTTTAGCTTCATACAACAGTTCATCCGCCTTTTGGATGAGGCTGTCTTTATCCTGCCCTTTTTTATAGGATGCAACTCCCGCACTGGTTGTTATTTTGATTATTTTATCGTCAAATTTAACTTTAAGATTTTCTGTTATTTTTCTTAAACGTTCAGCCAGTTCAAGCGCTTTGTGCAGCTTTGTTTCAGGCAGAACAAGCACAAACTCTTCACCGCCGTACCTGGCAAGATAATCATTTTTTCTAATTGTTGTATTTATGCTTTTAGAAAATGATTTTAAAACAGCATCGCCGGCTTTGTGCCCATAGGTGTCATTTGTTTTTTTAAAATAGTCAATGTCAAACATAATCACTGAAATGTCAGTTCCATAGCGTTCTGCTTTCGCGACATCACGGTCAAGAGAGGTGTTTAAGGCTCTTCTGTTATAGCAGTGGGTCAGTGGGTCAGCGAGAGCAGTATTTTCAAGTTTTTTTATGTTCAGAAAGCTTATAAGTGACGCGGCAATTATTTTACGTATCATGGAGAACAGGTCTTCGTGATATGAAAGTATTTTTCTTTTGGGAAGAATATATAACATTGCCTTTGACTGTTTATCCAGGATCTTCAGAGAAACAATTTGGGATGTATTAATGCTTGTTTTTTGTTTGCCTGAGGTATTGATCGGGTTTTCAAAAGATCTTATGTTGCAGTATGCGCTTTCCGTATGAAAGTCTTTTTTGATGTGTTCAATAACAGCTGTGTCATTCAGTTTAGGTTCCATCCAGACATCCACTCCGCCGTTATATTCTTTGTCGTATATTGCAAAAGCAAAGAATTCACATTCAAACATATCGTTAAAGCAGTTGTATGCGCTGTATGCAATGTTATCGATATCCTGTGCCTGGCTTATTTTGAGAATATACTGGTTTATGATCTGGTTGTCTATTCCCCTGCATAAAGTGTACAGGAACTGAAAAGCTGTCCGTGTGTTGTTTAGTAGCCTTTTAATGGCATTTTTCATTTTTGCTCCTTTTTATATTTCCTGACTATCTAAATAAGCAAAAAAGATGCCATTGTTTAATTATGATGAAATTACAGAATGTTATGTGTTTAAGTCTAACTTGAATATAGGAGTTTTAGTACAGGTTGGTTGCTTTTTTGACGCTTTTATTGGGGGTACAGTTTTAGACCTTATTATCTGTTTCTGCCTTTAAAACCGGTTTTTCAGAGTTTAATCCGAAGAGATTTTAGTGTTTGGGGAGAAAACTTGTTATATGTTTTACAGAAGCTTAAAAATCCCATCAATCATTGCTTTAACGCTTTCTTCAACATCTTTTATGCTTTTTGCCAGCATATATGCTGGGGCGGTAACGACCCTGGCTTCCCTGTCAATGACTGCCTGGTTCACCGGACAGTCAATATGCTCAGCCCCCATTTTGTTAATGGCGCCTGCGGTGTCCGGATCGTTTCCTATGGTTAATTTTACCTTTATTCCCCGTTTTCCAAATATCCTTGCTATTAGCGCGGGAGCTATGCAGAGAGCCCCAACGGGTTTATTCTTATCAATCATTTCATTAATAAGTTTTTCAACCTCAGGGTGGACTAAGCATGAAGGGCCTTCATCCGCAAAGGAACAGAGGTTCACTGCAGCGCCGAATCCGCCTGGCAGGATCAGCATATCGATGTCTTCACTGTCTATGGCGGATATGTCTTTAATCTCTCCTCTGGCTATTCTTGCTGATTCAACCAGCATGTTTCTTGTAGCTGTTTTTATGATTTCATTTGAACTGTGATTGACAACCCGTGTCTGGTTGTGGTTTGGTGCCATGCATATGATATCGAGACCTTTTTTGTCAAGGTGAAGTAGGGTCAGGACTGATTCATGTATTTCGCTTCCGTCCATTACTCCTGAGCCGGAAAGAAGAACACCTGCTTTCATTTTATTTTCCTCCTTATTTTATCGTATAGTTGTCTTTATAGCATTATTAAAGGGTAGAATTCAATAGCAGAAATATATTGTTCTTGACAACATTTTCTTTTGTGGTTTAAATGGGAAACACTAATGAACTGGCACTGTACAATCGCTAAATAGTTGAAAAAGGTAAGGGTTTAAATGGAAAACAATATATCATTACTGGTTGTCTCCTCCGTAACAGGAGAACAGCGAAGATATTCCATAAACAGATATCTTGTTTATGGTGTACTATGTGTACTTCTAATGTGTTTTTTTGTGGGTGCTTTTGGTCTCTATAAATATAGAGAGAATCTTGAATTGAAAAAAGAATATCTTCGGCTTGACGCTGAAAAGGCACAGCTTGAAGCTGTTGTGAGGAATTTAAAGGGGATTGAAAAGGAGCAGGAATCTGTGCGCAAACTTCTGGGTCTTGAAAATGTTAAAATAAATGAAGATAGTGAATGAACCTGTTTTTCTTTTCTGGCTCAAATGATTTTTATTTAAAGGAGATTTCTTATGGGTGTTTTTAAAAAAGGTGCTGATGCGAACAGGCTGGATACTATTATTGGTCCCGGCACAATATGTGAAGGTTCCCTGACCTCCAAGGAAAGCATTTGTGTTGAAGGAAAGGTCAGAGGGTAAAATAATATGTGAAGGAAGCGTGGTTGTCGGTGAAAAAGGAAGGGTTGAAGCGGATATTGCTGCTGATTCAGTAATATTAAACGGTATGGTAAATGGTCATATTGTTGCAAAGACAAAGCTTGAAATAACAACAAATGGTAAACTAAAAGGGGATATAAAAACCGGAAGTCTTATAATAGCAGAAGGTGTGATTTTTGAAGGAAAATGCCAGATGATGTCAGAAAAGCCTGTGATTGAAGTTTCCGGTCTTCCTTTGGCTGAAAAAGATGAAATACAGTCCCGGTAATTATCTTCCCCAATAAATATATTTGAGCTGTTTTATTAAAGTTAAGCTTTGTGACAGAAAACCCGCAGATAGCGCTGACATAATGATGTCCTGCAGATGCGGGGTCTATGTTTTTCCTTGCTATCCTTATCTTCAATCCTCAGTTAACCAGAAAAATTTTCGTCCAATGGGATATTGGTTTTTACTGATAATTCTGTCTGGTTCAAAAAAATAAGTTTATTAAAACATGCAATACTACTTTAATACCACTAATATTTTAACCTTCTTGACTTTTCTTTGTTAATTCAATATAATTAAAAGTTGCTAATGTGAAAAGCATCACTCTTGAAGGGCTGGTGTTTTCTTTTTTCGACGATTCTAATCTTTTAAAATATAGGAAACACCGTTAAATATTAATCGACGGTTAATATTATGAACAAGAAAATATTTAATAATACAGTTCTTATATTAGTTTTTGCAGCAATAATCTTCAATACAGTTACTTCCTGTGTTTTGATAGTATGGATGAATCAGGACAGGAAATCTTTAAAAAAGGTTGAAGCGGATATCTGTGAACTTAAAGATAAGCTTGAAACAGAAATAAATTTGCGCAAAACACTTTATCCGGAGTTGAGAAAATCGGCAAAATTGCTGAAAAAGTATAATCCAACTCTTGATGATCTGACAACAGTCAGATATGCATACAAAATATTTCAATGCAGTGATGAGCATGTGTCCCTGGATATTTTAACAGCACTTATTGTGGTTGAGTCGAGTGCTGATTCTGAAGCAGTAAGCTCCAAGGGCGCTCTTGGGCTTACCCAGGTAATGCCCAATATCTGGAAGTATGATAAAAAAACACTTAAAAACCCATATAAAAATATTGAGGCCGGTTCTTCAATATTAAGTTATTATGTGAAAAAACATGGTCTTAAAGGCGGTCTTAGTGCATATAACAGCGGACAGAAGAGCGGGTCTCCAAGATATGCCAGTAAAGTGATGAGAATTGCGGGAACCTATTTCTAGATATTGTTCCTGGAATCTTTAATTCTATTAAGTAAAACCTGTTTTTCATGGCTTGACAGATACTTTAAGTAGTTTAAACTCTCTGGTTTGAGCCGAAACCCATAAATAATATTGTATTAATACTGCTTTGATGTTATAAATATATGTTTGCAGTCGATTGATTATAAAATGCCGGGCTGAAGCCTAACAAACAGTCTGACATTGTCCAAATTATTGTAATGAAAGGAGATTTTTTAAGATGATTTGCAAAACAACAAAAGAAGGAACTGAATGCTTTTTTATGAGCAAAAGCGGGTGTACCTATAACGGCGGAACATGCCTTGAAGTTGTTGAAAAGTGCGAAGGGCTGTGGAAAAATAATGGAGATTGAGGGGAAAAAATATTGTCTGCTTGCTCCCCAGCCTGATCTGAAATGGAATGCGGGAGACTGTAACCTTGCTACCCATGTTAAACGGGAAGTCAAAAAAGAGCAGGTTGTCAATGCGCTTAAGGCTTCAAAGAGAAAAGCTGCCGGAAAGTAGGCGGTCTATTTACAGAGGTTATCTTAAAGTCCGGTCTGCATGCAGCCCGGACTTTTTTTATGATGCGTAGCTGTGAAGACCTGACAGGAGGTAGTTTACGCCCAGGAAGGTGAAAAGCACACTGATAAAGCCCACAATTGAAATAATAGCTGCTTTTTTACCCCGCCATCCTCGGGTTAAACGCGCGTGTATAAAGGCTGCATAAACAAACCAGGTGATCAGGGACCACGTCTCTTTCGGATCCCAGCTCCAGTATGTTCCCCAGGCGTAATTGGCCCATACGGCTCCGGTTATTATTCCTACTCCTAAAAGCAGAAAACCGATTGCAATCGTCTTATAGATAATTTCATCAAGAATTTTTAAGGAGGGCAGTATCTCTTCTTTTGGGTTTTTTGCATTAGACGGTTTTCTTGATTTTATCAGGTAGACAATACTTGAAGCAAAAGATACCGCAAAAGCAGAATAAGCGATAAAACATGTCATTACATGGTATGTGAGCCAGTTACTCTGAAGAGCCGGGACAAGCGGCGAAATCTCAGATCCCACTTTATCGGAAAAGGATGCATATGCCATAGCAATTGAAACGATGGGAAAAATCAGGGCGCCAAGTGATTTAACTTTATACCGAAATTCAAGAATTAAATATAAAAGAACGGTTGTCCAGGCAAGGGATACCATGGATTCGTACATATTTGAAAGCGGAATATGTCCGTAACCGATTTTGTATGATTCATACCACCGCAGTCCCAGGCCGGCTGTGTTAAACAGAAGACCAAGAATAGCCACTGCAGAGATGACCTTTGAATATTTATCATTTCTAAAAAAAAGATAGCTGAAATAGAGAGCCATGCATAACATATATATAAATGTTGTGATTCCTAAAAAAGTAGAGCTCAGCATTTTGTTTTCCCCGTTGTTTTAAGTTTTTCAAAGAGATCATTGAATGTTTCAGAAAAGGTCTCTTTGTTTTTAGTACTGGTCCCTGCAAATACCGCCTGAACAGAGTCCTGGTTTATTGTGAAAGTGAGCCATATGCGGCGATGTGAGGAGAAAAAAGCCAGGTATATTCCGATTAACATCAGTAAACAGCCTATCCATACGGTTATGACTCCCGGATCTTTTGCCACCTGAAGACCGGTATAATATGTCGGAAAAATATTCACAAAGTGAACATCATAAATCTGATTCTCTTTTTTATGAGCATCAGGGTGATTTGTAAAGGTCCATACCTGATAGGGTTCCATGTTTTCACGGGAGAAGGTTAACAGGACTGCGGGGTTGTTCAGCTGGCTGGACTTGGAAAAATAGCGTCCCTTATCATCAATGCTGAAATCAGGGATCAGTCTCTCAACCTTAACCGTGTCTTTTGTGCCTTTAAGCGTAAAAGTTTCTCCAATAGAAGCCCTGTATTGAACCTCACCTTTTTTATCCAGAGGATGTATGCTCAGCAGTACGTCAGAATTTGCACTGTTTCCTTGGCCGTAGCTTGACTGGTAAAAAAAGATTCCCTTGTAGATTAGAGGATCATTCACTTCTATTACTTTTGTAAATATTTCTTTACCATCTTCCAGCACGGTGAGTGTGCTTTTATAGTCTTTAGGCATCCTTTCATAGCCTTTAGCATCGTCATAGTAGGTTAATTCAAACTTATCACAGCGCAATTCAAAGGGGAGCTTTTCACTGTTGCGGGAGTCCCGGATCATTACTTCGTCTTTTGTTTCCCCTTCAAAAAGCTGTATGTACCCTTTGTATCCAATAGTTCCAATTAGAACCCCAAGTATTATGATAAGTATGCCTGCATGGGTAAGGTAGAATGCAAGGGAGGAGAAGCGTCCTTTTTCAGAAAAAAGACTGAGTTTGTTGTCTTTTCTTGTGACTATGGGTTTATGAAGGTGTTTTTCAAGTGTCTCACTAAATAAGAGTTCTTTTTTAGAAGATAATTCATCAAAGGTGAATTTCTTGCAGCAGAGCAGATCTTTTGCCCGTTCTTCGGTCATTACCGGGTCTGACAATTTTAGGAGTTTTTTTGTCCTGGGTATTCTGTGCAGGGTGCAGGCCGTGAGATTAAGACTGAAAATACCCATGATTGTGAGAAACCACCATGCATGATAAAGGTCAGTGCATCCCGTGCTCTTTAACAGGTTGTAGGTCGACTCTTTATATATTTTTTGGTAGTTGGCCTGGGTCTCATTTTGTGGAACGACTGTTCCAATAATACATACAGCAGAGAGCACCAGAAGTAGTGAGATGGTAAGTCTTATTGAAATAATAAAATTCCATATGCTATATAACAGTCCATGTTTTTTTTGAGCAGCCATAGTGTTTTTCTAATTTAAAAGTAATTTTTTAGAGTTTTCTGACGATAAATAATTCTATAATGATAACAAAAGACTCTGGTTAATGCAACAAAATATTAATATCTGTAAATTTTTGATTATAACCTGTTGACACAGTAGTATGCTTTCTGTTATTTTATGAGGTCAAAAAAACGGAAATAACTAATATCTAAGGAGAGAAAATTGAAAAAATTGCTAATTTATACAACACTTGCGTTGATGCTATTTGGTCTTCCATTTATCGCATATACACAAGAAGAGTACGTTGGAACTAAAAAATGTAAAATGTGCCATATTAAAATTTATAAAAAATGGCAGGCTGTGGGACATTCCACGGCTTTTGAATTATTAAAGCCGGGAGTAAAACCTGAAGTTAAAAAGAAGGCGGGCTTAGATCCGCAAAAAGACTATACTGCTGACGCATCATGTGTCGAATGTCATACAACCGGAAATGATGTTACGCGTCCGGGTATTCAGTGTGAAGCCTGTCATGCTCCGGGTAAAGGATATACTAAGCCGACTATCATGAACAAGAAGAAATGGAAAGTAGATCCGGATAAGCATAAAAAACTTGCTCTTGAAGCCGGGCTGGTGGTTGCGCCTTCTGAAGAGAACTGCAAAACCTGTCATAATGAGAAGAGCCCTACTTTTAAACCTTTTGATTTTAAAGCACGCTACGAAGATATTAAACACAAAAAATAATTCATAC
>PVMK01126956.1_pt1 | contig 11702 bp, 12 predicted proteins | sample 1853481 | NCBI WGS metagenome assembly PVMK01 (sample SAMN08533507, study PRJNA380276) | Marine sediment metagenome, whole genome shotgun sequencing project. | reverse complement strand
GTCACTCTGCTTTAGCTCGGGCAACGGTTTTCCCGGGTCAATGATCGGCTCGGCAGCTTGCACTTCTTCCGGTGTCGTGGTGACCGGGTGCTGGATCACTGGTTCCTCTTGCGACGTACTGACCGGGGGTGGTGCAACAACCTGTACCGGAAGTGGCTGCTCCGGGCTATAAAGCCAATAGGTGATGGCGATTATCGCGCCGATTACAACGAATCCAATTCGAAATGACCACTCTTTCATAATTCCAGTCTCCTGCGAGTGTTTTGCTCTCTTAGACGTGCTTTAACAAGCATGGGACAGCCCCCAAACCCCGGGGACAGTCCCTGTGGTTTGCCAGTCGCCAGCCCCCAGCCCCCGGTTCCTTAGAACAATAACGTCAATCGACCGTCCGTCAACCTCCCCACAGCAAAGCGGACCACCAGGCACCAATCACGATGCCGACGGCGGTTAGCGCCAACAGGGCATTCGCCATTCTGCCTGGCCGTCCCCAGCTTTCCACTGCCAACTCTGCGCCGAGTCCAAGCGGCAGGCCGAAGAGAAAACCGAACAGGTGGGCGCCGATATCGGTGTTTTCGCCACCGGCACCGAGCATGGCGAGCAAGCCAAGGGCGGCAGCGACCGGTAAGGTCCAACGCCGCCGTGGACGCAGGTTGTGACGGTAGCGCACCATGCTGATAGCGGCGAGCATGCCGACTGCACCAAAGATCGCCGTGGAGGTGCCGACGGCCTGGTGAGCGGGGTTCTGCAGGCAGGCATTAGCCAGGTTGCCGAATCCGCCGGCTGCAAGCAGCAGTAGCCAGGCTGGACCGGAGCGCAAGTCGCGGCAGAGGCGGGAGATAAAGACGCCACCGATCACCAGGTTGCTGAGCAGGTGTTGCCAGTCGGCATGCAGAGTGAGTGCGGTGACCAGACGCCACCACTGGCCGTCCAGGATTTTGCCGGCGTGAGCGTTGCCAAGGGCTTTCCAGTTAACCGGATGATGCCCGGCCAGATTGATGTTGTGCAGGGTGAGATTGTAAAAGACGCCGATGGCAATCAAAATCCAGATGGTTGTGGTGCGATTGTCGATCAGTGGGGTGTTCTGTGGCGGTGGCGGCGGCCAGCCACGGTTTTCGCTTTCGTATTGACGCAGCTCCCTGCTGGCTCTTGTCAGTGTCTCTGCCGGAACCAGCAGCTGCCAGCCAAAGCCACGTCGTTCGGCCCGCCATGGAATGTGGCGTGATTCCAGCACCAGGGACCAGCTGCGCATCTGGCGTCGTGACAGGGTTATGGCTGACGAGTCCTCCAGTCGCGATGGCAGGGGCTGCCACTCCTCAGGTTTCTGGTGTGGGGGCATTATGTCAATAGATCTCTCGGTCATGATTCGCCTATCATCGCAAATTGTCGGCTCTACGTCATCCCTGATCGCTGTTACGCTTAGACGCGGTCATGGCCGGGCGCTTGACTCCTGATAATCACCGTGATAGTTACTTTATAGTAACTTAATCATGGGGAGATCCTTTTATGTCACCAGTGACCGAACGCCAACAGCAGGTCTATGATTTTCTGGTAGCCTTTCTTGCCGCAAACGGCTACCCGCCGACTCTGCAGGAGATTGCAAAACATCTCCATGTCTCCGGCAATCTCGGTGTGCTGCGCCATCTCAAGGCTCTGGAGCGCGAAGGGTTGATCACACGCAATCCTGGCAGTTCGCGTTCAATTGCCTTGCTTGGTCGAAGCGAAAAGGGGTCAATGACTCTGCCACTGGTCGGTACGGTACGGGCCGGCCTGCCGCAATTGGCAAGAGAAGAGATTGAAGCGCATATCGCCGTGGATTCCTCTCTGGTCAAATCGAAAGATTCTTTTTTGTTGCGCGTCAAAGGCGATTCGATGATTGAGGCGCATATTGTTGAAGGTGATCTGGCGGTGGTGCGTCCGCAATCAACCGCAGAAAATGGCGAGATTGTGGTTGCCCTGATTGATGGCGAGGCAACCTTGAAACGCTTTTTTCGTGCTGGTGACCACATTCGTCTGCAGCCGGAAAATGCCAGCCTCCAGCCGATTATCGTGCCTGCCGATACCCGGGAGGTGATCATTGTGGGCAAGGTTACCGGCCTCTGTCGGGTTCTGGAGTAGCTGCCATGCCACCTGTTGATAGCAATCTTCGGGTCGGTGTCATCCACGGTCCGGGCAGTCGGATGACTCCCGTCTGGTTCGATCTGAAACGCCGCAAGCACACGATTCGCGAAATCACCAACGTCTGGCGCGACCGGCAGGGTGAGAGTGACCAGCCCGCGTTTCAAAGCGGGGCAACGGCCACTTTCCCCGGCAGAACGATGGCAATACTTGCTGACCGAAACCAGAGATTGCGCCAACGATCGTTACGGTGATTTGACCGTCATGTTCGCCAGCCTGCTTGAGCAAAAGGGCAGGGGAAGTCACGTCATTTCGCTTGCTTGGCGTCCTGATGGGGGGCGGCATGTGGAGGTGCAGTGAGGGCCGGGGATTTCGGTAGATTCAGTTCCGTCGCTTCCAGAAGGGCATGCAGCATGGTCACGCGGGTCATCGACGTGCCCGCAGCGACAGCACGTTGCAGGGGGATCCGATAGATTGCGTTGAGTTCCAGAGGGGAAGCCTGTTGACGATCAATCATCATGCTTGGTCGATAGGCCCCCATGCCAGCGGTCGTATCCAGCATGCGTTTGATAAAGCCCGGCCCTTCGATCTCCTCTGCTAGCCCTTGCCGGTTGGCTGCCGCGATCACCTCCTGCATAATCTCAGTGACCAGTTGACGGGTATCAGGGCATGCCAGCAGACGATCGGTTGGCAGGCCGGTCAAGGCGCAGAGGCCGTTGAAGGGGATATTCCAAACCAGCTTTTCCCAGCGAATTCTGACGAGATCAGAACCGGCTTCGCAAGGGATACCTGCCTGGTTGAAGCTCTCGGTCAGTTGTTTGACTCTTGTGCTGAGACCTTTGCCAAACTCGGCAATGCGGATGGATCCCTGGTCGAGATGATGAACGATTCCTGGTTCGCCACGATTGCAGCAGAGAAAAGCAACTCCACCAACGACCTGGTTTTCGCCGAAGGCCGCCGCCAGAAGTTCCTCATTGCCGAGTCCGTTCTGCAGGGTCAGGATCGTGGTTTCGGCAGCAACCAGCGGGCGAGTCAGTTCTACTAAATGGTCGTTGGCATAAGCCTTGAGGCCGACCAGCACCAGGTCAACCGGGCCAATTTCCTGGCTGTTTTGGTAGCCGTGTACTTCGGTAAGGTGAAAATCTCCGCGTGGTGAGGTGACCTTAAGGCCGGCACGAGAGATAGCCTGGTAGTCGCGGCGCAACAGGAAGTGCACGTCGTGGCCGTTCCTTTGCATCAAGGCACCATAGTAGAGTCCCAGGCACCTGAGCCGATTACACCGACACGCATTTTTTACCTTCCTGCTCTTTTGATCTTATAATAAAGGGCTTTTGTGGAATCAAACCCGCGAGTAATCTGGCTTTCCTTGACCGAATAGGCTTTATGTGGTAATCTGCCCTTTTCCATGGGAGAAATAAATATAATGTTTAAAGTTGGTGATCGAGCTGTGTATCCGGCACAGGGTGTCGGCGTTGTTGAGAAGATTGAATCCCGAGAGTTCTGCGGTCAAACCCACGAATTTTATATCCTGCGTATCATCGACAACGATATGACTATCATGGTCCCGGTGGGCAACGCTCGTCAGGTTGGTTTGCGAACCCTGATCAGCAAGGACAAGGTTGAGACAATATACAGCGTACTCGAGGAAAAGCAAACTGGCTCTTTGGCCATTTCTTCCTGGAGTCGGCGGCAGCGTGAGTACAACGATAAAATCAAAACAGGTGATCCCAAGGATGTCGCCGAGGTGTTGCGCGAGCTTTATCTGATCAAAGAATCGAAAGAACTCTCTTACGGCGAGAAGAAAGTCCTGGAACTGGCGCGCAGGCTGCTGGTCAAGGAACTGGCTCTTGCTGAGGGTATAGAAGAGGATATGGTCACAGCGCGTCTTGAGAAGATGGTCAACTGACCCGATACTCTAAATGTTGATTCCAGGCCGGGTGCTGATGTGCACCCGGCCTTTTTATTTGGTGCGCCATGTAAGTGGTGTTTGTGATGCAAGCGACAAGATCATTAATAATGATTTTCAAACGACGATAAATACGGTAAAAATAACACTTCGGGTGGAGGTTTTCCCGTTGTTGGGATCTCCGCTGCTATGAGATTTCATTTGTTAACGAGTGATTACAGGGATACTGATGAATGTTCACGTTCTGGTCCCTGCTGCAGGTAGTGGCAGCAGAATTGGCGGCGACACCAGGAAACAGTACCTGGAGCTGGGCGATCAGCCTGTTCTGGTGCAGACCTTGTCGCGGCTGGCTGCTCTTCCCCAGATTACAGCCATCCACTTGATTGTTCCGGAGGAGGATGCCGCATTTTGTCGAACCGAGTTGGTAGATCGTTATCGCCTGGAAAAAATTGGTGGTGTGATTACCGGCGGAGCTGAACGACAGGACTCAGTGCGTAAGGGCCTGGAGGCTTGTGGCGCAGCAAGTCAGGATGTCATTCTGGTGCATGACGGTGTCCGGCCCTTTTTCCCCAAGGATCAGATCGGCCCCCTGGTGCAATTGGCTGCTGCTGAAGGGGCGGCTCTGTTGGCCATTCCGGCACAGGATACGATCAAGGAGGTTTTTGACGGCCTGGTTCGGTCTACGCTTGATCGCAGCCTGCTCTGGCAGGTACAGACACCGCAGGCCTTTCGTTGTGAACGAATTCGTGAAGCTCATCAGCGCGCCTATACCAGTGGTTATGTTGGAACCGATGATGCTTCGTTGGTTGAATGGTGTGGTTGGCCGGTTGCAGTTCTGGCCGGACACTCCCACAATTTCAAAATAACCACACCTGCAGACCTGGCCCTGGCCAGAGCTTTGCTGGCGGCGGGAGAGGTGAATCTGACATGATGCGTATTGGCCACGGTTTTGACGTTCATCGTCTGGTCCCTGATCGTCCCCTGATTCTGGGCGGAGTCACGATTCCCTACGAATACGGCCTGTTGGGCCACTCGGACGCCGACGTTCTGTTGCATGCCGTCTCCGACGCGATTCTCGGTGCCCTTGGCCTTGGCGATATCGGTCGTTATTTCCCGGATACTGACCCCTCCTACAAGGGGATCAACAGCATGTTGCTGCTTGAACATGTTGTTGGCCTGGCGCAGGCACGGAAATTTCGGGTCAGCAATCTTGATACCACGATCGTCGCCCAGAGACCCAAACTGGCGCCCCATGTCGCCGAGATGGTCACCAATCTGGCTAAAGTTTGTCAAATCCCGAGTGATTGTGTGAATGTCAAAGCCACGACCACCGAAGAGCTTGGTTACACCGGTCGTGGTGAAGGTATCTCTGCCCATGCAGTGGTCTTGATGGCGGCAACTGAAACAACACAAACCTACTAAGGAGTAACCGTCAGATGAGTCAACCCGCTATACAGTTGGGACCCAATTTTATCCGCAACATCGTCGACGAGGATCTTGCCAGCGGTAAACATAAGAGTGTCATTACCCGTTTCCCACCGGAGCCTAACGGTTATCTGCATATCGGCCATGCCAAATCAATCTGTATCAATTTCGGCCTGGCCAGCCATTACCAGGGGCGTTGCCACCTGCGTTTCGATGACACCAACCCGGTCAAAGAGGAGCAGGAGTATATCGATGCCATCAAAACAGATCTGATGTGGCTCGGTTTTGATTGGGGCGAACACGAATATCACGCTTCGGATTATTTTGAGACTCTGTACGGCTATGCGGAAAAGTTGGTGGAAAAAGGGCTGGCCTATGTCTGTGACCTGAGCCCTGCAGAGATGCGCGAGTATCGTGGCACTCTAACAGCACCGGGTAAAGAGAGTCCTTATCGAAGCCGTAACATCGAGGAGAATCTCGACCTGTTGCGGCGCATGCGGGACGGAGAATTTGCCGATGGTTCACGGGTGCTACGCGCCAGGATCGACATGGCTTCACCCAATCTGAACCTGCGTGACCCGATTCTCTATCGGATCCTGCGCGCCACGCATCCGCGCACCGGAGATGCATGGTGTATTTATCCGATGTACGATTTCGCTCATGGTCAGTCGGATTCTCTTGAAAAGATTACTCATTCTCTCTGTACTCTGGAATTCCAGGATCATCGTCCCCTTTATGATTGGCTCTGTGAAGCGTTGGGTCTTTACCATCCACAGCAGGTCGAGTTTGCTCGATTGAACCTGACCTATACGATCCTGAGCAAGCGGCGCCTGCTGGAGCTTGTTAACGAAAAACATGTTTCCGGTTGGGATGACCCGCGCATGCCGACCCTCTCGGGGATGCGTCGTCGTGGTTTTCCCGCTGCCGCAATTCGCACTTTCTGTGAACGAATCGGTGTCGGCAAGAGTGACAGCGTTATCGATATGGGTACGCTTGAAGACTGTGTTCGCGAAGAGCTCAATACTGTTGCACCGCGGGTCATGGGTGTTTTACGTCCGCTTAAGGTGACAATTACCAATTATCCTGAAGGGCAGACGGAAGAGTTTACTGCCGCCTGTCATCCCAAGGATCCCGCCATGGGCACGCGCACCATCCCGTTCAGTCGCGAAATCTATGTAGAGCGCGACGATTTCATGGAAGATCCACCCAAGAAGTTCTTCCGCCTGGGCCCGGGACGTGAAGTCCGTTTGCGCTATGGTTACATCATTCGTTGTGATGAAGTCATCAAGGACCCTGCCTCGGGTGAAGTGACGGAACTGCGTTGCAGTTACGATCAGGAAACCGGTGGTGGCGCTTTACCGGAAGGACGTAAGAAGGTCAAAGGGATTATCCACTGGGTTTCTGCGGCGCATGCCGTGCCGGTCAAAGTCCATCTTTACGATCGGTTGTTTAGCGTTGCTAACCCCGCTGCAGAAAAGGATCGTGATTATCGCGAACTGCTCAATGTCGACTCCCTTGAGGTTCTGACGCAGGCGCTGGTGGAGCCAAGCCTCGCTGATGCAGCACCCGGGTCGTCCTTCCAGTTCGAGCGCCTCGGTTATTTCGGTGTTGACAGTAAAGGCTCTCTGCCGGGCAATTGGTATTCAATCGCAGCGTAACTCTACGTGACACCTGGGCCAAATTATCCGCTTAGATTAAGGGTTTTTCCTGTCACTTATGCCACGTCGCTTAAAAATATACGTCATTGATGATGCCATGGAGCTCTGCCAGGACCTGCGGGGCTGGCTGGACCAGACTGATCACGAAGTGACCTGCAGTCCTGCCGGGCGCATCCTGATACACGCTCTTCTGGAGTATCAACCAAACCTGATTGTTCTCGGTATGACCCGTTATGCCGGAGAGGGGATGGCGATCTACCGGAGGCTTAACAACCATCGTCAATTGCGCCAGGTGCCCGATGATTGTGGTCAGCGATGATGCCAGCCTCGAATATGAGATGCTGGATGCTTTCGATTTTCAAGTGCGTCCTTTTGATCGTAGACGTTTGCATGTCTGTCTGGAGCGCCTGTCCGGCAGTCGCAAGTACCTGTCAGACATCTCATTTGCCGAACCTGAGCTGGCCGCGCTCAAGAGCTTTCTCCTTGAACGCAGCGGTTTGCACTTCAATCAGCACAATCACCGTATCCTGGAGCGAGGTTGATGCGCCGGATTCAAGCCCTGCGCATGGAGTCGCTGCCAGCCTATTTTCGCTACCTGACGGTAACCTCGGACAACTACGATGAAATGAATAAGCTGCTCGGCCTGTTGACCGTTGGTGAGACCTCGTTTTTTCGCTACCGTTCTCACCGGGAAGCGCTCATTCACTACGTCATCCCCAAACTTATGCAACAGAATAAATCTCAGGCGAAACTACGCATCTGGTCGGCGGGTTGTTCTACCGGGGAAGAGCCCTACTCGTTGGCGATTTTACTGCTTGAGAATTTTCCTGAGCTGGTTGAATGGGATGTCCAGATCCTGGCGACCGATATCAACAAGCGCTCCCTGCGCCAGGCGCGCGAGGGTCTCTACGGTGAGCGCTCGTTGCGGATGGTGGAAGATCCGCTGCGACAACGTTATTTCGAGAAGGTGGATAAGCTTTTTCTGCTTTCCGGGCAAGTGAAGCGTATGGTGCGCTTTGATTATCTCAACCTGCAAACCGACAATTTCCCGGCACAGAACAACGCCACCAAAGATGTTGACCTGTTGTCATGTCGTAATGTGCTGATCTACTTTGAGCTTGAAACAATTCGGCAGATTGTCGCTAAATTCAGTCAAGCCCTGAGGCCGCAGGGCTATCTCTTTATGGGCCATTCCGAGACGATGCAGAATGTCTCAGATCAATTTCAGCGCCACCATCAGAACAATGCATTCTTTTATCAACGCAAAGAGGGTTCTGCGGGGAAAAAAAGTGTGACAGCCCAGACGTTGTCAGGGAGCCTTCGGTCACCTGACGCTGTTGCTCCTCTGTCCACAAGAACCCGGGATAAGGTGCCCGCAAAAACAAAAGACAAGGCTCCTTTGACAGCAGTTGTATCGAAAAAGGAAAACTTTGATCAAGTCAAAAAGGTTGTGCGGCGTGACCCTGACCAACTCTATCGTGATGCTTTGACTGCCTTTGATCATGAAAAGTTTGTTGAGTCGGCCAAATTGTTTGAGCAACTTCTAGAAGAGCAGCCTACCAACCCGAAGGCCCTGGTTGGCAAAGGCCTGCTGCTGGCCAATCAGGGCAAATACCGTGAGGCAAGAATCTGTTGTGCTCGCGCGCTGAGAGAAGATGACTTGCTGCCGGAAGTCTACCTGCTGCGAGGTCTGATCCTTGACATGGAAGGCTTGCTTGTGCGCGCCCTGGTTGAGTACCAGAAGGTCCTGTGGCTGGAGCCTGCTTTTGTTATGGCCCATTACCTTGTCGCGAAAATCCATGATCGTCTGTCCGACAGAGAGAAAAGAAAGCGTTCGTTACGGAATACTGTGCGTTCTCTCGAACAGGCTGCTGATCAATCAAGCATCCCTTTCTCAGGTGGTCTTTCACGCAGTGTTTTCCTCGAAATCGTCCGTAGTGAACTGGCTGATCTCCCCAGCCTCTGAAGCAATTCTTTGTCCCTTCTGTGTCGCCCCTGCTCTTGTCCTCATTTGTTCTAAGAACCCCCTTGAAGTTCCCTAAACACTGTTTATTATCAGCTTAGTAGACTGTTTTGGTCAAGTATGTTTCTTGCCCAGGAAAATCTTTAAAGTCTGTTAACTTAGCTTTGTTTGACAAATATGAAACATCGTTATAGTCTGCGTTTATTGGTGATTTTTACAAATTTTTGAGAAATTTGCTTAATCTGGATTTGGAGTTACGTTAATGATGAAATGACGTGACCCTCGAGGAGTTGATCGCCTATGCAAGACAACCAAGGTTACGAAATTGATCAAATCCTGCAGGAAATGCGTACTGATTACTGGCGCAGTCTAGAAGCGGTGGAAGAAGATGTGGGGGGCAGAGCTGAGTATCTGATCATTCGCTGCGGTGACAACCGTTACGGCTTGCCAGCGGCAAGCTGTCGTGAAGTGCTCAAGCTGCCACGTCTGGTGCGTGTGCCCAGATTGCCGGAGCATCTTCGTGGTATCTTTAATCTGCGTGGGGAAATTGTTGCTGTTACTGATATTTGCCCTCTACTCGGTCAGAATGCGCAAACTGTTCATGAAAGTTTTCGCTTGGTGATTGTCGAAGAAGGCACGATCAAGACAGCCCTGCTGGTGGAAGTTGTTGAGGGTCTGACCGGGGTTAACGATGATCAGGTCGAGCCATTGGCAGAGGGGGCTGGAGCAGGAGCTCGTGACTTGCTCTTCGGCAAGGTTGTCCAGGGTGAAGAGGCCCTTGTGCTTCTGAGCCTGGACAAACTGCTTGAACGACCAGAACTGATTGTTGATCAGAAGGAACACGCTAAAGGCAATAGCTGACCTGAAAAAAGGTTATTGAAACAAACCCCCATAGATGAAGACGAGAGTGATGATGAATAGAATCAGCGTAAAGATAGTGATGGCCCTGATCGGTGTATTAACCGTGATCATGGTGATATCGACCTACCTGATCGTGGAGCAGCGTTCCACAGTCTTACGCGAGGAACTGTTGGTCAAGGCAAGCTCTTTGGCAAAGATCGGTGGCAAGGCTCTGGAAGGGGTTCTCGAGCAATCCCTGTCGAGCGGCCAGTTTTTTGAAGAACAGCTCTTCGATACCGATTATCAGGAGATCACCGAGGGGCGCCTGTCCGGTTCTGCGATTCCCAAGTATCGTACGGCCTACGATCTTTACCTGGATCTGACCATCAAGGATTTTCAAGATACCTTTGCCGCCTCGGACCCGATGGTGGTTTTCGCGGTTCTGGTTGATCGCAACGGTTACCTGCCGACCCATAACAGCAAGTATTCAAAACCTCTGACCGGTAATGCCGAGACCGATAAGGTCGGCAACCGGACCAAGCGTATCTTTAACGATCCCACAGGCTTTGCCGCTGCCCAGTATAACAATGAAGACGGTAAGGGTTATCTCCGCCAGATCTACAAGCGTGATACGGGTGTGACGATGTGGGATGTTTCAGCTCCGGTCTATGTGCGCGGCAAGCACTGGGGCGGGTTTCGGATTGGTTTCTCGATGCAGCAGACTGATGCGGCGATTGTTGAGCTGCGCAATACTGTGGCCATGTCGATGTTCCTGGTTCTGCTCTGTGCTTCGTTGACCTGTCTGTTGGTGGTGTCACGGATGATGCGTCCCTTAAAAGATCTGACCCACGCTGCAGAGCGGATTACGGAAGGCAGCCTGGATGAGCAGATTACGGTGACATCGACTGACGAGGTGGGCCAGTTGGCCGGTGCTTTTAACAACATGACTCAAGTTATTTTGAAGAACATGCAGGGCGAGATCGATAAGAGCAATCGCATGGTGGTGAGTGTCAAGGAAGCGATTCAGCAGCTTTCGACCAGCGCCAATGAGCTGATGGCCATCTCGGCGCAACAGGCGTCCGGTTCGACAGAACAGGCCGCCGCTGTACAACAGGCGACCACCACTTCGGAAGAGATTGCCGCGACTGCCAGGCAGGTCTCAGAGAATGCCGGACGTGTCGAAGCTCTGGCGGACAATGCCGCCGCATCGAGTTCCGATGGTCAATCCGCTGTTTCCACCGCCGTTGAGGGGATGTCCCGGTTGAAGGATCAAGTCCAGTCAATTGCTGAGGCGATGCTGGAGTTGGGTGATAACTCTCAGAAAATTGGTGGCATCATCGACATTATCGATGAGATCTCGGACCAGACCAACCTCCTCTCTCTGAATGCAGCGATCGAAGCAGCCGGTGCCGGTGAGGCGGGTAAACGGTTTTCAGTTGTGGCCAATGAAGTGCGGCGTCTTGCGGATCGCACTGCCGATGCGACCAACCAGGTCAAGGTTCTGATCGTGCAGATTCAGCAGGCGACCAACAGCACCATCATGCTGACGGAAGAGGGCTCGAAGGGGGTCGATGCGGCAAGCAGCCTGGTGGCGAATATTTCGGAAGCTCTGGAGAAGATCACGGATGCCGTTACCGAGACAACCGGTGCGGCGAGTGAGATCAAGTTGATGACCCAGCAACAGACCACCGCCAGTGAGCAGATGACGGAGACGATTGTCGAAGTTCGCGATGTTGCAGTCCAGGTTGCGGCGAGTTCACAGGAGACGACCCAGTCGATCTCGGAGCTGACGTCG
>PVMK01189387.1_pt2 | contig 11703 bp, 10 predicted proteins | sample 1853481 | NCBI WGS metagenome assembly PVMK01 (sample SAMN08533507, study PRJNA380276) | Marine sediment metagenome, whole genome shotgun sequencing project. | reverse complement strand
CACTGAGAATTTCCCAAAGCCGCTGATTAGGACATCTTCCCCACTTTCCAGCGTCTGTTTCATAATTTCGAGAAGGGAGTCAACTAGCTCGAGGGATTGCATTCTCGTATAGCTTGTCTTTTTGTATATTGCTTCAGCGATGTCTGCTTTGGTGAGAGTCATAACTACTGCTCCTCCTTCTACAGCTGGGGTAATGAGACAATAAAGTATTTTTTATGAGGAATTATAGCGAGGTATCAGTTTCTCAACAGATTACAAAATTGAGGGGTGAAGATGCAACAAAAAAAGCCCCCACTGACCACCACAGAAAACCAATTTGGTTGACCGCAGGAAGCCTATGGGAGCCGTGGCCGTGGCAGGATGAAGACAAGGAGTATTTTTTCTTTCCTGCCACTTTGATGTGATTCTATTACAACAAAAACCATGCCAGAGCGGATGAAAGGAGTATTTTCTCTTTATTTATCTATAGTTAATGCAAGTGTATTGTTAGGCCTTGATAGGGAATGATGGGTGTTGCGGGGCAAAGTTTGTCAATAAATGCCAGTTTGCGGCGAGTCACGCAAAAATACAGATTTTGTTAACTTCAGATGCGGGCAGTATGGAGTGTTTGAAGTAATAAGAAAAGCGGAGCCGAAGCTCCGCTCTTTTCGTCTTATCTCATGGGCAACACGAATGTTGCCTAAATCTGATTTCAACCACCGATCATTTCATGGGGGAGTATCAGTTTTGGAAGCAGTTTGGAAGCAAAACCAAGAAATTCACCCCCTATTTCCCACAATATCCCGTGGTGTCCCGAATTGAGCTAAGTATTTGAGTTATTTGAAAAATGGTTTCATTTAACCCATTGACATTCTTGCCATATTTTGGTAAGAAACAGGACTCAAAATCCAGTGGGCCTTGTGCCCGTGCGAGTTCGACTCTCGCCTCCGGCACCAAGCAAATAGGGCGCCCAGATTGATCTGGGCGCTTTTTTTTCTAATTAACCCGGATGTAGGATAGAATGGTATTGAGACTTCTGTATAGGGCGTCTAGTAGTGTGCTTTGGTGAATTTTTTTTATTAACCCGGATATTTTATGAATCACTTGCTACGACCACGGATATGGGCGTCCTTCCTGGCGTCCTCGGGTGTCGACTCCTGCGACGTACCGTTCAGGTACGCCTCGGAACCAATCCCGCGGTACCGCGGGACGGTTGCCAGGTGGCCCGCCCATCTTCATGGTCTCGCGACAGCAATTCATGAAATATCCGGGTTTGAGCACCTGATAATAATGGAAAGTATTGAACTTTTCTGCAAAACTCTTTTATTATGGTTCTGCTGGAAATAGTAAACAGTTGGTCACTCACGAGACAACAGAACAATTGCCAAGATTCGTTTGCAAAGAACATTTCATAGTCAAGAAAGGAAGAAGAGACACATGGAAAAAGGAACGTTTGAAATTAAGCTTGGACTTTCCGAGATGTTAAAAGGTGGCGTCATTATGGATGTTGTCAATGCTGAGCATGCTAAGATAGCAGAGGAAGCTGGTGCAGTTGCGGTTATGGCATTGGAGCGCATCCCGGCCGATATTCGCGAGGAAGGAGGGGTTTCTCGCATGTCAGATCCGGCCTTGATTAAGGAAATACAGGAAGCTGTTTCGATCCCTGTGATGGCCAAATGTCGCATTGGCCATTTTGTTGAAGCGCAAATTTTAGAGGCGCTGGGAGTGGATTTTATTGATGAAAGTGAGGTATTGACCCCTGCGGATGAGGTCAATCATATCAATAAACATCAATTTAAAATTCCAGTTGTCTGTGGTTGTCGGGATTTAGCGGAAGCATTAAGAAGAATTGGTGAAGGCGCAGCGTTGATTCGTACGAAAGGTGAAGCAGGGTCAGGCAACATTGTTGAGGCCGTGCGTCATATGCGAAAAGTGATGGGGGAAATCCAAAAATTGACAGCATTGCGTGATGATGAGTTGATGGCAGTCTCAAAAAAAATGGGAGCCCCTTACGAACTGGTCAAAAAAACAGCAGAACTCGGCAAATTGTCGGTTCCTAATTTTGCCGCAGGCGGGGTGGCGACACCTGCGGATGCTGCCTTAATGATGCAGTTGGGTGCTGAATCGGTATTCGTCGGTTCGGGAATTTTTAAATCGAATGATCCGCAAGGTCGGGCAGGCGCCATTGTTCAGGCGGTGACTCACTACAATGATCCGCACGTGCTTCTCGAGGTATCCGCCGGATTGGGTGAAGCCATGAAAGGCATTGAGATGAAAGATTTGCCTGAAGAGCAGCGATTACAGCACCGGGGTTGGTAAATCATGCCTAAGAAAATCGGTGTTCTAGCACTGCAAGGAGATTTCGCCAAGCATCAGGCGATGCTGCGGTTGCTGAAAATTGAAACTGTTTTGGTGAAAAAGCCCGGAGATTTACACGGCTGTGAGGGTTTGATCATTCCTGGCGGTGAGTCGACAACACTAACAAAATTAATTCAGAAATGTAATCTGTATGAACCAATTCGTGAGTTTACTGAAAAACATCCAATTATGGGAACATGTGCTGGGGCGATTGTGGTTGCCTCTACTGTTGACGATCATCGGATAGAGCCTTTGCAACTCATTGACATTTCGGTTACTCGGAATGCTTACGGCAGGCAAATCGATTCGTTTATAACCCAGGTGGATGTGCCATTTTTGAAGGGATCTGCGAGGTTCAAGACGGTGTTCATTAGAGCGCCTAAGATTAGCAATGTTGGTTCACAGGTTGAAGTTTTGATGGAGTTACGCGGGAATCCAATAATGGTGCAGGAAAGTAATGTTCTTGTCCTGACATTCCACCCTGAATTGACGAGTGATCCACGTATTCACCAATATTTTCTAGAACATTTTTTTACCATTTGATTTGTGATTAAAAATGCTGAATCAAATCATTGCTGTTTTCTTTATCGCCTTTTTCGTTGCAACCTCCGCGCTTTTCTTTTGCGTCGCTCTTGTCATCTGGCTTTTTACTGTGCTGTTTGACAACCGCTTGGTGCTGCTCCACCTGTTTTCCTCCTTCTGGGCCTCGGTTTACCTGTGGGCCATGCCCGCCTGGTCGGTTCGTGTTGAAGGAAGAAGCACCATACGGATGCGGGATCGCTATGTCATTGTCTCCAATCACCTATCCCAGCTGGATATTCTGATGGCTTTCAGGCTCTTTTTCCCCTTCAAGTGGGTGTCAAAGGCAGAGGTGTTCAGGATCCCCTTCATCGGCTGGAACATGTATCTGAACCGGTACATTAAGCTGAAAAGGGGAGATAAAAAGGGCATCGCGAAAATGTTTGTCGATTGTGAACAGGCACTTGCCGAAGGCAACTCCCTGTTTTGTCTTTCCAGAAGGCACGCGGTCAGAAACCGGAAGCCTGAAACCGTTCAAGTCGGGGGCATTCATTCTGGCCAAGAAGATGTCGGTTCCCATTGTTCCCGTCGTTATCAGCGGCACAAAGGACGCTCTGCCCAAGCATAGCTTGAATTTTCACGGCAGCCAGAAGATGAGTATAAGGGTGCTCGAACCTGTGCCACCCGAACGTTTTGCCCACCTTTCAGCCGAAGATACAGGCGATATGATCAGAAATATAATTGCCGCCGAGCTCTAGCCCGGATATTTCATGAATTCACGCCCTGGCGTGACTGCGACCACGAAACTGGGAACCCGCTTGTCGTAGATGCCGCTTGCGGTGCGGGACTGAGCGGAGCGCAGCGAGCGCGAATAATATGGCCGTCCTTCTCTCCGAGCTGTAGGCTCTACGAGCCGGAAGCCTGGAGTCCTCATGAATAGCAGCAGGACTAATTGGCACCTTGTAGGGCGCTGGGTGGGCTGCACAAGAGGCGGCAGGAGACACGGGAGTGGATCTGAGAAAAATTCATGACATCAGCCTGAAATGGAAACTACTCATTCCCTTTTTGTTTCTCTCCTTCGTGGGGACCACCACCCTTATCCTTTTGGGCCTCAATACCCAGAGAAAAATAATCGAGAACCAAGAACAGAAAAAACTGTTCGACTACTACCAAGCTTTCTCAGATCAGGTGGAGGATCGTGAAAACTCGGCATTGAGTCTGGCCTACCAGGTCGCCAAGTCGCCGCTAGTGCAAGAGGCATTTGCCCGCAAAGATACTAGAGCACTTATTGATTTATTGCTACCCTCTTACGAGATTCTGAACGATAAGTTTGATGTAAAACAATTTCACTTCCACACTAAACCAGCCACGTCTTTTCTGCGACTTCATCGGATGTATCAATCCGGCGAGGCCATGGCATCCTTTCGTCACACAATTACTAAGGTTGAGGAGACAGGCCAAGGAATTGCTGGGTTGGAACGAGGTACCACCGGATTCGGGGTTAGGGGTGTGGTGCCAGTCTTCTATCAAGATGAAGTTATCGGAACCTTTGAGATCGGGTACTCGGTAGAGCGTCCTTTTCTGGATTCCCTCAAGCGCCGATACGACATGGATCTTGCCCTCCTCATTCCAATCCACGGGACTGGAGGCTTTTATACACTAACGGCCTCCTCGGCTAGCTTACAAATATCGAGTGACGAGATCTGCGGCAGGGTGTTTCGAACTCAGAATTCAGAAATATTGATTAGCCCGCCCGATGCTACTGGCCTGGCTCTTTTCCTGGGGCCATTGAAGGATTTTTACGGGAAGAGTATCGGGGTGGTGGAGATCAGCGTTAACAGATCTGCCACTCTTGCCGAGTTGGCCGAAAACAGAATCGAGATGTTTGCTGTTATGGTGGTAGCCCTGCTGTTGTCGTCCATTGTTATTGTTTGGGTGGTGACGGTCTTTCTTCGCCCTGTACGTGACATCGTTGCGGCGGCGCGAGAGATAGCTGCGGGCGAACGGGTCCGGGGAATTTCTGTGCCAGGGCGGGATGAGATCGGCACCCTGGCCAGTTCTCTCAATGACATGCTCGAATCCCTCAACAGGGCAAGACAAGAGATTCAAGAATACTGCATTACCTTGGAAGAGAGAGTAGAGGCGAGAACACAAGAGCTCGTGGAAGAGAAGGAGAAATATGAGGCGCTGGTGGAAAATGCCCCTCTGGTTGTCTATCGTATTGAACCAGATGGAACTACCGTTTATGTTAACAGGGTTGTTGAGGAAATCCTCGGATACACACCCACAGAGGTAATAGCAGACAGACAATTCTGGACCAGAATCGCACATCCGGAGGATCAGCAGAAGGTTGCCAAACAACTGAGGGCCTGTCTCGCAGAGGGTAGGGAATTTCTCCTCGAGTACCGAGGCAATCGCCGAGACGGCCGGGAAGTATTTCTGCTTAACCATGCAATCCCCTTAACTGACCGGGAGGGCAGGGTGCAGGCGGTGGATGGTATCATGGTAGACGTGAGTGAGAGGAAGCGGTTACAAGAGCAGATCATTCAAACCGAAGAGCTCAAAACTCTAAGCAATGTTTCTGCCAGGCTGGCACACGAAATCCGCAATCCTCTCACCTCGGCTGGGGGCTTCGCCAGAAGGTTGCTCCAGGAGATGGATCCGAAAGATGCTCAACGGAGTAAGGTTGAGATTATCGTTAAAGAGGTGGGCCGGTTGGAGCATATCCTCAAGATGATTCTCTCCTACATACGCCCAGTCACTCTTGAGTTTTCAGACGTTGATCTGAACAAGCTTTTGCAGGAGGTCATCAGCGGTTCCGAGGATAAGTGTGGCAGCCAAGGAATCAGGGTCGATCTGCAACTGGACGAGGAACTTCCTTTTATTCGTGCCGACCGCAGCCATTTGCGCAACGCTTTGGAAACCATACTCAAGAACGCTTGCAGCCATATGCCCGAGCAATCCTGCCTTCGGGTCAGCACGACATACAATGGTGCAGCAGTTGTTCAGCTCTGTTATCCTGCGCTTCATGTGGCGGACGACGACACGGAGCACTTCTTCTATCCCTTCGTTAGCGATAAACTCGGGGAGGCTGACCTGCAGTTGCCGTTGACCAAAGTGGTGATTCACAAACATGGAGGCGTTATCGATATAACCCGGGACGAACATGACCAGGTCGTGATTACCATCACCTTTTCTCCTGTCGGGCATACGCCAGATGCATAGCGCCTCGTAACTCGACACCGGGTGACTTATGGCCCAGACGATTGCAACTCAATAGACGATAAACTAAGTGGGGGATAGAGTGCCAAGCTCAGATAAGAAGAACAGTTTTAACCAGGAACAGAGGGAGCTGACCAAGCTACAGAAGGATGGGATCAAAAAGAGGCTTGCCAATAATCCTGTCGTCGAATTTGTGGGTATCAAGCTCGTGGAGGTGGCCCCCGGGCGTTCCAATCTCGTCTTGCCTCACCGGCTGGAGTTGCAAAATTCCATGGGGGTGTTGCAAGGGGGTATTATGGGGGTGCTGGCTGATGTGGCTGGTGGTGTTTCTCTCTATTCCGTCCTCCCTGACCCAGTGAAGGTGGTTATTCCCACCATTGAGTTCAAGCTGAATTTTCTCCGACCGGCTGGAGGGGAGGATGTAATAGCTCGTGGCAGGGTGGCGCACCATGGGCGGCGGATTGCAGTTTGTCAAGTGGATCTTAGTACAGAAGCGGAGACCCTGCTGGCTACAGGGCTTTTTACGTATATGATAAGAGAGGTAGAGAAAGCATAGCGCCTAGTCCGTGGTGAACAGTGAACGGTTATCGTCACGTGGTTTTCAAGTTCTCAGGAGTTTTCCCAAGAATTGATAGTTGATGTTTATCAACTAAGCTCAAGAGGCAGTTTGGGCTGATTTTAGAATGAAAATGTTTTTCTGGTATCTCTTCAGTCGTTCCGAGGCTCACGGTCTGGTCACTTCAAGCCCGGCTGTGACCGGGGGAAGGCACCCCCTCCCTGTTCCCCGTTCCTGCGGAACGGGGCCAGGGGCTCCCCCAGCTACAGCCGGAGAAGTGGCACAGACCTCCCGCCAGTCACTCTGAAGAGACACCAGAAAAGGCATAGGAAAAGGCTGCGGAACAACGAGCATCTGAGCAACCTGCATTTCGGTATCTCAGCCCGGCTAGAGCATGCATGAAGATGTGGTGCTTTCTTAAAAGGAACATTGCCATAAAATGGCGCGAATTGCTCGTTGTGGAGTAGCCTAGCCCTATGCCTGGGTAGCAGATGACATTCTTGGGGGAAGTCCTGTTTTCAAGTTCACTGTTTACCGTTTGCCATTTACCGTTTACCATATGGGGTCATTTCACAACACAGGTCCTCGGGGGACTTCATTCATGAAACAAATCATCCTGGGTACGGCTGGGCATATAGATCATGGGAAGACCACTTTGATTAAGGCTCTCACCGGCATTGATACCGACCGTCTCAAGGAGGAAAAGGAGCGAGGCATCACCATCGAGCTTGGTTTTGCTCACCTCGAGCTCCCCAATGGGCAGGAGTTGGGGATCGTTGATGTGCCTGGACACGAGAAGTTCGTGCGACACATGGTGGCAGGGGCAACAGGGGTCGATCTGGTAGCGCTGGTCGTGGCCGCTGATGAAGGAGTGATGCCTCAGACACGAGAGCACCTCGAAATCTGTGAACTTCTCAAGGTCAAACAGGGGATTGTGATACTTACCAAGACTGATCTGGTGGAAGATGCGGATTGGCTGGAACTGGTGAAAGAAGACATTCAAGATTACTTGCAGGGAACGTTTCTTGCCTCAGCACCAGTAATTTCGGTTTCGGCAGTGACTGGTGACGGTTTAGAGTCGTTACTAAACCATTTGCAGAGTCTCTGTGATTCGGTGGAAGCCCGATCGAGCAGTGGAGATTTTCGTTTGGCTGTGGATCGGGTGTTCACCATGAAGGGATTCGGAACGGTGGTTACCGGTACCGCAATTTCCGGAAAGGTCAAGACTGGGGACACCCTATTTGTCTATCCTCAGCTGTTCAAAGCCAAGGTGCGTGGTATTCAAGTCCATAATCGGGAAGTAAGTGAGGCCGTCAGCGGGCAGCGCACGGCCATTAACCTTCAAGGCCTGGAAAAGGCCGCACTTGAGCGGGGCAATGTGTTGGCAACCCCGGAAAGCCTGATTGCCTCGTTCATGGTAGATGTACGCTTGCAACATCTGGAGACTGCGCCACGGGTTTTGAAAAACCGGGCAAAGGTCCGTCTCCACACCGGCACCAATGAGGAAATGGGCACCCTGATACTCCTGGACACTGATGAACTCAAGCCCGGAGCCAGTGGTTATGCTCAGGTGCGTATGGATAAGCCGGTGGTGGTCCGTAGTGGGGACCGTTTTGTCCTGCGAAGCTACTCGCCAATGCGCACCATCGGTGGTGGTCAGATACTGCATCCGGCTCCGAAAAAGAGAAAGCGGATGGTCGCTGACACCCTGGAGTCTTTGGCCATCTTGCAAAAGGGCGAATCCGGTGAAATGGCGGAACTCTACCTTAGAGACGCAGGATTTGCCGGCATCGGGGAAAGGGAGCTGAGCATACTTGCCAATATTACAGAAAAGCAACTCCGTCGTTTACTCCAAGAGCTGATGAGCCGCGGTGAGGTAATCCAGTTCGATCGGGAGACTCCTAGATTTGTGCATAGGGACGTGTTCAGCACACTCACCGAGTTACTGTTGGGCCAGCTTGATGAGTTCCATCGGCGGGAACCTTTGCGGTCAGGCATTAATAAGGAAGAGCTCTTTGGCCGGTTGCCCCGCGGAGTGGACGGCAAACTTTTCAACGAACTCATTCAGCGACTGGTTCGCCAGGGTGAACTTGTTCAAGAAAAAGATCTCGTGCGGCTCTCTGCTCACCAAGTGGCTCTTGCCGGAAAGCAAGAAGAGGCAAGAGAAAAGCTTGAGGCGATCTACCAGGGGGCAGGGCTGCAGCCTCCCTTTTTCCGAGAGGTGGCCCAGTCGCTTGGGGTCTCGGATGGAGAAGCGCGGCAGATTCTTCATTGGATGTTACAACAGGGGTTGTTGGTCAAGGTCAAGGAGGATATGTACTTCCACAACGCAGTCTTGGAAGATCTCAAAAGACGATTATTGGATTTATTCCAACAGCAGGAAGAGATCACAACTCCTGAGTTCAAAGAGCTTACCCAGACCAGCCGCAAATACACCATACCACTACTGGAATTTTTGGACGGTGTGCGCTTTACCATCAGAGTAGGAGATGTGCGCCGCTTAAGACAAAAAGGGAAAACGCAGAGCGCTTAGCGCCAGGCACAGAGCGGTTTACGCAGTAGGCAGTTGGTACTCATAAAAAATAGATTAAACATTTAATAATTATAAATAAATTTAGATTTTCTTAGAAATAACTTTAAGTTCATAATTTGTATTTCAGAGGCTTCATCTGGACCTGGAACATTGCAGGTGAGACTACTCTTTTTGAGTAGTTCATAGTGCCCAGTGCCTGCTGCTCACTCCCCTATGCCCACTGGTCCCCTGGGGACTTCTAGGGTGCCAATTATCTCATTGATATCTACAAGGCCCCGTTGGCGGAGGTAGTCTTCCAGCCCGTCGATTATCTCCAAGGTGATGCCTGGATTGACGAAGTTGGCGGTGCCTACCTGGACAGCCTGGGCACCTACTATCAGGAACTCCAGGGCGTCTTCCACGGAGACAATTCCTCCCAAGCCGATCACCGGCACCTTGCTCACCTGTACAACTTGCCACACCATTCTTAAGGCGATGGGTTTGATGGCCGGTCCAGACAGTCCACCGACCACGTTTGCCAGCCGGGGCCGGCGGGTCTGTACATCAACTGCCATACCGGCAACGGTGTTGATGAGTGACAGGATGTCGGTACCAGCATCCTCGACCGCCTTAGCAATAATGGTGATGTCAGTCACATTGGGGGTGAGTTTGGTAATGACCGGGAGGTTGGTTCTGGACTTTACTGCGGATACCACCTGGAACGCCATTTCCGGGTCAGAGCCGAACGTCATTCCGCCCGCCTTAACATTCGGACAGGAAATATTAATCTCCAGCCCATCGATGCCCTCCTGACCGTCCAGCGCCGCAGCCAACTCCCGGTACTCTTCCACTGTATTGCCGAAAAGATTAACAATTACAGGGACGGACAGCGGCCTCAGCCAGGGGAGTTTTTCCTCCAAGAAAGAGCGAAGGCCAACATTCTGCAAACCGATGGAATTGAGCATGCCACCGCACGTCTCCCAGATGCGGGGAGGGGGATTGCCGGAGCGCGGCTCCAGGGAAATTCCTTTTACCACAACCGCACCCAAACGCTCGGGAGGAACCAGCTCAGCATACTCCTGCCCATAGCCGAAGGTGCCCGATGCCACCATCACCGGGTTTTTCAAACGCAGTGGCCCTAGGTCCACTGCCAGGTTTACCGGTTTGTCACTGGTCATTGGATCAAATCCGCATAGCGCCTAACTGGGTAAGTTGGAGTTATCCGTTATTCGTTATTCGGTGCTTTCACAAAGAACTGTAGTCTTGGCGTCCATTACAGGGTGCCAAGAGTGGTTTTTCCTAATAACTAATAACGTATAACCAATAACGAAAACTTTTACTCCCAGACGATCTCTTCGCCAGCAAAGACGGGACCGTCTTGACAAACGTTGAGGTAATGTGGGTCCTGGCCATCCTTTGGTGGACGACATCTGAGCGAACAGCTCAGGCAAGCCCCGACACCACATCCCATCAAGGCCTCCATAGAGAGCTGAGATGGGATACCTAACCGGGCAGCCATCTCTGCCACCAGTCGCTGCATGGGATAGGGACCGCAGGAATACATTACTTCCGGCAATTCATCCTGTTGGGACAGCCACTGTTCCAGGTGGCCGGTGACCAGTCCTTGCCGACCTTCACTGCCGTCTTCGGTGACAAGTCGCACTGCAAAGCCCAGGTCCTGGAAATGCTTGACACAGACAAGATCGGCAGCGGTTTTGCCGCCGAACCACAAGACGAAAGGACCTCTGAAACCTGAGCTGACCAGGGTTTCTGCCAAATGAGGTAGAGGGGCAATGCCAATTCCCCCCGCAACCATGAGAACTAATCCATCCTTATCCGGCGCTTGGAAGCCGCTACTCAGAGGTCCGAGGAGGTTCAATGATGCGGCTGCTTGCATATCGGCAAGCAGCCGGGTACCGCGTCCGACTACTCGATAGAGCATCTCGAACGAGGTAGGGGGATCGTTATGGTGGATCCGGTGCACGGCAAATGGTCTTCGCAGCAAGGGATCGAAGCCCTCCTGCACTCTTACCATCAGAAACTGCCCTGGCTGGATACGAGCTGCGATTTCAGGACAGAGAAGACCCATATGGTAGAGTTTGGGACTCACCCGGTCGTTAAACAGTATTTCAGCGTTTCTTAGCAGCAACTTACTATTACTCCTGAAAATGTTCCCTATCAATTACCACAAAAGACACCAAGATCACAAAGAGTCCTTGATACCGATGACCACCGCAAAGCGGCCGGTTTCGCCTTCGCCGCGGTAGGAATAGAAAACCTCAGGATGACACTTGGTACAAAGCCCGGAAACTTCGATATGTTCCCTGAGTAAACCGGCTTCCATGAGTTGATACTGGCTGATGGCCCAGAAATCGAAGTAATTTTCCTGTACCTGAAACCGAGAAAAATTAGGCGGAAGTTCCTGTCGCCAGTTACGAAACTCACCACAGCAGGGGCCCAGCGAGGGTCCGATTCCAGCGAAAATGTCTTGGGGGTCGCCGCTAAAGTGAGCCTGCATCAGATGGACAGCATTGCCTGCAATGTTCTTAACACTACC
>PVMK01140062.1_pt1 | contig 11708 bp, 16 predicted proteins | sample 1853481 | NCBI WGS metagenome assembly PVMK01 (sample SAMN08533507, study PRJNA380276) | Marine sediment metagenome, whole genome shotgun sequencing project. | reverse complement strand
ACGTCAAAGAGGCCTACCAAATGCATGAAATCAGCGGCGACCCCGGCGGTCTGCATTATCGCTGGCTGATCAAAGCCGTCATCCCGACTTCATTTGTTTTTCTCATTGTTTCTGCCTGCGGCTTTATTATCCACAACATCAACGTTTTCCGAGGTGTTGAGACACCCACAGCGCAGCACATGGAAGACGATGTTCTGTAAAACAATTTTTAATTTTGAATGCTGAATTTTAAATTAATGAGCTTGTTTATTACGACAAAATGTCGATTACATAAAGGTAGTTAACGCATGATCGGTCTTGTAATGTTTGGGGTTGCCCTGGTGTTGCTCCTGGTGGGCTTCCCGGTGGCTTTTACCTTCGGTGGAGTTGCGGTTTTCTTCGGCCTGTTCGCCGAAGGACCGCAGATGTTTGCCCTGATGCCGCACCGCATCTGGTCGATCATGAATAACGCCATCCTGATGGCGATCCCGCTCTTTATCTTTATGGGGCTGGTGCTGCAAAAATCGAAACTGGCCGAACGCCTGCTCGAATCGATGGGGTTCCTGTTCGGTGAAATACGCGGCGGCATCGCCATCTCCACCGTGCTGGTCGGAGCACTTCTGGCAGCATCTACCGGCGTCGTCGGCGCCAGCGTGGTGGCCATGGGCGTCATCTCCCTGCCGGTCATGCTCAAGTATAACTATGACAAGAGACTGGCCACCGGTGCCATCTGTGGTGCCGGCACCCTCGGTCAGATTATTCCACCCTCAATCATCCTGATCATACTCGGTGATGTTTTTCAGGTACCGGTCGGCGATCTTTTCAAAGCCGCTTTCTGGCCGGGGGTCTCTTTGGTCGGCTTCTTCGTCGTCTATATTGCTGTCATTTGCTGGTTTAAACCGCATCTGGCACCACCGGTGCAACTGGAAGGGATGCTGGGCAGTAAAAAGCAACAGGTGCTCCGGGCACTTAAAGCAATTATCCCACCGCTGGTGTTAATCATCCTGGTGCTTGGTTCGATTCTGGCTGGCGTTGCGACCCCTACTGAGTCGTCTGCGGTGGGTGGTGTCGGTGCCATTCTCCTGGCCGCCATGTACCGACAATTATCAGTATCAATGATCTGGGACAGCACCCTGGAAACCATCAAAATTACTGCGATGGTCTTCGCCATCCTGATCGGCTCTACCGCCTTCTCAATGGTCTTTACCTACACTGGCGGCGACTGGATTGTTGAGGACTTCATGATGAGCCTGCCAGGCGAGAAATGGGGCTTTTTGATCCTCTCCATGCTGATCATTATGGTGCTCGGCTTCTTTATTGATTTCGTTGAGATCTCCTACATCGTTGTACCAATTCTAGCGCCAATTGCGGCGAACCTCCAAATCGATCTCATCTGGTACGCCATTCTTGTGGCCATGAACTTACAAACTTCGTTCCTCACACCGCCCTTCGGTTTCAGTCTCTTCTATCTGAAAGGGGTCGCACCACCCGAGATAAAAACGACCGACATCTATTACGGTGTTATTCCTTTTATCATTATACAGGTGATCGTACTCGGAATCCTGGTGATCTTCCCGCAGTGGTTCGGTTTCTCTGCACACTAATTCAATGAACTCTCTTTTATGAATATCCTCGGCATCGATATCGGCGGATCAGCGATCAAAGCCGCTCCGGTCAATCCTATCGACGGTACTCTTGCTGCAGACAAGATCCGTATCGTAACTCCACAACCAGCCACTCCGAACGCCATTGCCAAAATCATTACAGAGATTACCGAACACTTTAACTGGACAGGTCAAATTGGCTGCGGATTGCCAGCAGTCATCCGTAACGGTATCGCATATACAGCAGCAAATATTGATGCAGCCTGGGTCAATACCAATGTTGTTGAGTTATTCTCAACAAGAACCGGGCTTGATATCACGGTATTAAATGATGCCGATGCCGCAGGTCTGGCCGAGATGCATTATGGCGCTGGCAGTAAAGCCTCTGGCACAACGATTGTCGTAACCGCTGGTACTGGCCTGGGGACGGCCCTTTTCCGGGACAACATCCTGATACCAAATACAGAACTTGGTCATTTACAACTGCACGGCAAGAATGCTGAACAGATTGCCTCTGCCGCCGTACGCACTAAACTGAATCTTTCCTATTCGGAATGGGCAAAACGTTTCGACGACTACCTGCATCGTCTTGAGGAACTCTTCTGGCCAGATCTGTTTATCGTCGGGGGTGGAATCAGCAAAGACCATGCTCAGTTCTTTCCACACCTGACCATTCAAACCAAAATTCTACCGGCGAGGTTGCGCAATGATGCTGGCATCATTGGTGCCGCTGCAGCCGTTTTGCGCTGAGATTCTAATTTATATCGCTGTGTCCTGTCATATCCTATGAGCTTTTGTCCCATTTGCTCACGGATACTTGTCTTTTCTGACCTGATCAGTTATATCTTGCCTCCTAAGTTGTGAGGAGCCTCTACTCCTCGCCTGAGTTATCACATAATCGCCGTAAGGAGCCTTTTCGTCATGCCCATGTCGCAATCTTTTCAGGATCGCCTTTTCCCTATAGCTGCAGATATTGCCGAGCACTATGGCACGCCCTTCCATATCTACGACGAAGCAGGCATCCTCGAAACGGGCGAACAGTTGAAAAAGGCCTTCTCTGGCATTGAAGGCTTTCGCGAATACTATGCTGTCAAGGCACTGCCAAATCCGCGTATTCTGGAACTGATGAATGAGTTGGATTTCGGTTTTGATTGCAGTTCTATTCCGGAACTGATCATGAGCAGACAGGCCGGTGGCAGCGGTGAAGACATCATGTTCACTTCGAACAATACCACCGAGGAAGAGTTTCTGGCGGCAGCGGCCGAGGGCGGCAGTATCCTGAACCTCGACGATATCTCCCTGATCTCCAAAGTTCCTGAATTCCCTGAGCTGGTTTGCTTCCGTTACAACCCTGGCCCACGCCGAACCGGCAACATCATTATTGGCAACCCGGTTGAAGCCAAATACGGCATCACTCACGAACAGGTCATTTCAGCCTATAAAATGGCCATGGAACGCGGTGCCAAGCGCTTTGGTCTGCATACCATGGTGGCTTCCAACGAAAGAGATTACACTTACATGGTGGAGACCGCGCGCATGCTCCTGCAGATTTCTGCCATGGTGGAAGAAGAACTTGGGATTCGTTTTGAGTTCCTCAATATCGGTGGCGGCCTGGGAATTCCTTATAGCCCGGATGACAACATCCTCGATCTGGACGCCATGGCCAAAGAGATCACCGAACTCTTTGACGAGTTCAAATCTGCCCATGGCTATGCACCACGCATGTATATGGAGAGTGGTCGTTGGGTCACCGGACCACACGGTGCACTGATCACCCAGGCCATCAACCACAAAAGTATTTACCGTAAATATGTTGGCGTTGATGCCTGTATGTCATCCCTGATGCGTCCAGCTCTGTACGATGCTTATCACCATATTGACGTCATTGGCAGAGGTGATCAGGAGAAATCAGAAACTTACGATATTGCTGGCTCGCTCTGTGAGAACAACGACAAATTTGCCGTACAGCGCGACCTGCCAACGATCCATGAAGGCGATCTGCTCGCGATTCACGATACCGGTGCCCACGGTCACGCTATGGGCTTCCAATATAATGGTCGTCTGCGCCCTAAAGAGCTGTTACTGCGTACTGACGGTTCTGTTGAACTGATTCGTCGCGCCGAAACTAACGAAGACTATTTTCAGACGCTGAACTTCGATGAGAACGTTCTGCCGGCACAATAAGACTTCGAACATTGTTGGTGATTTGCATGAACCTCTTGTTCCGCGTATTGCTTCTCTGCAGCCTGATACTGACACTCCCTGTTGTTGGTCTGACCGATATTTACAAATATCGTGATGCGAATGGTCGCCTTACTTTTGTCGATGACAAAAGCAAGGTCCCCGCACAGTTTCATGACGACATGACGTCTATATCTGATGCCGAGGTCTCCCATGATGTTTACGATAAAGGGAACAGCGGAAATGAATCACCAGCAAAAAGTATTTCCAAATCTCAAAGAGCTGACAGAGCAGCAAAAAAGAAACGGCTAAACCATCAGACTCCTGTCAAAATAAGCGGGAACCGGGTCCTGGTTCCCGTTGAAGTCGCTATGGGAAATCGCACGGTTAAACTTTTCCTGCTGCTTGATACCGGTGCCACAACAACTGTCTTCCATCGTGATTCACTTGCAAAATTGGATCTGCCCAGCGGTAAAAGCTATAAAGCAAGAGTTGCCGGTGGCGGTACTGTCAAATCGGAAAAAATCAGGTTCAGACATATTAACGTCGGCCCATTCAAAGAGAAGAAGACCTTCGCCATGGTGATCAACCACCAGGGGCAAAAGCTTCCTTTCGACGGCATGCTTGGTATGGACTTTCTAAAAAGACATCCGTACCAGATCGACTTTCAGAATCAAGTCATCAACTGGGAAGTTCTCGACTGAGCGATGCGTAGCACAGTCAACTTCTAACTTCAGCTAAATCTCGTAGTTAATCTCACCATGAATCTTATTCTGTTGTTCCAGGATGACTTTATTGACGACAACCGCGTCAGACTTCACGGTCGACGCGCTGAGCATGCCCGTGAAGTTCTCAATGTCACAAATGGCAAAGTTCTGCAGGTCGGCTTGCTCGATGGCAAAACCGGAGCAGGAACCGTGCTATCGATCGATGCGACAACTCTGGAACTGGAAATCCAACTGGACAAACAACCTCCGAGCCAGCTCCGGTAACCGTCGTTCTGGCCATGCCTCGCCCTAAAGTTCTTAAACGTATTTTACAAGGGCTCACAGCCATAGGCGTAAAAGAGATTATTCTGCTCAACAGTTGGCGTGTTGATAAAAGCTACTGGCAGAGTCCCGCACTTGAACCAGAGGCCATCAGGCAACAACTTATCCTCGGTCTGGAACAGGCTCGCGATACAATGATGCCCTCGGTTCAGTTTCAACAACGTTTCAAACCCTTTGTCGAAGACACCCTGCCTGACATGGCTGCAGGGTCTTGTGCTCTTGTCGCCCAGCCTGGATCATCACAGCCCTGTCCTGCTAATGTACAAGAGAAAGTAACTCTGGCGATCGGTCCTGAAGGTGGCTTCACGACCTACGAAGTAGAAAAGCTGGTCAATGCAGGGCTACACCCCATTCACCTCGGCACCCGACCTCTGCGTGTTGAAACAGCCGTCCCGGCACTGCTTGGTCGTCTCATTCCCTGTCAGTAACTACATAATTTGACACCCTGAAAACAAGAAATTAATCAAAAATAATTCTAATACTACAAAAATTAGGGATTAAAATTAATGACTTGCAAAGGCAACTCTCCGTTTTTATTTGTTTATTTTAATTTTAATCCGCTAATCAATGAAGGTTAAATTATAGACTTCTAACTGGACTCTAACTTTGAGAACAGAGAGAATAGTCTAGATTAAAAACAAGGATCGGAACAACCCACCTAACCTGGGAGACCGTCATGTTCCAAAAAATCAGAACTTCAATTATCAACAGTACCCGCCCGGTCTACCTGGCCGGCCTTTCCTCTACTCTCTTTTTTGCCGTTGGCGCACAGAAGATTGACGCACATGCAGGACTCTTCGCAAGACACGCCATCTACACGGGTGCTTTCTTCCTCTGCATGTGGATTGCATGCCGCCTCTTTGCTGGCAGCCTGAATCGTCGTCTTGCCCTCGAAGGTGTTTGTACAGAGGATGCCGGAGACATGGTGTACACCTTTGTTATCTACCTGGAGCTTATCAAGCACGTCGTCGGTGTCAGTTTTACCCTCGGTTGGATCGCCGGAGTCATGTTCTGTTGGGATTATCTGGGACACCAGATGTTCTTGATTCCTACCGCAGCCAGCTTGGCCGTTTCCATGGTGGCCTTCCTGGTGACTTACGGTATTGCCTCTTTCGTCGACAACCTGCATTGGCCAGGTGCTGAGGACGAATAATTCAACGTATGTGTTAACAAGTGACAAGTAAAGGGTCAGCTACTAGCTGGCCCTTTCTGCGTTTTAGATCATTGTGCTTGTTATACCGTCAGGGATTTCCCAATGGGATCAAGGGCTGAATGGCACAGAGGTCCGGGATATCGGTCGTGTCAATAACGATTTCATCACGATGCACACGAACCACATCACCACAAAGTTCCGTATCAAAATCAGAATCGATCAGCCTGCCAGCAAGACATTCAATCTGTACAGCACAATCGAGCAATCGAGGCGCAATAGCAACAACGCCCGAAGAACAAGTGTAACCCAGAGAGTCCTGGGCATTCAGACAGAGCTTTCCCTGGCTCATAACTTTACGAATTTTATCCAGCTCTTTCTCATACGGCACATTCAGCACAAAATCACCACCGGTCCAGAAGCGTGACAACTGTTCGTGACGGCCATGCCATGCCGTCCTGATCCGTGGGTTGTCACCACCGACCAGGGCAACCCAGGCAGTCACCAGCGTAAGGGGCGAGCCATCAGGTGCATACCAGCTGATCAATCCTGCTGGCAACCATGCTACCGGGGCCTTGATTTCAAAAAGTTGTTCAGCCATATTCAGAATTCTTATGTAGTTTAATGGTATTGAGTGTAAAGCATTCCCATCGCTTACAAAAGTTTAATGACAACTAAGTTCTTGACAAGTAAAGTGAACTTTACTAAAGATTCTACCAACAAAAACTTCAGGAGATTATCTATGCGTTTATCTACTAAAAGCCGATATGGGCTGCGGGCTCTCTTCGACATGGCCTATCATGCCGGAACCTTGCCCGCGCAGATCAAAGATATCAGCCGCCGTCAGAACATCTCTCCACGTTACCTCGAACAGATTTTTCAAGATCTGAAACGAGGAGGTCTGTTGAAAAGTCGCCGAGGACCTCAAGGGGGCTATTTTTTATCCCGCAAACCCCATGAAATAAACGTTCACCAGATCATTGTTGCCGCAGAAGGTGAAATGGCTCTGGTCGATTGTGTGAAATCTGGTAAAGGCTGCAAGAAAGAGTGTGATTTTGACAACAAGTGCGTCACTCAAAAAGTCTGGCTGGAAGCGAGCAAGCGCCTCAATGACTACCTGAGCTCCGTAACCTTAAAGGACCTGTGTGACGACGCCAAGGCCATGGGTATGGACAAGGAACTGGACCACCGTTTCATGTACTTCATTTAGAGCTACAGGTAAGACCCCTTAAGGAGACTCTATCAATGGCAGAGAAACTATTCTTCGACACTCGATCGCATCGGCAACACTCCCCTGGTAAAACTAAGCACACCAGAGGGATCGGCAACACTCTGGGGCAAACTGGAGAGTGCCAATCCCGGCGGCAGCGTTAAGGACCGCATTGCCAAGGCTATGATCGAACAAGCTGAACAGGACGGTCTGTTACAACCGGGTGATATTATTGTCGAACCAACCAGCGGCAACACAGGTATCGGTATCTCTTTAGTCGGAGCAATCAAGGGCTACAAGATCGTATTGATCATGCCCGACACCATGTCTATGGAACGTCGGCGCCTGCTCGGTGCTTTTGGTGCTGAGCTTATCCTCACTCCCGGTGCCAAGGGAATGCGTGGAGCAATAGCCAAAGCGGAAGAGATTGCTGCCGAGCGCAAGGCGTTCATGCCTCAGCAGTTCTGCAATCCGGCCAATCCGAAAGTTCATCTGGAAACAACCGGGCCTGAGATTTTGCGCGATTTGAACAATCAGGTAGACGCCCTGGTCGCTGGCGTTGGTACCGGCGGTACGATCACCGGTGCTGGCCAGGCGATCAAAGAGAAGAATCCTGAAGCACTGATCATCGCAGTAGAACCAAGTGACTCATCTGTACTCTCTGGTGGTGAACCTGGCCCACATAAAATCCAAGGGATTGGTGCTGGCTTTGTTCCAGATGTTCTCAACACAGAAATCCTTACCGAAATTATCACTGTCACCAATGAGCAAGCGATGGAGACAACCCGCGATCTTGCTCGAGATGAGGGCATCTTTGTCGGTATCTCCTCTGGTGCTAACGTCTTTGCTGCCCGCCAGGTTGCCACGCGATTGAAACCAGACCAGAATGTCGTCACGATTCTCTGTGATACTGGCGAACGCTACCTCTCCACGAATATTTTTGATTGAGCAACATTAACAATTCACAAATCAAAAGGCCTTCGGCGCACTAACCGTTGGCCTTAAATTATCTTATGAACCTTGATACTAAATTTCAAAAACTGACAGATATTCTTACAGAACTGGGTTCAGCAGTAGTCGCCTTCTCCGGCGGCGTCGACTCAACTTTCTTACTGCAGGCAGCCCGCGATGTACTCGGTGCCGAACATGTCGTTGCTCTGACAGCCACCTCGCCGACCTACCCGAGCCACGAGTTTAACGAAAGCGTTAGACTGGCTAAGGAGCTGGGTGTTCAGCAAATCGTTGTCGATAGTAACGAACTGTTAATCCCCGGCTTTGCCGATAATCCGCCGCTACGTTGTTACCACTGCAAGAAAGAACTTTTCGAAATTTGCGTGAACAAGGCAAAAGAACTTGGTTATGCGCAAGTCCTCGACGGCTCGAATCTCGACGACCTCGATGACTATCGGCCGGGACGGCAAGCCGCAACAGAGCTGCAGGTTCGTTCGCCCCTGCTCGAAGCAGGCTTGACCAAGGAAGATATCCGCGCATTAAGCCGCCGCAGCGGCCTCTCAACGGCAGACAAACAGCCCTTTGCCTGCCTTGCCTCGCGCTTTCCTTACGGCACACGCATTACTGCCGAGCGCCTGCAGCAGGTTGATCGCTGTGAAACCTTCATGCGTGAAAACGGCTTCCACACCTTTAGGGTCCGCTACCACGATGAGACCGCCCGCATCGAAGTAGCCCTTGACGAACTATCTAGAATCATTGATGATAACATGCGCAAACGACTACTGGCCGTATTCAAAGATGCTGGTTTCACCTACGTAGCCCTTGATCTGCAAGGCTACCGAACCGGCAGCATGAACGAAGGAGCGGCCTTAAGCGAAAGCTGAGATTACTAGTGTCCGTCATTTTATCATTGCCGTGACACCAGCAGGAGAGACCATGCCACGGACCAAAGCTCTGATAACCGTTTGTTTCTGCGCCGGGATGCTTGGTGCGCTTTGCAGCAGCCTGGTTGCCTGGCAATCTGGTCAAATAGGCTTCCCGACGATGGCAGGTGTGCGCATGACACCTTCACTGACTCCTGATTGGATCTATTCACGCGTAGTCTGGGGAGGTCTTTGGGGCCTGACTTACTTCCTCGCCGTTGGCCCTCTCAAATCACGCCAGCACTGGGCTCGAAAAGGTCTGTGGATCAGTCTGTTACCCACCGCATTTCAACTTTTATTCGTTTATCCTTACATGACCAGTTACCGATGGTTGGGTCTTGAACTCGGCCAACTGACGCCACTCTTCATTTTTGCCTACAATCTGGTCTGGGGACTTTGCACCGGGGTTTTCTGCCGTCTCTTCTGGGGCCGTAGCTAACCTTGAGACTCCTCTCCCTTCTCCTCTGTCTGAGCTTTGCTCTGACTCTACCTGCTTGCGCGGAGAATCAAGCTCTGCCTCTGCAAGGCACTGTCCTCTGGATTTACGATGGCGACACTCTCAAGATTGACACCATCGGCAAAGTCCGCTTGATTGGCATCGACACCCCGGAGAGGGAAAACTCGCAACGTGACCAATATCTCATCAAACAGGGCATTTCTGCCGCACGTCAGCGACAGATTTATCAGCTTGCCAAGGAGTTCAACATAGAACAGGTCAAAGGCAAGAAGGTTACCCTGTCACTCGAAGATACTCCGCGTGATCGCCATGGTCGCCTGCTTGCGTATGTTCACCTGCCCGATGGACAATTACTCAATCGCGTACTACTGGAACAGGGCCTGGCTGTTGTCTACAGAAGATTTTCCTTTCGCCTGAAAAAAGATTTTTTGACTGCCGAAGCTGAAGCGAAAAAAAACAGGCTTGGGCTTTGGGCTAAAGATTAGCTGCAAGCTGTTAGCTGGAGATTGTTATGACTGATGAGGCAATGATCAAACGTTGCACATGGTGCGGCAACGACCCTCAGTACATGGCCTACCACGATGAAGACTGGGGTGTGCCGGTTTATAATGACCGCCTGCTCTTTGAAATGTTGATTCTTGAAGGTGCTCAGGCTGGTCTCAGCTGGCTGACCATCTTAAAAAAACGCGACAACTATCGGCAAGCTTTTCATGGTTTTGATGCAGCCAGGATTGCCCGCTACGACCAGCGAGCGGTCGATCGTCTGATGCAGGAGACAGGCATCGTCCGTAATCGTCTCAAAATTGAATCAACTATCAAAAACGCACGGGGATTTTTGCAGATCCGTGAAGAGTTTGCTTCTTTTGCTGACTACCTCTGGCGCTATGTTGATGGCAAACAGATCGTCAACCAATGGAAGCAACTCAGCGCCATCCCCGCACATACCAAACTTTCTGACCAACTGAGCAAAGACCTTAAAAAACGTGGCTTCAATTTCGTTGGCCCCACCATCTGCTACGCTTATATGCAATCCATCGGCATGGTCAATGACCACACCACCGATTGTTTCCGTTATCACGAGATCAACCAACTTGTGTTGCGCCAAGGATAAAATGACATAATACAGCGCCGCTATTTTTTTGTGGCAGTAAGGCATGTCTTCAGTTACATAGTTGTAACTACGTATCTTAAGACATAACGAAGCTGGCGCAGAAAAGAACAAGTTGGATGCGTCTGTTTGTCGTTGACGTGACACCAACAGCAAAAGAGGGCCATCATGATTGCGGTTATTTTTGAAGTTAAAATTCAAGCAGGAAAACAGGATGAATATCTGCAGATTGCTACTAAGCTAAGAGAGCATTTGGTCAACGTTGACGGGTTTATCTCTATCGAGCGGTTCGCCAGCTTGTCCGAAGAGGGCAAAATTTGTTCCCTTTCCTTCTGGAAAGATGAGGCTTCGATCAAGCAATGGCGTGAGTTTGACATGCACCGTCTGGCACAGGAGAAGGGTAAGACAGAGATCTTCGCTGATTTCAGGATTCGAGTGGCAGAGGTTATCAGGGATTACGGGATGAATGGTTCGTAGAATGCTGTCAGTTCATTCGGGCCGAAGCTAATTCAGGATTTAGATTCTGAATAAAAACGCAAAAAGGGCCTGCATATTCGTGCAGGGCCCCTTTTGTGCGATATTGCTCGTTAATTTGAAAGAATCCTAACTTCTGCTACTTTGATGACTCGCCTGCTTGTCAGTCCCCTGGAACACAGCTTTGACAAAACCGATTAAGAGTATGATCGTCGGAACCAGCTGCACGACAACAATCAGTGCACAAAAACCCAGGAAAGCACCAACCAGGATTCCGCTTGAGTAGGTTTGGTTTGTATCTACGGCAAGCACTGGATCAGCCATGAGTGCTAACATCGATATTCCCAAAAATAAGCTTCTGTAAATTTTCATGATTGTCTCCTTCTACTGTTATGGGCCAGTTAAATTTCGAGAGGACCTTATCTCCTGCTGCTCTGACGGACTTCCTGTTTGTTTGTGCCATTGATCAATCCTTTGACAAAACCGGCCAGGATAATAAGTGTCGGCATTAGTTGCACAACAACAATCAGTGCACAGAAAGCCAGGAAGGCGCCAACCAGAATTCCACTCGAGTAGGTTTGGCTTGTATCTACAGCAAGCGCTGGGTCAGCCATGAGTGCTA
>PVMK01128026.1_pt1 | contig 11710 bp, 9 predicted proteins | sample 1853481 | NCBI WGS metagenome assembly PVMK01 (sample SAMN08533507, study PRJNA380276) | Marine sediment metagenome, whole genome shotgun sequencing project. | reverse complement strand
TGGCAATAAAACTGCACGCAGCCGGAGTCAACACAAGGGCAAAACCACGATCGGCCAAACGTAGATGCAGCTCTCCAACCAGAAGTTCGACGATTTGTTCTGTTTCAGTCAAAGTCAGGGGTTTGAACAATACAATATCATCCACCCGGTTAAGGAATTCCGGTCGGAAACCACTACGCAGTTCACGCATCACCAACTCACGTGCCCCTTCCTTGATTCTGCCGTCGGCAGTCACGCCTTCGAGAAGATGCAGAGAGCCGACATTGGAGGTCATGATAACCACCGTGTTTTTAAAGTCGACCGTTCGACCGTGACTGTCGGTGATACGGCCATCATCGAGAACCTGCAACAGCACATTGAAGACATCCGGATGAGCCTTTTCAATCTCATCGAAAAGAACCACGCTGTAGGGGTGACGTCTAACAGCTTCAGAGAGTTGCCCACCTTCTTCGAAACCGACATAGCCGGGGGGGGCACCGATCAGGCGGCTGACCGCATGCCTCTCCATGTATTCCGACATATCGATGCGCACCATGTTGTCTTCACTGTCAAACAGGGCTTCAGCAAGGGTCCGTGCGAGTTCAGTCTTGCCGACCCCGGTGGGCCCCAGAAAAATGAACGAACCGATCGGCCGACGCGGATCCTTGATCCCCGGCTCTTGCGCGAATGACAGCATCGGCAACCAACTGCACGGCTTCATCCTGACCGATCACGCGCTGGTGCAGAATCTGGTCGAGTTTGAGCAATTTTTCTTTCTCGCCTTCGATCAGACGAGTCACAGGGAATACCCGTCCATGGGCAACGATATCGGCAATTTCGTCCTCAGTCACTTCTTCACGCAGCAATCGCGAACTCTCGCCAAGGTCGGTGAGTTTCTGCTTCAGCCTCATGAAGTTGTTGCTCCAGTTCCGGCAAACGCCCGTGTTTAAGCTCTGCGGCCCAGATTCAGGTCATATTCCCGCTCGGCAACCTCGATCTGCTGGCGAACTTTTTCGATATCCTCGCGCAAAGACTGGATTTTTTTGATGGCCTCTTTTTCCGTATCCCACTGGGCCTTGAATGTATCTGCTTGACAACGCAGGTCAGCCAGCTCTTTGCGTAACTGCTCCAGTCGCGCTTTGCTCGGCTTGTCCTTCTCCTTTTTCAGCGCCGCTTCTTCGATCTCCAATTGCATCACCCGCCGTGTCACCTCGTCAAGTTCAGCCGGCAATGAATCAATTTCGGTTCGGATCATGGCACAGGCCTCATCAATCAGGTCAATCGCCTTGTCCGGGAGAAAACGATCGGAGATATAGCGATGGCTCAGAGTGGCTGCAGCCACCAGCGAATTATCCTGGATGCGGACACCATGATGAACCTCGAAGCGCTCCTTGAGCCCCGCGCAGAATGCTGATGGTATCATCAACCGTCGGTTGCTCTACCAGAACCGGCTGAAAACGTCTCTCCAAAGCGGCATCCTTCTCGATATGCTGACGATACTCATCGAGAGTCGTTGCGCCGATACAGTGCAGCTCGCCGCGCGCCAACATCGGTTTCAGCATGTTCCCGGCGTCAATGGCCCCTTCCGCCTTGCCGGCACCGACAATGGTGTGCAGTTCATCAATGAAAGAGCAGAAATCCGACCATCACTTTCACGAATCTCGTTGAGTACCGCCTTGAGTCGCTCTTCAAATTCGCCACGGTACTTGGCACCGGCAAGCAGTGACCCCATATCGAGTGAGAAAATCGTCTTCTCCTTGAGCCCTTCCGGAACATCTCCCCTGACAATTCTTTGCGCCAGGCCTTCAACAATCGCCGTTTTGCCAACGCCCCGGCTCACCGATCAGGACCGGGTTGTTCTTGGTTTTGCGCGAAAGGATACGGATCACCCGACGGATCTCGGCATCCCTGCCGATCACCGGGTCAAGCTTGCCCTTTGTGAACCTCCTTAACCAGGTCAAGCCCATATTTCTCAAGAGCTTCGTAGGTTCCCTCAGGGTCTGCACTGGTCACCCTCTGGTGGCCGCGTATGGCGGTCAACACCTGGAGCAGTCGATCCCGGGTCAGATTGAACTCCTGGAAAATTTTATCCGTAGCAGTCTTGCGGCCTTCATCGGTCATCGCCAGGAGTAAATGCTCAACGCTGACATAATCATCTTTGAGCTGTTTCGCTTCAGATTCGGCCTTAACCATCAGTTGATTGAAGCGTTGGGTAACGTAGATTTTGCCGGGTTCAACGCCAGGGCCCGAAACTGAGGTCAGACTTTGCAATACTGAGCGAACAGCCTCAATCAATTTTCCGGAATCAATATCAAGCCGCTGGACAAGGCGAGAGACCAGACCGCCCTCCTGCTCGAGGAGAGCCAGCAACAGGTGCTCGCCGTCAACTTCGACGTGGCCATAGCGAACAGCCAGACTCTGGGCCGACTGGATCGCTTCCTGGGTTTTCTGGGTCATGCGGTTCATATCCATAAGAGTTCTCCTGTGAGGCTCTCTGTAACGTATGTCTAATGCTTGTTCAAAGCTCACATACAAAGATGAGCCCAATATAATGATGCTGGAGAGTGATTTCAAGAACATCCCCGAAATAAACTACGCTTACTGAAAGACATTGCAGAAAAACTTTCCACAATAGCCCCTCATCGTTATAATACCCGGCAATTATGGATAAATTCCTCTCGGAAAAATCTCAAGCAAAGCTGCGCCAGGAAATTCTGCAAGCTAACGGCAACGAAGTCTTCTGTATCGGCCACACTGATGCGGAGCAGGTTGTCGTCGATCTGGAAATCCTTGCCCGCGGCAACCGTGAAGCGGTTCCCGCGATCCTCCAGGCCTGCCGACCCGGAGATGTCATTATTCACAACCATCCGAGCGGACACCTCGAACCCTCCGACCCGGACCTTGCCATCGCCAACAACCTTGGCTCCATGGGAATAGGCTTCTACATTGTCAACAATCAGGTCAATCAAATTTACCGGGTGGTCGAAGCTTTCAAACCGGTGCAAAAGACCACGGTTGAATACAAACAGGTCACAGAACTTCTCGGCTTGGATGGCAAGGTATGTCAGAACCTGCCGGGGTTTGAAGACCGCCCCGAGCAGTTACGCATGGCCTTTGCCGTTACTGAAGCTCTCAACCACCACCATATCGCCATGGTCGAAGCCGGCACCGGCACCGGCAAGAGCCTCGCTTACCTGGTTCCGGCCATCCTCTGGACTCTTGCCAATCGTGAACGACTGGTGGTTTCTACCAACACCATCAATTTGCAGGAGCAGCTGATCCGCAAAGACCTGCCCTTCCTGCAGCGCGCGACAGGCCTGGATTTCCGCGTTGAGCTGGTCAAGGGTCGCTCGAACTACCTCTGTCAACGCCGCCTGGATAGCGCCACGGCGGAACCCGGACTTTTCGACACAGAGCATATCGGCGAGTTGAATGCCTTGCGCGAGTGGGCAAAACAGACCCGGGACGGTTCTCGCGAAGACCTCTCTTTTCTCCCCCTCGGCACACTCTGGAACGAAGTCTGCTGCGAAGCGGACCAGTGCAGTCGCAGCCAGTGCCTTTACTTTAACAACTGCTTCTTCCATCAGGCCCGGCGGCGCGCTGCCCGTGCCGATATTCTGGTGGTTAATCACGCCCTGCTCTTAGCAGACCTCTCTTTACGAAACCAGACAGACAACTATTCGGCGATGGCGGTACTGCCACCCTTTTCCAGGCTGGTTATCGACGAGGCCCATCATCTGGAAGAAGTCGCAACCCGCTACTTCAGCACCCAGGTCACCCGCTTTGCCTTCGCCCGCGTCCTCAACCGGCTGCGTCATCCTCGCAAAGCTCACCTGGGCCTGTTGCCGCGCCTGCTCGTACAGCTCGGACAATCCCTTGACGATAGCCAGGAGGCTCTTTACCGGGAGATACACGAACGCATAGAAACACTCATTACGCAACGCCAGGACTTGCTCGACCGAGCCGTTGCCGAACTGGAGATGACAGGGTTGGATCTGGCAAAAGCACTCGGCACGGAGATTCGCAGCAAAGAAGAAATCCGCCAGAGGCTGGTGCCGACCTTTGTTGCAAAAGCGGCCTGGGAGAAGACAGAAGGCGTGCTGCGCAGCCTGTCTCGAGCGACCGGCGAATTCGGTGATTCGCTACGAGAGCTGTTGAAAGTATTGCGCAAACTGCCTGACGACGCGGCTGAGACAACACGTTCTCTCTGTACGGACTTGGCCGGTATCAGTTTGCGACTTCAGACTCTTGCGGAACAGTTGCAGGCATTCGTTGCCAATAACCCTGAATCGTGTGCATGGTTTGAAATCACCAAAGGACGTATCGGCCGCGGCGAAGGCATTATCACCCGGCTCTGCACTGCACCGCTGGTGGTTGCACCTCTCTTGCGAGAGGCACTGATGGAACGCATGCAGACTGTTATTCTAACCAGTGCGACCCTGACTGTGGGTGGGCGATTTGATTATCTGCGCGAACGAATCGGACTCAACGAGCTGGAACCCGGGCGCGTCTCTGAACTGCTGCTGGCCTCACCCTTCGATTTCAAACGACAGGCCCTGCTGGCGGTCCCCACCGACATCCCTGAACCCGGTCGACCTGGATATGCTGAAGCTGTTCGCGAGCTGACGGAGCAGGCGCTGCTGGCTTCTGACGGCCGCAGTTTTGTGCTCTTTACCGCCTACAGCCTTTTGCGACGCATTCATAGTGAATTGGCCCCGATACTATCAGCTCGTGGCTACCAGGTTCTGCGCCAGGGCGAAGCAACCCGTCACAGCTTGCTGCAAAAGTTCAGAAAGGACCCAACCAGCATCCTCTTTGCCACCGACTCTTTCTGGGAAGGCGTCGATGTCCCGGGTCGATCGCTGGAACAGATCATCATCGCCAGACTGCCCTTCAGAGTCCCTACGGAACCGATACTCGAAGCACGCACCGAAGCAATTGCCGAAGCAGGAGGAGACCCTTTCATGGATTACTCGGTTCCTCAGGCCGTGATTCGCTTCCGCCAGGGCTTCGGCCGCCTGATCCGGCAACGTACTGACCGGGGCGTTGTTCTGATTCTCGACAGCCGGGTTGTCAGACGTGGCTATGGTCGACTTTTCCTGAAATCCCTGCCCGATGTGCCGGTTTCAACCTTGCCGCAGGCAGAACTGATTCAGAACATCAAAGAGTTTTTCAGTGAAACGGATCCCAACGAATCATTGACATGATTCGCCGCCTGTGATAACAGACGGAAACTCTTTTTTAGTTAATGGAGCAAGCCATGTTCAAGGTGACAATAAACACCGTAGCAATCAAGACAACCCGAGCTAACAGCGCGGCAGCGGCCGCTTGCCGGGAACTTGCCCATTGCCTTGAAAGCTGATTTATTCTTTTACTGAATCAAGGCCATGGGCAACCGCCCATGGCCTTTTTATTTATGACCTGAACCCGCCGATTTCTCACAGATTCAGGTTCAACCAGGAAGGGAAAAGACATCATGCGCAACAATATCGTTCATATCGGTGCAGGCGAACTGACATACGAAATTCGGGCCATTGTGGATATTGCCGACAAGCTCAAGGCTCTTGGCATCAAAACCAATATGGAGAATATCGGCGACCCGATTGCCAAGGGCGAAGTCATCCCCGGCTGGATGAAACAGATTGTTGCCGAGCTGGCCATGACAGACTGTTCCTACGGTTACTGCGCCACCAAAGGGGTTCTGGAGACCCGTGAATTTCTTGCCGAGTTGACCAATCGAAGAGGCAAGACGCAAATCACGGCAAATGACATCACTTTCTTTAATGGTCTGGGCGATGCCATCCAGAAGGTCTACGGCCTGTTACGCCGCGAATCCCGCGTCATCGGTCCCTTCTCCTACCTATTCCACCCATTCATCCGGCGAGGCCGCCCACGCCGGTCAGAAACCGGTCTGTTATCGTCTCGATCCAGCCAACAACTGGTATCCCGATCTTGACGATCTACGTCTGTCGATCAAGTACAACCCGGCCATCTCCGGAATCCTCATCATCAATCCCGGACAACCCCTACGGGCGCCGTCTGGCCGGAGAGAATTCTCAAGGAGATGGTTGCCATCGCCAAGGAGTACGATCTCTTCATCATCGCCGATGAGATTTATCAGAACCTGGTATACAACGGCCAGTCAACCAAACCGATTTCCGACCTGATCGGTGATATCCCGGCCATTTCGATGAAAGGGATCAGCAAGGAACTTCCCTGGCCCGGCTCGCGCTGTGGCTGGATCGAGGTTTACAACGTTGACAAGGACCCGATGTTCAAGCGCTACATTCAGAGCATTGACGACTCGAAAATGGTTGAAGTCTGTTCGACCACCCTGCCGCAGAAAGCCATTCCGCCAATTCTCAGCCATCCCGAGTACCCCGCCTGGCTTGAGGAACGCATAACTCGTTATGAAAAATTCTCCAACATCGCCTACGATATTCTCAAGGAAGTGCCCGGCATCAAAGTCAACCGGACCAATGGCGCCTTCTATATGAGTGTTGCTTTCAAAGAGGGACGGCTCAACCACAAACAATCGTTACCGATTGAAATTCCTGAGGTTCAGGAACTGGTTGAGAATCTGGTCGACCAGCCTGATATTTCTCCGGACAAACGCTTTGTCTATTACCTGCTGGCCTCAACAGGAATCTGTGTCGTACCTCTGTCATCGTTCTTTACGCCTGAGCAGGGCTTCCGCATCACGCTGTTAGAGCGTGATGAGGCAACCTTTACCCGTATATTCAAAGAGATCTCAGTCAATATTACGAGATACCTGAAATCGGTCAAAAGGAGTTAAGGGTCTGTAACTCGTCAGCACAATTTACAAAGCTGTCATTCCCGAGGGTGTAATCGGGAATCCAGACTTTAAAATCGTGGATCCCCGATAGAATCATTCGGGGATGACAGGCGTTTTTGTTATACTGCTGAAGGCCTGTGTCATTTCATCCTCACAATTCACCCAGGGAGACTGTCGGGTTTAACAAAAGCCTGCGGCCTCCCGGCACAGGGACTTCCGGAGCCTGCATGCTCACTCCGCATAAAATCAAGCGTGACAAGCTGATTACGTCATATGATCAATTGATTAATTCCCTTGCTGTCGGAGTGCGCCCGGAAGCTGAGTGGGGCATCGGTGCAGAAATGGAAATGCTGGTTGTCGACGCCCAAACCGGCGAGGCCGCCGAGTTCTCCAGAATTGAAACGCTGCTGGCAACACTGACAAAAACCGGTGACTGGCAGGAAGTTCGTGAAGGGTCCAGGCTCATCGGTCTGCAAGGGCCTCATTCGTCTATCACTCTCGAACCTGGCGGACAGTTTGAGATCTCCGGGCAACTCTGCGTCGATTTGTTCTGCAACTGTAGAGACTTCAACCGGCACATTACCAAAGCTGTTGATGCCTGCGACAAACTGGGGCTGATTCTGCTTGGCCTGGGCACCCAGCCTTTCAGCCGACTGGCAGATATTGAATGGGCACCCAAGGCACGTTACGACATCATGGGGCCCTACATGCAGAAAACCGGCGATATGGGCCAACGCATGATGAAACAGAGCGCAGGCTTTCAAGTCAACCTGGATTTCAGCAGCGAAGCCGACTGCATGAGAAAACTGCGCCTCGCCCAGGCTCTCTCTCCCCTGCTTTACGGACTTTTCGCTAATTCACCGATTATGGATGGGGAACCCTCTGGATTTTTGACCACACGTGGTGAAATCTGGTCGCGCACAGATCCAGATCGCACAGGACTGTTGCCTTTCCTCGACAATCCGGATGCCGGCTTTGTCGACTACGTCGAGTATGCTCTCGATGTGCCGATGTACTTTATCAGCCGTAATGGACAGTATATCGATCTGACCCAAAGACCTTTCCCGTTCCGGGAATTCCTGGACTCTGGCCACGCCGGGCACCAGGCCACCCTGGGCGACTGGGATCTGCATTTATCGACACTTTTTCCAGAAGTCCGTCTGCGCCCGCAGATAGAAGTGCGGAGTGCCGACAGTCTGCCACCACACCTGGTTCTGGCCGTTGCAGCATTGCTCAAGGGATTGATGTACAACGAGGAGTCTTTCCAGTCCGCATGGGAACACTGCCGGCTCGACTCCATTGCAGAGCTTGAGAAAGCCTGCCGTCAAGCCTGGCGCCAAGGACTGCAAGCCCCCTGGAAAGACGGCACCTTGCAGGATCTGGCGCGAATCTGTCTAGCACTGGCTCGTAACGGCCTTGACCAACAAAAGAACCAGCGATGTCAGGAACAGAGCGAGTGCCATTTTTTAAAAGGCCTCGACACTCTGATAGAAGGTGGCGTCACTCTCGCAGAACAACTCCTGCAAAACTGGCACGGTGATCGCCAGGAGAAACTCAAAGCATTGGTTGAGCATTGCGGTTTTTTCGATATCGCCTCCAGACCTTCCCGCAACTAATCAAACGATCATCTTTCGATGAGACAGGTGACACGCCTGTCAGCTACACACATAGATACCGTGATTTTGCAACACCTCGTACTACACCAAATCAATAAAGATTGCCATTTGAATGTCCCCCCTGCTTGGTGAATAACCTACAGTCGCTGTTGAATTTTCTACTAAAAACTCTTCATGAACTATTACTACGCATAACAACAAAACTATAAACCACGACAATTCGCATACTTACATTGTTTCAGATAATTTGGCACGATGCATGTATTAATAAAAGATACATTCTGGCACTCCTGAATTGATAGGAGGGCGCAACTCGAAACAAACAAAGGAGACTGACCATGTTAACAAAACAATTGATCATCAGCGTATTGGCTACTTTTTTCTTTTTGGGATTACTCGGTACAGCTTTCGCCGGCGAAAATGACTACACGTCAGTACTCGGCTCCGACGAATTCACTTTTAATGCACCGGAAACAAAAGCTGACATAGCAGCAAGAAACCACGTTTACAACCAGGAGCAGCTGGCCGTAGTCGGCACCGAAGCAGGTGACTGGGAGTATAATTTTAACGCACCGGAAACAAATGCTGACATAGCAGCGAGAAGCCACGTTTACAACCAGGAAAATCTGGCCACAGTCGGCACCGAAGCAGGTAGCCCGGAGTTCACTTTTGAAAGCTCTGAAGAAGCCGTGGCAGGCGGAAGCGATGAAAAAGATGCTGTGTGCAGCAACTGCTGAGTATGAAGGAAGTTCTATCAGCAGTCCATGCATATACAAGGCCGATCCGGGTAGTCCGAATCGGCCTTAGTGTTTCAAAAGCATCCTTAGTGCTCCAAAAGTCACCTTACTGTTTTAAAAACGTAACTCGTCAGCACAACATGAAGATGTCATTCCCGAGGGTGTAATCGGGAATCCAGATTTTAAAGCATGGATCCCCGATAGAATCCTTCGGGGATGACAATTCGGAGATGACAATTCGGAGATGACAGACATTTTTGCTAAATAATTATTCAAAAACAAGGGGTCTCTGCCGTAATCATCACAAGCAATGGCTCATAGAATTTGCTCTTGTCTTGCCGGCAGCGGGTCAGTATAGTGGCGGCTCAATAATCAGGAGGCTGTCGGACTATACGGGCCGACAGCCTCCTAGACAAAAAACTGCTTTTCCGAGGAGCTTTTCAATGGCACAGACGCTTGACATGCAACAGGCCCAGAGGGCCATCGACACCATCCGCCTGCTCGCCGCCGACATGGTTGAACAGGCCCAGTCAGGGCATCCGGGTACGCCTATGGAAGCCGCGCCGATGGCTTATCTGCTTTTCAACAAGCACATGCGTTACAATCCCAAAAATCCCGACTGGGCGGGACGCGATCGATTTGTCCTCTCCTGCGGTCATGCCTCGGCACTTCTCTACAGCATGCTCCACCTCTCCGGCTATGACCTCTCTTTAGACGATCTGAAAAACTTTCGACAGCTCGACAGCCCGACAGCCGGCCACCCGGAATTCGGCCACGCTCCCGGCATTGAGACAACCACCGGCCCGCTCGGCCAGGGGATCTCTGTCGGCGTCGGCATGGCCATGGGTGCCCGCTTCCTGCAACAGAGTGTCAGCAAAGATCTGTTCGACTATACGACCTACGGCATCTGCTCTGATGGCGACCTGATGGAAGGGGTTGCCGCCGAGGCCGCTTCTCTGGCCGGCCACCTGCGCCTGGGCAACCTGATTTACCTCTATCTTGACAACAAGATCACCATTGAAGGGGATACCGACCTGACCTTTACCGAAGAGGTCGCTACCCGCTTTCTCAGCTACGGCTGGCAAGTCCAGCATGTCGAAGGTGAGAATGTTCAGGATCTGGACCGGGCCATCGCCAAAGCCAAGCATTCACCTCGTCCTTCACTTATCATCGCCCGCTCACATATCGGTTTCGGTGCACCAAACAAGCAGGACACAGCCGCTGCTCACGGTGCCCCTTTAGGCGGTGAAGAGCTGAAACTGACCAAACAGTTTTTCGGTCGCGACCCGGAAGAATCCTTTGTCGTACCTGCAGAGGTGACGACACATATGGCAGAGGCCGTCAGCCGTGGCGCCGAAATGGAGTCAGCCTGGCAAGAAGAATTCGCCAACGAATTAAAAGAGAATGCAACTCTTGCCGCATGGCAGAAAGCTGCGAACGGGGAACTTCCTGCAGGATGGGATGACCTGCCGACCTTTGCCGCCGGAGAGAAACTGGCGACCCGTCAAGCCAGCGGCAAGACCTTGAACACTCTCGCCGGCAAACTGCCTTTTCTCCTCGGCGGTTCTGCCGACCTCGGCCCTTCCAACAATACGACCCTCAAGGACGAGCAGGCCTTCACCCCCTGCACCGTCGGTCGCAATATTCACTTCGGTGTCCGTGAACATGCTATGGGTGCAGTCCTCAACGGTTTAGTTCATACCCCTGGGCTCATTCCCTTCGGCGGCACCTTTATGATCTTTGCCGACTACATGCGTCCGCCAATGCGTCTGGCTGCCATGATGGGACTTGGTGCCATCTATGTTTTCACCCATGACTCTATTGGCCTCGGCGAAGACGGACCGACCCATCAGCCGGTCGAGCAGTTACCAAACCTGAGGGCTGTGCCGAACCTGACGGTGATCCGCCCCGGTGATGCCAACGAGACCGTTGAAGCATGGAAAGCGGCGATTGCCAACCGTCAAGGGCCGACTGCTTTGATTTTAACCCGTCAGGGGCTGCCGACTCTTGATCGTGAAAAATTTGGTGCAGCGGAAGGGCTCCAGAAAGGTGGCTACGTACTGGCCCAGGAACAGGGTGACCTGCAGGCGACTATCATCGCCAGCGGTTCAGAAGTTCCCCTGGCCCTTGCAGCGCAAGAGCAGCTGCAACAGGAAGGTATCGGCACCCGAGTTGTTTCTCTGCCTTGCTGGGAACTTTTTGAAAAGCAGACCCAGGACTATCGTGATCAGGTTCTGCCGCCTGAATGTCTGAATCGTGTCGCAGTGGAAGCCGCTTCAACTTTCGGCTGGGAGCGTTATGTTGGCTTCAAGGGCAAAGTAATTGGCATGCAGGGTTACGGTGCCAGTGCTCCGGCGGATCAGTTGATGGAGAAATTTGGTTTTACTGTTGATAATGTTGTCGCTAAGGTTAAAGATCTCATTTAGAAGCATGTAGCGCGTGGCGCAAAAAACCTTAAAAACCAATGGGGCCGGAATTGAAATTCGGTCCCATTTTTTCACAAAAGTTCCGCATCTCGGCCTTTTCCCGCCTCACTCCTCACTCCTCACTCCTCACTCCTCACTCCTCACTCCTCACTCCTC
>PVMK01115410.1_pt1 | contig 11714 bp, 8 predicted proteins | sample 1853481 | NCBI WGS metagenome assembly PVMK01 (sample SAMN08533507, study PRJNA380276) | Marine sediment metagenome, whole genome shotgun sequencing project. | reverse complement strand
GCGGATGCTAGGAGTCGTTCCCCGAACCATCAGTTTTGATTTATTACACTACTACCTGTGGACAAAATCGACATTCCATTTTAGAGTTTAGACAATTCCGACTCTGATCTGCTGGGGCAATGAAATCTAGTTTGTCAATTATTCGTTTCACACTGCTTTCAATAGCTTTGTTTGGTGTTCTTGGCTGTTCAACCTCGCCAAATAGACCAAGTGAGCAAGAATTTCAGCACCAGATCAATGGTGGTCTTCTGCCATGGACCAATGAAACATTCGATTCTGCTGACAGTAAGTTCACATTTGCTGTTTTTTCAGACTTAACGGGTGGTGAACGCGAACACGTATTTGAAATCGCAGTTGCGCAATTGTCGTTGTTACGCCCTGAATTGATTATCAATGTCGGGGACTTGATCGACGGCGGAACCGAAGATGTCAAGGAAATACACCAACAATGGGACTCATTTGATGAGCGAGCAGAGCGCGCACGTGCGCCGGTGTTTTACGTTGGTGGTAATCACGATTTGACGGGTTCAGTGTTGCAAAGCGTATGGGATGAGCGTATCGGACGCCGCTACTACCACTTCGTGTACAAAGATGTTCTATTTCTCGTACTGGATACCGAGGACAATACTCCAGAGCGAACACGAGAAATTTTCGATATTCGCAAGTCTGGCATTGAGGTTTACATGACCGAGGGACCTGAAGCATTCGCCGATACTGAGTACGCAAAACTGCCAGAGAAAAGCAGCGGGAATCTCACTGTGGAGCAGTCAGCATATTTTATCGAAGCAATTGCCAACAATCCGGATGTGCTTTGGACATTTCTATTCATGCATAAGGCGCCTTGGGAACGCGCGCACGAAACCAACTTTGCGGCCATAGAGGATTCCTTGAGTAATCGTCCTTATACGGTTTTCAATGGCCACATTCATGCGTACGAGCACATCGAACGCCGGGGGCGGGACTACATTCGCCTTGCAACTACCGGGGGCGAGCATTTTCCCGGTCTTCCAATGTCGATAGATCACGTTACTCTGGTTACCGTCGACAACGAGGGCGTGGATATTGCCAACCTGCTGATGTCGGGAATCCTCGACAAGACGGGTCATATTCCACTCAAGGGCGATGACGTTTGCTTTGAATCTGCTGTATGTGGTAGGCGGGACTAAGACAGAACGTATGTAGTCGTGCCATGTCTGCCAAAACAGATTGCTTGCAATGAGGAGGAGTCCATATACGGACGTTGTCCAGTTATAGCGTGTTCTTGTGAAACCGCCCGTCTTTCATTATTACTTTCAAGTTGCTGCGATCCCGAAGAACGGTTAAATCCTCTAAAGGATTCCCTTCGATGACCAACAGATCGGCATAGCCACCTACTTCAATTGTGCCAAGTGTTCCATCCTTGTAAGGGTTGAGTCCACCGGACCAACCGAGAACCTTCGCTGCGTTGGAAGTAGAATGTAGAAGGGCCTCGTATGGCGTGAACCCAAAAGTCGCTTCAATAATTACGTTTTCGATATTTTGGTTTAACATTTTCACGCCAAACGTATCCCCGCCCGACACGATAAGAAGTTTGTGCTTTCGAGCCCACTGGATCATCTGTTTGCCGCCTTCATTTATTCGCCGGGCCTTGGCCCGTTGGTCGGCATTGAAAAATGTGATCTCCTCTGGATTTGCGAATGATTGGATACCAACAAAACCTTGTAAGGAAAGCGCGATGCCCTCTTTTTTCATTCGGCGCACCGTTGGTTCTGACATCAAAAATCCGTGTTCAATTACGCGAACACCGGCGTCTATTGCCCGATTCACAGATTCATCATGGTAAGCATGAGCCATAACATATGTACCCCAGTCTTTTGCCGCCTGAACTGCCGCACCCATCTCTTCTGGCGTGAATTGCACGACATGAAGCGGATCGAAGACAGTTGACACACCGCCGCCAGCCATGATTTTTATCTGAGTAGCTCCTTTACGCAGGTTGTACCGAGTGGCGCGAAGCACTTCTGGAACCCCATCCACTACATGACTGGTTTCAGTTAGTTCGGAGTAGTCCTTGAATCCAATTGGATCGGTCCAGTAGCCAAGGTCGCCATGTCCTGCAGTTTGAGAGAGCCAAGGTCCGGACGGAAAGTATCTTGGTCCTGGAATACGTCCGGCATTGACAGCCTTAGCTAACCCAAGTTCTGGACCTCCCGCACCCCTTGTGGTTGTAAAACCCTGATCGAGCAGTGTGACCAGATTTCTACCGGCAATGGCCCCTATGGCATATGCATCCCAATCATCGCGGCCATCAGGTAGACCTTCTCCAGTCGCAAGATGCGAATGCATATCGATCAGGCCCGGCATCAGGGTACGACCGCCACCGTTAATAACTATAGTTCCCTGAGGCACTTCTATATTGGTACCTACTTCTGTAATCAGGTTGTTTTCAATAAGAACACTTCCGGGTATTAACCCGTCATTCACACCATCGAAGATATTGACGTTAGTAATGAGCACTCGTTCTGGCTCATCCTCTTGGGCGAATGCCGTGTCACAAATTAGGCAGGTTGCCAACAATATGTACAGTAATTTTCTCATGGGTGTCCTCTCTTTGAGTTGAATCGCAGAATGCTATTAAACTAATGGAAGTAGTATCGCGAGTCCACTGCGAAGAGAAGCGTGACCCACACCAAGACGCGCCAAACAGCACAGAAGACGCCGGTAGCCGGGCCCCGTTGTTTCGTTGGAGGCGCGCTGTGGGAGGCGCTCCTCCAACGGTATGGTGCGAAAATTACCGTCCTGGATTCCAAAATTCCTGAAATGCTTATCACAAATAAGAATCATTCAGGTAGAAATAGTTTATTGTATTGGCATATATTCCTGCCAGGTCAAACAATCAAATGTCAACGTTGGTGGAGGCGCTACATGAAAAATTTTCCTTTAATCTGCTCATCTATCCTGTTGTCCATGAGTTTAATTACTCTGGCCGGTCAAACTATTGCCGCTGAAAGTAGTGTCCAGATACCACGCGTGCCCTTCCCTGAGAAACAAGTGGCGGACCTCGATGCTTTAAAATGGCGCTTTATCGGGCCAATGATGGGTAACAGGGGTTCGGCTGTCGTTGGTCACCCCACAGAAAAGAGTGTCTTTTTTCATGCTGCCAGCAACGGATTATGGAAAACAACTGACGCGGGCGCGACTTGGCTGGCCGTCGGTGATGGGGACTTTAAAATGGGTTCAATGGGCGCCATCGAGATCTCCGAGTCCGACCCGAATATCATCTATGTAGGTACCGGTGAGCCACAGATGCGTAATAACGTCTCCTGGGGTGATGGTGTTTATAAATCAACCGATGGCGGCGATAGCTGGACCCATATTGGCCTGGATGATACTTATCATATCTCCCAGGTGAGGATTCACCCGAACAATCCCGATATTGTTTATGTTGCCGCCTACGGCCATGCTTTTGGGCCGAATGAGGAAAGGGGCGTATTCAAAACTGTTGATGGTGGTAACACGTGGGAAAAAGTGCTTTATAAAAGCCCCACTGCCGGTGTCATTGACCTGATTATCAATCACTCCAACCCGGATGAGCTTTTTGCATCTGTATGGGAGTTTGAGCGTAAAGCCTGGGGTCCTAAAACCGGCGGTGCCGAAAGTGGCCTATGGCATTCAACCGATGCAGGTAAGACCTGGAAAGACATTTCTAAAAACAATGGACTGCCAGAGGGAAGAATGGGCCGTATCGGTCTCGCCATGGCAAATGTTGATGCTAAACGTGTGTACGCTCTGATCGATTCAGAATCAAAACCAGGCTTGTACCGCTCAGATGACAATGGTGAAAATTGGGCTTTCGTCACTGATAACTTTCAAATCATCGGTCGTCCGTTTTATTACAGCCATATCATGGTAAACCCGTCTAATGCGGATGAGTTATGGAGCCCAAATAACCGCCTGTTCTCATCAAGAGACGCGGGTAAAACCTGGCGTGTTGAGCCGGGGATCAAGGACGATTTTCATGATATCTGGATCGACCCCAAAGATGCCAACCGGATGATTACAACCAATGACGGTGGTGTTGCAGTCACTCTGACGGGCGGTATGGGCTGGTCACAAAACTACTCACAAAAGAACGCACAGTATTATCGTGTCAATACCGATAATGACTTCCCTTATAATGTTTATGGCACTGTTCAGGATCTGTTATCTTTCAAAGTCCCAAGTTCTTCGCGTTGGGGCGGCATTTCCGGTTACGAAACAACCATTATTGGCAATGGTGAAACATCCAATGCAATTCCAGATCCTGATGATAACAATATCGTCTTTAGCATAGCCGGCGGTGCGCCTACGGGTGGCGGTGCGCCATTTGCAAAAAATAACCTGACTACTGGCCAGAGTGAAATTCGTTCTGTGCTTCCCGATCCTATCTTTGGTCGTAACTCATCGGATATGAAATATCGCCTGAACTGGGATACACCTTTCTTCATTTCAAAATATGATCACGACACCATCTTCCTGGCGGGTAATATTGTCTTTAAATCAACCGATGAGGGCATGAGCTGGGAACCCATCAGTCAAGACCTGACAAATGACCATAAAGAACAGCAAAAAATTACCGGTACACCCTGGTTGCCAGAGTACTTCGGCCAGGAAATATACAGCACGATTGCCAGAATGGCAGAGTCACCGGTCAAGCGTGGCATTATCTGGACAGGCTCTGATGATGGCCTGATCTACTTGACAAAAAATGAAGGTAAATCATGGAAAAATGTGACTATCCCCGATTTACCAGAATACTCACATGTCAGGGAGGTGGAAGCCTCCCCACATGATGCAGCGACGGCCTATGTGGCAATTTCCAACTACAATACAACGGATGATTACAAGCCATACCTTTATAAAACCAGCAACTACGGTAAGAGCTGGACAAACTTAAGTGCGGCTTTTCCACAAGATGAAACCCTAAGAACCGTTAGAGAAGACACCAAGGTTCCAGGCCTTTTATATGCAGGTACCGAGACAGGGGTATTCATCTCATTTGATGATGGTAAAAACTGGAAGCAACTCAGTGAAAATCTACCTGCGGTCCCGGTTGTGGATCTCAAAATCAAGAGCAACGACCTGGTGATTGCAACCAATGGGCGTGGGTTATGGGTCATGGACGACATCACACCAATCCGTGAGAATGGCCAGCGAAATAAAAAACCAGCCTTGTTATTTGATGTGTCTGACCATACCCGCTTCGGTTACAACTGGTGGTTGGATTATGCGCCTGGTGGTGATCCGCAAGGTATGAAAAAATATTTCGTTCAGAATATGCGGCCCAATCATATCTTTCATGAATTGGGTATGGTCAATGGAGAAAAGAAAAGACTGTTTCTGAATGCGGGTGATGCCAAGTCACTGGGCGTGACAGTCTATTTTGAGCTCACTGAAGAACCAAAAGAGATCACCCTGACCATCCTGGACGATCAAAACAACATGGTTCGGCAATACGGCAAAGATGATATGCGTTTGAAAACAGTTGATGCCAGCGATCCGTCATTCAACTCGGGGCTGAATAAATTTGTATGGGATATGCGTTATGACGCGGTTGATTTTATCAATCTTCAACCAATCGCATCACCAGGGTGAATACTCAGCGAAACTGAGTGTTGATGGTGTTGAGCAAAGCAGCACGTTTAAACTGTCGATTAACCCGCATGAAACCTATTCAAAAGCCCAGCTAGACGCCAAGAAGGCATTCTGGATGGAGTTATACCATGTTGCCAAAACAAGCTCGGGGGAAATCCAAAAAGCCCTGGCAGTTCAAGAACAAGTGATGGCCAAAGCTGAATCCAAACCTGCAGCAAAGGCAGCGGCTGAACAGGTTGCAGCAGTTGTTGATGAATACAAGGCTGTATACATACCAAAGGGTAGAACACTGGCCGAGATCATTAACCAGCCAGCCAAAATCTTTTCAAAAATGACATGGCTGCACAACATGATGGAGCAGACGGAAGGCCCTGCCAACCAACCCATGATTGATCAGTTGCCGAACTTAAAGAGCAAGCGGCCGCTGCTGATGCGACCTATGCAAAGGATATGAAAGCTGCCATGAAGTCATTTGAAAAGGCTGCAAAATAGAAGGCAAGGCAATGCAATGGCTTACGTGAAAAGGTCATTGCTCAGCCTGTTCGCCACTTTTGCACTCAGCACTGCCTCGGCGCAGGAAGACGTTTTGGAGTGTTCAGAAACCAACCCGGATGCTTGCGATCCGGAAACCGTACTTGAGTGGATGGCCTGGGCTACCATGGCCGGCACCGACCAGGTCGAGCGCCGTCTCAGCTTCGATGCACTGCCTGGAGATCCGTTGTTCCCCGGTGATCCTTTCAAGAAATATTTCGCCTGGAAAGACGGCCTCAAGAAAGAACACGGGCTGTCATTCGGCTCTGATTACATTACCGCTTACATGAAAGCCAGCGAAAGCCCTGGAGAAGACTCAGCCTTCAGTGGCGCGTTCAGATTCTTTGGTGTCTGGGAAACCAGCAGCGATGGTCACGGTAATTCGGGTGCACTGATCTGGAAAATTGAACACCGGCATGCCTACGGCAGTTACATACCAGCTGCGGACCTGGGGTTCGCAATCGGCTACGCGGGTCTGCTACATCTTACCCTGAGTGACCAACGCGCCCGATTATCCAACCTGTACTGGCGCCAGCGTATGAAAGGTGGAGATCTGGTGTTGTTGGCCGGTTGGCTGGACACTGGAGATTATGTCGATGTTTACATGCTGGCAAGTCCGTGGACAGACTTTTTCAACTATGTTTTTTCAACCGGCAGCGCAGCCATGCCGGTGCCGAATGAAGGTCTTGGCCTGGCAATAGGCGGTTATCTCAATAACAATTTCTACATGATTGCAGGCTTTGCCGACAGCAATTCAGATCCGCACAAACCGGGTGATGCCTTTGAAACGTTTTTTGATGATCGCGAGTATTTCAGTCACTTTGAATTCGGATGGAACGCCACCCGCGAAACCGCTTTTTTGAACAATGTTCACCTGACCCTGTGGCACGCAGATGAACGTGTTGCTGCGGGAACGCCCGATGGTTGGGGCGCAAACTTATCCTGGAGCAAATCGGTCAAAAACCACTGGATCCCATTTATTCGCGCCGCTTACGCAGATGACGGGGGTGCTATTCTGCAAAAATCCATCAGTACCGGCGTCTCCTACCAATCCGTGCTTGGTGGCAATCGAATCGGTGTCGGTTTCAACTGGGGCGAGCCCAGTGAAAGCACCTGGGAACCAGGGTTGAAAGACCAGACCAGCGTGGAGTTGTATTATCGTATCCAGTTGTTCAAGGAGCTGGCAATAACGCCTGATCTTCAGTACATCAAGAACCCTGCCCTGAACCCGGCTGAAGATTCATTGTGGGTGTTTGGGCTGCGGGTAAGGCTGGCGTTCTAGCCGGGTCTCCGATAACGCTAGCAACATTCAGGAGAGAAAGATGAAAGCGAACCACATGATATTAGTGATTTGGATGGGGACCTTCGCTGGCCCGCTAGCTGCGCAGGATCAAAGCTGGGAGCCCTTCACCGGAGCCGAAAAGCTGAGGGAGATATTCAGCAATACAGTCTTTGAATCCACGCTCAAAGGAAAAAACAAGGCTACGTCACGTTTCAATGCCGATGGAACCGGTGAGACAACGGCCTGGGGTGAAACTTTCACACGCGAATGGAAAATTGAGGGCGATGACCAGATCTGTGTTCTGATCGATCAAGCCCTGCAGTGTTTCCGGCTTGAACGGAACACCAGCAAAGAGAATGAGTACCGGGCGGTTAATGTTTCCAACGGGGAATCTGCTGAGTTCACGGTGTCACCCCAGGAGGGCTTGCAGGATGTGGCAACCCTCGATGCCACGCCAACTGAAAACGGCGGTCCGGTCCAACCTTCGGCAGAAGAACTTGCCGCAAAGCTGTCGAATCCCACATCCCCGGTTATGACTATCGGTAACAATTTCGATTTCATCACATTCAAAGGAGACCTGCCCGGTGCAGGTGATGAGACAGCCTTTCGCTACGTTTTCCAGACTGTGTTTCCGTTCAAGCTGTCCAATGGCGGAAGTGTGTTTTTCCGCCCGGCGCTTCCTGTCATATTCAATGATCCGGTTCCGGACGGCCTGGGTGGATTCAGTTCAGAAGGAACCGATCTGGGTGATTTGGGCTTTGATTTCTCCTATGGCATCACCACGCCGGGTGGCTTGCTCTGGGGCGGTGGCCTGGTCGGTACGATGCCAACGGCTACCAATGACAAGCTGGGCAAGGATCTGTGGTCTCTTGGCCCGGAAATCTTACTCGGTGCCATCGGCAAGTGGGGTGTTGTTGGCGGCATTCTCGCACATCAGTGGGATATAGGCGGATCCGGCAAGGGTGAGACAAACCTGACTACACTGAGCTATTTTTATGCGTTTCCGTTGGGTGGTGGCTGGCAAATTGCCGCTGGTCCTACAATTTCCTATGATCACACACGGCCCAGTAACGACCGCTGGACCATTCCGCTCGGTATCGGCATAGCCAAGACTTCGCTCATCCGCGGTCGGCCCTGGAAGTTCCAGTTGCAGTACTGGAACTATGTCGAAGGCGCAGATGCCTTTTCAGCAGAGCACCAGATTCGCCTGTCAATAAACCCGGTCTTGGCCGCGCCCTGGAACGAGGGCAAGTGAAAAGAATACTCCTCCTGATTCTGACACTTCTCCCGCTTTCGCTGACGGCTGAAGAAGCACCGGATAAGCAAGCGCTGGAGGATAATACGACGTTCGGGGGACCGGCCGGTGTTTCACGCGAGCAGCAGGATATCGCAGACCTCCTCGACGTCTATCGCATCGACAACCGCAATATCTACATGAAGCCCTGGTACGAATGGAAAACCCGGCTCAAAGAGCGTAGCGGCTTTTCCTTTGGCATCAATGCCCAGATGGTCTATGCAGGTGCGTCCGATACGCTTGGCGGGGAAGATGATGCAGCGGGTGGCATCTACCGGTTGCAGGGTGAATGGGTTCTGTTTGGCCGGGGCTCAGGACACCCTGGTAGTATTGTTTTTCGCATCGAGAATCGTTCAAAAATTGGCAGTGGTATTCCGCCAGCTTCATTGCGGGCGGAAATCGGCGCGGCGGCAACAGATCCGGTTTTTGCCTACAGCGATAATTTCGGCACCGATTTTTCAGTACTGGCCTGGCAGCAATTATTTTCTAACAATCGGGTAGGCATCGCGGTAGGCTTGTTAGACTTCTCTGCCTACCTGGATGCGTATTACTTCCAGACCATTTCCCGTGGCTTTCTCAACCGCAGCTTTATCCTCAGCCCGACGCTCGCAACCACCGGCATTGGTGCGATGGGTGCCGTCGGAAAGGCCATGCTGGGAGACCATTTCTGGATTGGTGGGGGGGTCTACGATGCCAACGCAAAAAGCGGTGACCCCGATTTTAATTCCTGGGATTCCGGCGAATTACTAAAACACGTTGAGATCGGCTGGACACCAGATTTCAATCGGCGCGGCACCGATAGGGTCCAGTTAACTTACTGGCATAAAGATGCCCTAGTCGATAAAGACACTCCAAAAGGCTCCGGTTGGTTGACTTCCTATAGTTGGAAAGCAGGTCAGCACTACATGCCTTTTGTACGTGCCGGCTGGTCTGACGGCGGTGGAGGTGCCCTGGCAAGGCGTTCGGTCAGCGCCGGGTTTTCACGACGGATGGCATTTCAGGACTGGCTGACCATCGGGGTGGGCTGGAACAGGCCTTCAGAGAAAACTCACGGGTCCGGTTTGGGCAGCGAGAAGGTACTGGAAGCATCCTACCTTTGGCAAATCACCGCCAATACTTCCTTGCTTCCTGATCTGCAATTGATCTTCGATCCTGCAAACCAGGCAGAAGAAGATTTGATTTGGACTACCGGACTCAGGCTACGAGTGACGCTTTGAACTTATTATATCTAAATATATAACAAGAACCTGACCACAACTGCTGGAGAATAGACAACCATGCAACGCCTTACAAGTTACTCACTCTTCTTGGTCATGTTATCCGTTGCAAGCATGTTTTGTTCGACATTGGCGAGCGCTCAATTTCTCGGACCTAGAGACACCCTTGTCCGAAACGTCACGCTGAGTGATCCGGCAGGAAATAGCGAGGACAAACTGGTCAATATCCTGATACTTGCAGGCAAACTCGAGGTTGTGACCGAAGACAAGATCTCCCGGGATAAGGCTGACCAGGTAGTGAATGCTAATGGGGGTTTCATCGTAGGCAAACTCGAGATCGATGAACTATCGAGCTTCATGATTTTCCGAGAAGACCCACGTGAAAATTTTGAGGTCATGCTTGATACCAAGACCTATTCCAGTTTTGCCATGCACGACGGCATCGTGGTCAAAAATCTTTTACTGGGAGTGAGGTTTGATGACCAGGAGGATGAGCCGATAAAGTCCAGTTGGCTGGCCTATACACCGCCGCCGTTGGCGATACCGATGAATTATCAGGACAGCAGCAAGTGGAACCGCTATGAAACGAAATGGGTATCCGGCATATTTACAGGAGCTCTTGCACTGGACCGAGTGAATTGGTTATCCCAGGATGCTGTAAGTAATGCGCAATTTGGGGATCTGAATGACTATGATGGAGGAGAGATTAGGGCTCTGCGATTTGGCATTTTTGGCACCCTTAATTTTGAAAAGCCGTGGATCTATACCATCGCCGGAGCCACCAATGCTTTCGATAAGGGCTTCGAAACTGAAAACAAAGATGACATCACCCTGTTTGACTGGCGCCTGGATATCCCGTTTTTCATAAATTCAGTGATGAGCATTGGCAAGCAAAAAGAGCCTATCTCTATGGAGAGGCTGACCGGAATGGTCTTTCTGCCCTGGCAGGAGCGTTCAGCTGTTGCTGATGCGTTACTTCCCTCCAGGAACGTCGGTATTGTCTGGAACGGCAGCAGTCCTGAAAAGTACTCCAGTTGGGCTTTTGGTGTGTTCAATGACTGGTTCGACGCGGACCAGGATTTCAACGACAGCGCCAGCCAGTTTGTCGGACGACTGACATGGGCGCCTTTTAGGACCGAGGATGAGAGTAACCTGCTTCACGTTGGTCTTGGCTACCGCTATTCTGATGCCAAGGAAGGTTTTCGTTTCCGGAGCGAACCGGAATTCAACAAGTCGCCTGTGTTTGTTGATACAGCATTTAGTAATGATCTAGCGACCCTGCCTGCAGATAAAATGGAAACCTACAACCTGGAACTGTCCTGGCGTAAGGGTCCTTTCTGGCTGGCTTCCGAGTATTTCCGCACGGCAGTGAAGAATCCTGCCTTGGAGAACCCGGTATTTGATGGCTATTACGTTTCCGCATCATGGGTTCTTACAGGCGAAATGAGACCCTATAACAAGAAAAATGGTCTTTTCCGGTCGGTACCGGTTTCCAGGACGGTATACCAAAACGGTAAAGGTGCATGGGAAATCGCTGCTCGTTTTTCCGATATCACCCTGACCGATGGAAGGTAGAAGGTGGTGATATGCAAATCGGGTCGCTGGGCCTAAACTGGTGGCTGACACCCTTTTTCTCATTCGGCGTGAATTACCGCTACATTAGGAACAACCAAAACGAACTTGATGGCACAAGCAGTGGCTTCGCCACCCGGATTCTGCTCATACTTGATTAACCTATACACCAATCACCAAGTCCAACGAGGTAGTTTCACGTCGG
>PVMK01189430.1_pt2 | contig 11716 bp, 9 predicted proteins | sample 1853481 | NCBI WGS metagenome assembly PVMK01 (sample SAMN08533507, study PRJNA380276) | Marine sediment metagenome, whole genome shotgun sequencing project. | reverse complement strand
TATATCTGAGTTCGGCACTAATAGACCTTAATGAAGTGACATGTCAAGCTCAAATTAATCAACTGATTAACTATAACCTCTACAAACTAATAATAACTTTCTTAAATTACAATCAACTGCTGTTTAATTAAGGAGCAGGCAATGGGCAGTATAAAAACAGTCGGCAACAGCGGGCAAATTTCGCTGGGCAAAAAATTCGCCGGCCAAACCGTAATGATCGATGAGATCCAAACAGGCGTTTGGATTGTTAAGCTGGGGCGGTTCATTCCCGATGATGAAAAATGGCTTTACGAACCGGACATTCAGGCCGAACTCAACGAAGCTATTGCTTGGGCAGAAGAAAATTCGCCCAAGGATACAAACTTTGAGAAATTAGAGGACCGGATGAAACGATGAACGAGAAAAGAAATCAGACGGTAATAAGCTTTATAGTCTTCGAATCGGCAAAGGATTTCGGGGAATAGCAAATCGTGACGGCTCATGGCTACGTCTGTTGTCATTACATCCCGATCACGATTCAGCCTACCACTAGTGTGATGAAAATTCACCTGTAACTTATGCACATAGACTTGACAATTTACACTGTTTTTGTTCCGCATACCCTCACTCCCGCAAGATGATTCCCTGGGGCAGTGACTCGCCGAACATGGCGTTCTGGTCTTGATAGGCCAGCGGCACGATTTCCCGCACCCGCCGCTTGCGATCCTCCGGCATGTCATTTTGCTCCATCCAGTCCAGTACGTCGGCTTGAACTTTTTCATCCAGGTCCCGTGATCGATCCCCTGTTTTGCGGGCCAGTTGCGAAACGATTCGTCCGGCAGTATTCGGATTGGACCAGGAATAGCTTATCAATTGATCAATCCACTTGGCAACTTCAGCGGGAGGGATGACCCGGTCGGCAGGGCCGTATAACAACTCGCGGGCGCCCAGACGGGACAGCGCCCACAAGTGCTGTGCTTTTAACTTTTTGACAGAAGTTACTGCGAGCAATTTCCGGCCCAGTTCGATTTTTTCCTTACTGTAAAGCTTTTCCATGTTGGCAACGGCCATCCAGATTTCAAGGTGTTCCTGGGGGGTGACTTTCTTGATATCGCCCTTTTTTCCTAACAAAAAAACAGAGACATCTTGAAAAAACTGGCGTTGCTGCCCGGGTGTCAGCCCGGCTGCAACCCGCCGCCACATGATCCACCATTCCAATCGAACTCGCGGATGTCCGGCAAACGCAGCACCGCCCGGATACAGCCGCCAGAGCTGCCGCATGCGCTGCTGATCAAAACTTTCGCCAATCCCCGGCCGCAGGCAAAATCCCAGCAGGTTCATCCAGATGCTTTCAAATATCGGTCCCTTCTTGCGAACCGGCAAAAGCGTCAGCAATTCATCGGCCACTGTGCGGATAAACCCCAGGGGCCAGTCATTCCGGGGCAGAGCAACGAGCCCCGCGATATTTTTGACCAGTTTCTCCACCTGCTGCTTATTATTGCCGGACAGAATATCACGCACATAACTCAGGACATCTTCGGTTACCGAGACTTCCATGATTTGGGCATCTGCCACCGCTTCGGGTACCGGGGTGTCGCGCAGCTGAAACTGAAGTTTCCAGCGATGGTCGCTGATACGGGAACGACACCACAGCGCAAGGGTGCCGAGTTCGGTGTACTCCGCCTCGATTTTTACCGGAATTGTTTTGCGGACGCCCTTTTTGCCGTACTGAATCACTGTTTGCAGCGGCGGGAGTATGGAGAAAGAGTCATCCACCCGGATGACATCTCCGTGGCGATCACCGCTGCGATAACTTGAACTGTATAGATCGAAGCTGACCGGCTGATTGGTCAACACTTCGAAGGAATTGTCCTGCAGGCCGATGGTGCTGCCTTCTTCGAGGCCCCGTTCCACAACACAGATCGCTTCCCGGGCTTGAGCATCCGGTGCGACGGCATCTGTTCGTGCGATACCGAGATAGTATGCCCGAGGGCTGCCGCTGCCGACCCTTACCCCTTCCCCGACTTTAACCAGTCCGTAGTAGGCGGCGCCAAGGGCGACGGCCAGGTCGGGATCGGGATTCTTAAGTACTCTGGGGCGATCTGAATCTGTTTCCCGGTACCAGTGTTGTAAAGCGATCCGAATGCGCTCTTGAATTATTTTCGGCCTGAGAGAGCCGCCGTTGTACAGGATCAAATCGGGTGCGGATGATTGCCGCTGGAGGGTCTGGAAGATATCATCACGGTGTTGCTCCAAAAACCGCCCAAGATGCCGGGTAATTGCCGGCTCCTGTTCATAGGGTAAACCAAATTCCGTAATACCCTTGCGCTCGATGGTGATATGCGCGGTATCCGCCTCAACAATCGGGAAAAAACCCTCCAGGATGGTATCCGTAACCTCGTCCCGGCCCAGTTCCGCCGACAATGTGCCGGCAATCAAGCGGCTGCCTTCCCCCATCAGCGTAACCTTAAAGGTTTCGGCAGACCCGCCCAGAATCGACTCCTTGGCCTGGCGACATTGATGGCACAGTGCTTTCCAGCGGTTCGTACTCATGGAACGGCGCGGTCCGGTGAGGCCTGTTTCAACCCTTCGGGCCAGTGCCAGATCGATGTTGTCGCCGCCCAATATCAGATGATCCCCCACGGCGATTCGTTCAAAGCGGGGACTGCCCTCGGCCTCTTTTAAAATGATCAGGGTAAAATCGGTGGTGCCGCCGCCGACATCGCAGACCAGAATCAATTCTCCGGTTTGGACGAATTCCTTCCAGTCTTTTTCATGGCGCATGAGCCAGCTGTAGAAAGCTGCCAGTGGTTCTTCCAGTAAAATAACATTGTTTAAGCCGCCCAGTTTGGCGGCCTCCAGGGTGAGTTCTCTGGCGACTTCGTCAAAGGAGGCCGGCACGGTTGCGACGATGAGCTGATTTTCCAGATGCAGGCTTTCATCCGGACCCCATGAGTGGTTCCAGGCCAGGCGGATGTGTTTCAGATAGGCCGCAGTGGTCATAACCGGCGAAACCTTGGGAACTTCCTTGTCTGCTCCCCACGGCAGAATGCGTGCCTGGCGATCCACGTTGGCATGGCACAGCCAGCTTTTGGCCGAAGAGACCAATCGGGCCGGCACCCGGGACCCATGATCCCTCGCAAAGGCACCGACGAAATTGGATTCCGCACCCTCCCACAACTCAACGATGGCTTCCCGTGAAATATCGAACTCGCCCGGGATGTATAAAAAAGAAGGCAGCACCGGCAGGCGATTCACTTCTCCGGGACCGGTCATCTGGGGGATCTTAAAGATCCGTATGCGTTTGGCCGCCGATCCCTTTTCCAGTAGATCTACGTACGAGACGGCACAGTTGGTAGTACCCAGATCGATTCCGATGATAAAGCGACGGTCCGCAATGTCAGTCGTCATGGCTTTTCCCGTACATTGAATTCAAGTTTCCAGCGTTTGTCGTTCTGCCTGGAAACACACCAAAGCTCCAAGGTACCGATTTCGGTCACTTTGATTTGGATCGACACCGGGATGACGCTGCCGTATGTTCCGTCCAGGGTTGTTTCAATAGTCGTGATCGGCTCGACATCCCCTTCCCAGTCTTCAATGATGGTACCCACGGCATCGTTGGTTCGCGCGGCGGAGCCAAGAAAATCAAATTTTGCCGGCTCACCCACCACCAGGTTAAATTCGCGTTCGGTCAACTCGGTTTCCGATCCTTCTTCCATGCCGAAAGGCGCCACGCACAAAGCCTTGATCGGGGCAGGCATTCCCGGCACCGCCGGCAATGCCGCCGCAACACCGATGTAGTAGGATTTGTTCAAGCCGCTGCGAATTCGAATACCGCGGCCTCTGCGGGCCAAACCGTAATATGCCGCCCCTCTGGCCACCGCCAGATCCAGGTTCGAGGCTTCCAGAACTCTCGGTTCAACCCCGTTTTGCCAGGAGGATAAAACGTCCACAATGCGTTTTCGCAGCAAAGACGCTTTCATCACCCCCCCGTTGAACAGCACCGCCGTGGGCAATTCTGAAGGGCGTTCGTCCTGGCGGCTGAGGAATTGGGCCAGGTGTTGGGTCACCGCCGGGTCCGATTCATACGGCAGCCCGGTTTCCTGGATGCCGGCCCGCTGAAGCGCTGCCGGACGGCTGGTGACGTCACAAAACGGAAAGAAGCCGTCCACAATGATCTGCTCCACTTCAGTACGGCTGAGGTCCGTTCTCAGCGTACCGCCAATCAAGCTGCTGCCCCGGCCCAGAATGGAAACGGCAACCGTATCGCTGCCTGAAAGTTCCAGCAGTTTTTCCTTGGCGACCCGGCAGCGATGCCACAGTGCGCGCATCTGCCAGGAATCCAGTCGGGTTCCTTTTTCAGAAAACCGTTTGGCGATGGTATAGGCCAGGGCGAGGTCCATATTGTCGCCGCCGATCAACAGATGATTTCCTACGGCAATCCGCTCCAGCTCCAAATCCCCCGATGATTCCGATACGCGGATCAGGCTGAAATCGCTGGTGCCGCCACCCAGATCGCACACCAGCACCAGGTCTCCCGGTGCGATATCATCACGCCAGCGGTCGCTGGATGCCTCGATCCAGGCATAAAACGCCGCCTGGGGCTCCTCCAACAGGGTAATGTTGGGCAAATGCGCCATTTCGGCTGCTTTCACCGTCAACTCACGGGCCACGGCATCGAATGAAGCCGGTACGGTGAGATAAATTTCCTGCAGCTCCAATGCCAGACTTTCATCCTCACGCGCCATGGAAAAGTTCCAGACCTGGCGAATGTGGTCGAGGATGGCGGCGGCGGCTTCCACCGTTGAAAGTTTGGGCACTTCCGGGGATGCACCCCAGGGTAAAATCGCCTGATTGCGGTCCACCATCGGATGGCAAAGCCAGGATTTGGCAGAGCTGATCAGCCGCTGGGGAAGCTCGGCCCCCCGCTCGCGGGCAAATTCTCCGACGACCTGTTTGACATCCTTTTCCCAGGGCAGGTTCAGTGCCTCCGGGGCCATGTCTTTTTCTCCCGGCAGGAAAATGAAGGACGGCAGCATGGATCGTGTGGCAACACTGCCCGGCCCGATAATCTGCGGAATCTCGAGTATCTGAATTTCAGATGCTGCCTGATCATCCATCTCGACCGGTGTATAGGCCAAAACACTGTTGCTGGTGCCGAGGTCGATACCGATTATATATTTTGAATTACTCATTAGGATTATCTTTCTCTAAACTGAGCGGTTCCAGGTTCAAGGTTCAGGGTTCAAAGGTTACAACCGATGGACACTATTTACCATATTAATCAAGATCTGGAATAGGGTAGTGTTGGTAGATTATTGTCCATAGTCAGTAGTATCCGTATCTTCAAATAATTCTACCTGTCGAGAGCCTCCCTTCGAGGGCCTCAGGATCAAACGACAGGATCTATTGCCCGGGTCGAACGATCGATTTAAATAGAAAAGACAGAGCGAAGCGATACCACAAATCTTCAATCTTCAACCGTCAATATTCAATTCCGGCTTTGCCGGGTTGGGTTTACGTAATCTCCACTTCCGCGGGGGCGATGATTTCAGCGTTTTGACGTCCTGACAGGGTCGGCAAATTCATTTTACCCACTTGCCAGCCTTTATGACGCAAAATCCCGCTAAACGGCGGTTCTCCAACGACATTACCCGTCAATTTGATGACCCCGGGATCGAAATCGACCGGAACTTCCACGACCGCACCCTCATGCTGATTCAGCACCGGCTCCGGATTCAGATATTCCTGAACGAGCTGCCGGCAGCCGGCATGAATGCTTCGGACCGCCGAACCAATTTGAGCATCGTCGTACTGGTCAAGATCTTCATTCAGAAAATCCATCAACCGCCCCTCCTGTTGCATCAAAGAAAAGAGATGCAAAAACAAGCGACGATCGGAGAGATCTTTTTCTGCCTTTCCACTTCCGGCGTCAGCCTCCTCAACAGGTTCTTCCGCGGATAGGGCCAGCTTTTTAATACTGGATCGCGCAATCAGCCAGGCCAAAATCCCCACAATCAGGGAAAATATCATCACCGCCGGAAATAGGGTGTACCAGAACTTGGGATAATATTCTAAAACGAGATTCCACACATCTTTGGCGGCAACAGGATCCACATTACTCTGTAGAATCGGTCCGATCTCCTGTATCAGCTTTGTAACGCCGAAATAGACAGATACGGCCAATGCCGCGCCGACCAGCAGTACGAAAAATATGATGGTAAATCCGATTTTTTTAGAAACCTTTTTTACGTTGCGCATTGATTTAAGCTCCATGGAGGACCGCATCCTGTATTGAATTTTGGGGTTGGTTCAAATTAAGGCCATTCGGTTTTTGCTCAATTATAAATAGTTACATTTCCTCTAACTTCAGACCGCATAATTTACTATGAAAACAGATCTTTTTTTTTGGACATTATCGGGCGTAGTGAAGCCTTTTCGAGGAATAGGTTTCAGGTGTCAGGTTTCAGGCCGGCTCTCACTTTTTTACTACTGCCACCTGAAACCCGACACCTGAAACCTGAGTGACAGTGTCCAATTATTTTGCCAATATGGGATAAATCCATATTTATAACCACTTAACCAATCAACTAATCAACCAATAAACGATATCTGTACTTATGAAAAAGCACTATTTTTACCCGCAATTGCAATTTAACCAGATAATTTAAGACGCAACCCCGTATGTTGTCAAGCGTCAGCCGGGCGGTCGAACACGGCAATTCAAATTTTGGGATTTTTCTTGAGCAATCTCATTAATTTGGTGTGTTGTATGTTGTAATTTTGGATGAAAGCTCAAAGCTGAAAGTAGAGATAAGGAATAATTTCTATTCTCATGCGTTTTCCCTTCACAGCTCATGAATCAACGGTTCTGATTTAACTTGAATCCTGAACCTCGTATGAAACTACGCCAAAATGGCATAGTTTCTTTTCCGATCGAACTAGCCGCTTTGGCAGCCGGAGGCTGGACTGAACAGCGAACCGCAGAATATCAAATATCGAACCGCAGAATGTCGAAGGATGGTTTCGCTTTGCTCTTTTTTTAACAAATAAAATAGAAAGAATTCCTTAATTCGTCATTCGTCATTCGTCAATCGACATTTGTCATGCTGGAGTTTCTTTTTCGATTAAACAAGTCGCTTCAGTAGCCAGCGGCGGAGCTGAACCCGGAACCCTTGAACGGTTAGGTTTTATCCGGCCAGAAACACAGTTTATTGAGAGGACAGGTGGGGCATTTCGGTTTTCTAGCCACGCATGTTTCTCTGCCGAAATAGATAAGATGCAAACAGAAGTCATGCCAGGCTCTTGTGGGTACAATCTTCATCAAATCGAACTCGATTTTAACCGGATCTTTGTTTGCCGTTAAACCGAGCCGACCTGATATTCTGGCCACGTGGGTATCCACCACAATCCCGGGGATACCAAAAGCGGCTCCCAGCACGACATTGGCGGTTTTGCGCCCGACACCGGGGAGCTCGACGAGTTCCTCCAGAGTTTGCGGAACCCGTCCGCCATGGATCTCCAGCAATGTTCGGCTGCAATTTTTAATATTTTTGGACTTGTTGTGATAAAATCCCGTCGATCGGATAAACCCTTCAATGGTTTTGATCGGCGCCCCGGAAAAGTCAGCCGGCGTCTTCAGGTGATTAAACAGCTCCTTCGTCACCCGGTTGACCTGTTTATCGGTACATTGGGCGGAAAGAATCGTGGCCACCAGGAGCTGAAAGGGTGTGTTGTAAAACAGCTGGGTCTTGACGTTGGGATAGATGGTTCTTAGTATCTTACGTATCTTATCGGTTCGTGCTCTAAGCTGCAATTTGATGCCTGTCGGTTACGGTCATTCGTAGGTTGGGTTGAGTCCCGCCGGGGCAGAATCGGGTTTGGTTCCTCTATCCAACCTACTTGCAAACCATTTTCGTGCTATCCGCAAAACCCAACAAAATGGCCGAAGATAGAACCATCCCCGATAAGTATTTAGATGGGGGATATACGCCGCATTCACCTGAATAGTCAAGTTTAAAAGAATGTTAGGGCTCTTTAACTGGGAACCCTGAATGTTGAACCGCTCAGCATAGGTCCTTAAAAGTTATTTCTTTGCTTTTTGCACAAAAAAATTGATTTGGGATGTTTTCATTACCTTGTCACGATTGAATATTGAATATTTCGAGGTCCGCGGATCAATTTTAAAAACGACGGAGCGAAGCGACATCCACAAATATTCAATTTGCAATCTTCAATTTTCAATTCCGGCTTGTCCGGGTTGGGTTATAGGTAGACAATGAACAATGAAGCTGACAAAGTCCGGGCACTCGGATTATGTTCCGGCGGTCTTGACAGCATGCTGGCCGGCCTGGTGCTGCGCGACCAGGGTCTCGATGTCGCATGGGTGACTTTTGAGACCCCGTTTTTCAATGCCGCCAAAGCTCGCAGCGCCTCAAAGATGACCGGGCTTGCGCTGACCGTCAGACCTATTTTCAATGTTTATATGAAAATGTTGAAAGATCCACGCGCCGGATACGGCAAACACATGAATCCTTGCATGGACTGCCATGCACTGATGTTTAAACTGGCGGGTGAAATAATGCAGAAAAAAAACTTCGATTTTCTTTTCAGCGGTGAAGTGCTGGGCCAGCGCCCCATGTCTCAGAACAAATCATCGCTGGGTTACGTGGAAAAACACTCCGGTTTTAAAGGCTACATTGTGCGTCCGTTGAGCGCCGCAAGCCTGCCGGTAACTATCCCTGAAAGAGAAGGTTTAGTTGACAGAGGCCGGCTTTTGGATATATCGGGCCGGGGCCGCAGCCGTCAGATAAAGCTGGCGAAAAAATTCGGGATTACGGACTACCCCGCCCCTGCCGGCGGCTGTCTGCTCACCGACAAAAATTTTTCCAAACGACTCAGAGATCTGTTCGAGCATCAGGATGATTGCACCGAAGAAGATCTGCATCTTTTAAAGCACGGCCGCCATTTTCGATTAAACCCCGAGGCCAAATTGATTGTCGGAAGAACCGAACAGGACAATGAGAATATCCTCAAATATCACAACCCGGCAACTGATACGGTCCTTGATGTCATGGATTATCCCAGCCCCATTGCCCTGGTGCCCCGCGGTGCCAAAAAAGATTCCATCCAATTGGCGGCGGCCATTTGCACAGGGTACAGCAAAGCGCCGAAATCATCACCGGTGGATGTCCTGATCAAGACATCCGGCCGAAAAAAGGTTATCCAGGTGATCGCCATTCTGCCGGGGGATGTGGCCGGGATGTTAGTATAGAACAGCAACCTGCTTTAGCCCGTATCCCAACCCGGATAAACCGGAAAAACAAATCACAAATTACAAAATACAAATTACAATATCCAAATCTCAAACAAGATCAAAAGGCCCTTATCGGGCTTTATCTGACAACATGTTTTAAGGGCCTGAAGATGTCAGGTTTCAGTGTTCAGGTGTTAGGAAAGGTAGACGCAATCGCATATCCTCAATCCGCCTTGGGCTGAACACTGCAACCTACCTATTTATTGAAATCACATCATGTTTGCGCATGATTTATGCGATAGCCATAGAGGGCAATATAACTCGTTCTTCTAATTGCAGAGCTGCTACCAGTATTTTTTTGCCCTCCAGGCGGATCAATTATAAAAAATGACCATAAAAATGACTGAGCGACCTGTCGGGTCGTAGCCGAAGGCGAAGCCTGAAGCGACATCCACAAATCGTCATTCGTCAATTCCGGTTTATCCGGGTTGGGCTTTAACCCTGAACGGGGAACCCGGAACCTTTGAACGATTGAGCAAAGCAACCCTGAACCTGTGAACGGTTACCCTTTTTTAAACAACTCCTCCGGCGTTGATACAACCAGAAAAAAGGAAAATATAATAGTCGGCCATATTTGAAGAAATAAACGCCAAATAGAGGTTCTTAAGTGCCACGGTAGATCGAGTGGCGTAATCAAATATATAATAAAATAACCCCCCAACATAAAAAGCACGATCAAAAGCGACGTTTTGATACTTTCTGCATTAACATTTTGTTTCGTCTTTCCTGACAGGAAAAAGTATATTGGAAGTATAATTAACCATTCTTTGGCCAACTTATCATAGAAAAACACAATGAAGGCTTTGCCAATGACTAAATATCTTGAAAAATCTGTCAGCCTTCCCAAAACCATGTCAATGCTTTGACCGGTGATCATTTCATTAGTTGATGGTATTTTTAATTTGAAAAGAATCAATACAGTCAAGATGGGAAATACCCCGATCGTGAACATTGCAAGTTCTTTTAAATATGCCTTTATTCCTCTATTTGAAGATATGACAATCATTCGTACAACAAATACAACAAGCAAGAATAATATGCCCTCATTCTTGGTCCAACTCGCAAGTCCTGCCATAGCGCCTGCTACAATTAAAAATCGAGATTTCGAATCAGATACTTCCTTTAGGCTGAATAGAGCTATCGTAGATAAAATGTAAAATCCAAGAGGAATGTCTGCGATCTGATAGGCGCCGGTTTTAAGAAAATAACGTGAGCCAATTAATACTAAGCCAGCTAATAACCCTGTACTTCTACTGCGAATAACGGCTAGTGAACTTATTAATAAGGCAACCGTGGCAAATGTGAATAGTGCAGCAACTATAATCTGTGCCATTGCAGATTCATATTTTAAATAGCTCCATATCCTGACGATACTTGTGGGGACTAGTAAAGGATAATCACGACTGGTCCAATGTAACAAATTAGAAAAAGTATTTTGCCAATTATCACCACTGCGAAATAAAAACCTTGCTTTTAAATTCCACATGCCCCAGGCGTCTTCCCAACCATGTGGGTTGACGATAGATCTGAGTATAAATGCAACCATAAAGCAAACAATAATAATTAGAAAGCTAATGCTTAAAATGCGCAAATATATATTGAAACCAGACCCTGTGTCTTGATTGCAACACTCTGTTTTTTGGGATTTTGATGTATAGAAAGCAACTGGAATTAATATTACGATGAAGATATTTTCTATTACTTGATAGCTTGTTGACGGGACACCAAGAAAAAACAGCCAAAGGAAAAAAATGCAGGAAGTAAAGCCTAACATTAAACCTACTGAAAAAGAAATATTAAGAATCGTGCCATAAGTTCGGGGGAATTGCCTTGAGAGGAAAAAAGACAAAATAATATACGCACATAGAATAGGAAATACTATTGAAATTATTAATGACAAAACTAGTTATCCATTCTCTCAAGCAATATTACACCATCCCCGAAATCCCTGATTAACGCCAAATTTTCTTTTTCGTAGGCTTTGATATTCGGTTTCGTACTTTGAAAATTGCCAATAATAAAATTGCGTTTTATGCCGCGGACCAGAATAATCGGTGCAAAGACATATTGCGTCATCGTATAAGCTATTCCATCCTCATTGGAATTATCATCGTAGTCTGAGACATACCCGACAACCAGATGATTTTGTAAAAGCTCTTTAAGCTCAATAAATCTTTTCTCATATATGGTAATCTGGTCAATTTCTTTGCGATTATATCTTTGTATCCCTTTCTGCAGTGCTTTAAAATTATAATGAAACGAAAGTATGATTATAGGTGCAAAAAGAAATAATATTTTTAGATGCTTAGATTTCATTTTTTCCTGTTTTTTTAGTACCTATTCAACGATCAATTCCACAAAAGTCAAATTAATTATTTTTTGACAATTTAAGATGCAATCCCGTACGTTGTCAAGCGTCAT
>PVMK01117457.1_pt1 | contig 11716 bp, 9 predicted proteins | sample 1853481 | NCBI WGS metagenome assembly PVMK01 (sample SAMN08533507, study PRJNA380276) | Marine sediment metagenome, whole genome shotgun sequencing project. | reverse complement strand
GCACAGGTGTGTCCACGATCCTGTTCGGTGTGGAACCCTTATGGCCCCACCGGCCATGTCAACGAGCAATGCAGCCCGTCCCTTTTCTGCAGGCGGTACGCACCCCACACGGGCCACGCCTGCCTCACTATGGACTACCACTCATAGTGGTTTCGCTTCGCCATTTCGCCACAGGGAGTGGCGGAGCCGCGTGTCGATTGGTCTGGACGGCACATCATGTGAGTTGCATAATGGAGGTATGGGCCATGCAGTCCTCTCTCCGGAGCAACAGGCAGCTGCGGCCCAGCGTTTCGTCGCAGCTGCACACGCCGCCGGGGTTATCTCGGACGATGAGAGACTAGATCTCGAGGACTACGTCAGGAAGATATACCGTGCTGCTACGACACCAGTGCCGAGACCAGCGCCCCGGAAGGTCCCAACTCCCGTGCCGGAACGACAGCGTGCCCGCACCTCTCCACCGAGACCGTCGCCGCCTCAGCACGAGGTCGGTTCAGCGACACGAGCGCCCAAAGAGCAGCTAGCTCCTGCTCAGGCGAACCTCCGTGAGACAACTCGACCTGTGCCGCGGCGCGAGCCCCAGCCTCAGCCCGCCCGAACGGCGCCACAGCCGCCGCGCGGACCGTCTCTCGGCGAGAAGGCAGCAACGTGGCTTCGCTCCGCGTGGTCGAGGTTGAGCGCCGATTTCGCAGCGAACAGCCTCATCTACCTCGGTGTCCTGCTCTCCGTGGTGGTGATCTTCGTCTTCTTTGCGTTCGGATACTTCGGTGAGGCCGTCAAGACCCCAAGCCTGAGATCGCCGATCTTCGTGGCGGCACCAGTCATATTCTTCGGCCTCGCCTGGATGCTACGTAACAAGACCGGTGTGCCAACCGCTGCGAACGCTGTGGGGCTGATCGGTGCCTTGATCCTTCCCATCATGTTGTCCGCCTTGTTCCAGGACGGCGCCGATTGGAACAACCGGGAGAGCATCGGCAGGTGGTTCCCCCTGTCCTGGGTCCCGAACCAGGAGGGCTCCACCAGGTGGATCGGGTATGCCATCGTTGGGGTCGTGTGCGCTGCGGTCTATTTCCTCCTCGCAACACGGCACCGCATCTACGCCTATGGGGTGGCTCCCATGCTTTGGGCTGTCGTCGGTGCACTTGGTCTCTACTGGACGATGGGTATGTCCGGTCCGCAGATGCTCACCGTTCTGGCCGCGATTGCTGCCGGGCTGATCATTGCCACGATCGGTAGAGCAACATATGTGGGTCGGACGATCTCAGCGCAGACCGTGAGGATCGGTGTGGTTGGAGCGCCGGTGGTGTTCGGGTTCGCCCTGTTGTTCGCGTACAACGATGCCTTGAGCAGTGGAACCGGGAGCCTGGGCATGTCCGATCTTGCATCGCCAGGCGCTGGGGCGGCCGCACTTCTTGCGGCGACTCTCGCGATCTCATCCGGTACAGGGTTCGCCTGGGAGGCTCTGGGCAAACGCACACGCGCTTCGCTCGCGGCGGGTCTTCGTGTTGGCGCCTACCTCGCCGCAGGGGTGGCGTTGGTCCTCTCGCTTTCGTACGAGACCACTTCGGGATGGATCGGCGCAGCCCTGGTCGGGTACGGCATGGCAATTGCGGTTATCGATCATCTCGTCGGTGGCACGGGCAGAACCGTTACGTGGATTGCTCGCGGCGCCATCCTCCTCGGCGCGGCGTTGGCACTCACCGATCCCGTTTCGAGCACTGTTGTGTGGTCGGTCATAGCTGTTGCCGCTGCAGCACGGGCAGTTGAGCCTCGTGCAGTTCAGTACACCCGTTCGTTGGTGCCGTATCCCGATTCGACAACCGACGCACTTGCCGAGTTGTGGGTTCCGACGTTCGTTCTGGCTAGTGCGGGCTTGGCCAGAATCGTCGATTTCGAACACATCCCCATTGTCTTCCTGGTCGCTGCGGTCGTTGCTGTTGGGGCTCGCTTTCTCCCCGCATCGTTCGAGCGCCTGCGCAGCTTCGCAACGATTCCCACCGTGGTATTCGCCCTGACCGCTGTTGTGACCGGTGTCGCGATCCAGGTGGCCCGCGACCCGTACTCCCTCAACGAGATCGGCGCCATGCTTGGCATTCTCGCTCTGGTCTCAGCGACAGCAATGTTCCCGTGGACGGCGCGACTCCCCTTCGTCATACTCACCACGGACGGCGCCGCTATCGCCTTTGCCATGACAGCCGTGAATCCCGACGTCGCTGGCGTGTCAATGATCGTGACCATCGTTCTCATCGCCACGGGTTTCGTTCTGGCTGGTGCAACCTATGTCGGGGCGATCACGCGCTGGGCAGTGCCGCACGGGATGTACGGGCACCTGGCTCTGTACATCGCAATAGCAGCATCGCTGGCGAGCTGGGACGCCGCGCTTGTTGCATGGGCCGCCTTGTTCGTGGTTCACGACCTCGAGGCCGTACTGCTCGATCATGGGCGCGGGCCGTTCATCGAGCAGCTCGTGGCTGGCGATCCGGATAACGAGTGGATACGCGGAGTTCCCGCAACCGTCGCGTTCATAGCTGTGACACCTCTCGTACTCCTGGCAACCCACCAGATCACATGGTTCACCGCCGAGTTGTCGAGGTTTGCAATACCTCTCAGCGCGCTCGCTGTTGGCTACGGCGTGGCTGGCGTGGGTGTGCAGCGCCGATCGCTACGAGCTCTCGCAGTCGGCCTCACGTACGCAACCACTGTGAGTGCGATTGCCATTTCCACTCCCGATGGCCCCATGCTTCTGGTCGCTCTCGCTGCCGGATCAGTCGCCACCTTCCTTGGGGCGATAGCTTCCAGTGCCCCTATCGCGTCCGGCTTGTCCTGGGTCCTGGCCTTTGGGGCCGTTGTCGTGGGAGCGTCCCAAGCCGGACTTGCGGACGAGCGTCTCTATCAGCCTCTGCTCAGTTCTGCGATTGCGGTGACGCTGACCAGCACGGCAGCCTCGGTGGTGCTGCGTCGCCGCGCTGGATTGCAGCTGTGGATGCTCACCGCCGGTGCTGTTGGTTCGGTGGCTGTTGCCATGGGCGTCAGCGGGGCGGCGAACGGCAGTAGCGGGCTGTGGGCGTGGTCCGTGGCAGCAGCCGTCTCGATGCTCGCATTCGCCATGGTCCACCGTATCGGTCTGCTGCTATCGGTGGTCTGGGGATATCTGCTGATCGCGTACATCGATGTGTTCGCAGATGCGGTCCGATCTGACGCGGTCTGGCTGGTGCCCTTCGTTGGACTCCTCGTCATCATCTCAGCGGTACTTCCTCGGACCGTTCAGGATAAGACCCTCGGCAACGCTGTTCTTGTGACGGTTGGTTCGGCGCTGATCGTGATGGCGATCTCGATCGGCCTTGCGGTCAGTCAGGGACAGCCCGGAGCGACCATGGCATGGTCTGCCCTCTGCCTTGTCGGTCTCGCTGTCATCCAGCGCGAGGATGCGTGGCTGCATCTCGCTGGCGTCATGCTGGTCACAGCAGGGGCGTTGACGCTCGGGCCGTGGTTGACGGCCAGTCTCGCCGTCGTTGCTGCCACCGAGACGCTGATGGCAGAGCTGCGCAAGGAGGGCGAAGAAGGCATCATCCTCCCCTGGGTTGCAGCGGCGCTGTGGGGCGCAACAGTCACAGCAGCAGTTGTGTGGCTCGGTCTCAGTCCGGCTGCTGCCGTGACGATCGCTCTCACAGGTGGCGCAACGCTGTCGGCACTCGCTCTCAGCGCATTGCTGATGAAGCGCGATATTGGATGGCTCCACCGGTGGCGACTGCCTGTGCTCACCCTCGGCCAGGCTGGCTTCATTGTCGGTGGTGCCTATGCAATGGAGTCCTTCTCAGAGTCCGACGCCACGCTGGTCCTGGCGGGTATCGCGGGCATCGAGGCTGTGCTCGTTGGACTCCCTGGAACGATCCATCGCAACACCCCCGCCATATGGCTTTCAACATCCCTGATCGCTGGCTCAGCCGGCTGGCACTCAGGGGTCTCGAGTTCGCTGATCCCGTGATCGTGTTCACCCTCGTTGCGATGGGAACAGTTGTCTCAGCAGCAGCACTCGCCCGCTGGTTGGCACGGCACGAAACGTCCTGGACAGATCTGTGGGTCCCGCCCATGGCCGTGCTCGGGCAGGTGTCGTTCGTAGGAGCAGGTATCCAAGCTGCATGGTCCTTCAGACCCCAGGACGCTCTGCTCGTGTTGGCTCTCATCGTCGGAATCGAAGCTGTGCTCGTTGGGCTCCCGGGAACGATCCATCGCAACACCCCCGCCATATGGCTTTCAACATCCCTGATCGCTGGCTCAGCCGCGCTGACGCTCGGGGGACTGGAACTGGATTGGATCGAGTTGGTGTGGACGACAGGCATCGTCGCCATCTCACTGCTGACAGTCTGGCTCGTGTCTGTGGTCGGCACGGAGAATGACCGCATCGTCGTGTGGGAGCTGCCCATGGCCGTGCTCGCTCAAGCCGCAATCGCCACTTCAGGTGTTGCTGGCACGATGGGACTCAGCCCATTGGATGCATATCTGATCTGGATGGTGCTTCTTGCGCTCGACATGGCTGCGTTCGCCGTGGTCGCCACAGCCACCAGCACATCCTGGATGGCATTCATGTCATGCGGACTGTCTGTGGGGGTGGTTGGCTTCGCTATCCAAGGGCGGCAGCTGGGACCGGAGCAAGCCTGGGTGTGGTTCGGAGTCATGTTTGCTGCTGGGATTGGAGCAACGCTCGCAACACGCTCCCGCTCTGACCGTCCTCGCGTGAACATCTGGCTGTGGCCAACGCACCTCGTCACTGTCGTGTTCGGTGGATTCGCTGCGGCGAGGGCTGCGGAGCTGCTATCCACAAGGGATGCGCTACTCCTCGGTGCAGGAGTTCTGTTCCTTGCCGGCGTCGATCTCCTGGCTAATCACACGTGGCTCACCAGCACAACAGAGATGGATGCCCGTTGGTTGGCACCCGTGGCATTCGTAGGGTCTGGAGGACTCGTCGTTGCTACATTGACCACCAACGATCTATGGGCGGTGCCGACACTGATCGCAATCTCTCTGGCCGGCGTTGTTTCAGCAGGCTTGTCTGGCATCAACACGGCAGAGCAGAGGTACCAATGGCTGATTGTTGCGGGCGGCTTCACGCTTATCGGCATGGTCGGCGCCGGATCGCTCTTTGGGATGCCGTCAGCCGAGCTCGGTTGGACACTCATCGTCAACGGTGGGGCATTCGCTGCGTTCGCCACGACGGCGCGTGCGCCACACGTCATGTATATCGCCGTCCTGACTTGGCTCGCGGCAATCCTGATCCTCATCCAGGAGACCTGGGCACTTGAGCTCCATGTCGCGGTCGCAACGGTGTCTGTGGTGCTACTTGTCATGATCGAAGTCGAACGCCACCGAAGGCAACAGCAGCTTCTTGAGCCTGCGGATTGGCTGCGTGTGGCCGAGTGGGTCGTGATGCTCGCCCCACTTGCACTGGCAGCCCGTGACATGGTGACAACCTCCCTGCTCTACGGACTGCTTCTCGGTGGTGAGGGCCTTGTGCTTGTGGTGTGGGGCACCTTCAGCCACGTCCGCCGGCGCGCAATCGTGGGACTTGGCGCCATCACCGCAGCTGTGCTCATGGTCGTGATGATCCCGCTCATCGAGGGCGTGGATCGGAATCTCACCGGCGGTGTGTGGCTGGTGATCGGAGGAGTGGCAGCGGTCGTCTTCATTGCATTAGGCGTCGTCCTCGAGAAATACCGAACCAGTATCGGGGAGCGGCTCACCGACTTCGGCGACATACTCGAAAGCTGGGAGTGATCAACGCGTGGAGGGATCCAGGCCCACTGGCATTGCCCATCGGCACGATGTGGGCATCGGTGCGCAATCGAACCCGACGGGTTCTGGATACCGATGCCATACGGCGAGCGGTACGAATATCCCGGCCGTGAAGGATTCTGCCCAGCCGATATCTGCTGGTCCGTTTGGCTCCATGTCAACAATGGTCACATCACCGAAGTCGTCCAACTCTGGTTCGCCTAGCGGAACCTGCTTGAGAACGCTGTGGGTCCTCGACGGTACTCGCTTCACATGACCATCGATGAGCGCGACAATGGAAGGGAAGTGGACAACGAGGTCCAGCGGAAAGGGCGCCAAGGTGGTAGCGCTTTCGAAGCTTGATGAAGGAGAGGCCGCGCAAGCACCCGGTGGAACAGCGGTGAACCTGCTGGTCGATGAATGGGTCACAGCCGACCTCATCACCGCCGAACAGGCCGCAGCCATCTCGACGTACCACAGCGAACACCATCTCGATGATGCGCGAAGCCGCGGCTTCCGCCGCATGGTCTCAGTGCTGTCGATCTTCGGGGCGGTACTTGTTGGTGCCGGCCTGCTCCTCGTTGTCGCCTCCAACTGGCAGACGTTCACACCAACTACGAAAACCGCCATCGCAATCGCAACATTCGTCACGATCGAAGCCGTCGGGTACGGCATCAGGTTCAGAACTGGGTATCACCACACTGGTGAGGCGGTGTTATTTGTCGGTGCAGTAGCGTATGGCGGAGCCATATTCCTGGTGGCCCAAACGTATAACCGTCCGCTCGATGACGACAGCCTCTTCATGTTCTGGCTCCTGCCCGTATTCCCACTCGCCTACGTCGTACGGTCACGCCTCGTCAGCGCCCTCTCTCTCGCGGTGACCTTCGGTGTAATCGGGTACAAGTTCACGGACTGGGCCGCGGGCACATCATCCATGGTGCTCGCAGTAGCCACGACATACCTGCTGATCGGTGCAGCAGTTGTATCACTCGGGGGAGTTCAGCGTGACGTACCGACACTTCGTTACGTGGCCCCGCCGTGGGAGTGGATCGGAACCGCGACGATCCTGACAGTGCTTTTTGTCATGAGCTTCAGCTCCGTGTACGACTGGACGGAAGGTTGGATCCAACAGATCAGCGGGAGCCTCCAAACGATTCTCGTGGTGGCTGGAGTGCTCACTGCATCTGGGATTGTCATGCGAACCGTCCTCCGCAAACGATTCGACAAGTACGTGGCTGTGACCGCGAGCATCACCGGGCTTGCAATGATCGCCGCCGCATTCCTCATCACGGCTCCGTTCAACTACCACCTTGTCGCGTTCACAGTGATGAACCTGTTGCTGCTCCTTGCGCTCGTGGTACTCGTAGTGGGCGGGGTTGCGATCGGTCGTCAGTCACTCGTGAACATCGCCCTTGTGGTGTTCGCCGTTTCGGTGTTCGCTCGCTACATCGAGATCGGGGCTGGCATGTTGGGGACCGGCACAGCAATGATCTTCGGGGGTGTTCTGCTCATAGGGCTCGGGGTCGGTCTTGAACGCTTCCGACGTTCCCTCGTTGCTCGGATGCCTGAGGATGGAGTAGTGCCATGAAGAGGACCCGCCTCATTGCCTTCCTCGCCCTGGTGGTCCTCCAAGTGCTCGTCGTAGGCAACATGGCACGAGGCCGGCAGGTCATTCTGGATTCCGGTGAGCGAGTGATACTTGGCACCCGGCCGATTGATCCCCGTGACCTGTTCCGCGGTGACTACGTGATCCTGGAGTATGAAATTTCCAGGATCGACCTGAGCGAGGCTCCGTGGAACGCGCCAGATGCCGAGCCAGGCCAGACCGTGTGGGTATTGCTCGACACATCAGAACGGCTCGCTCGTCCCGCCGCAGTCTTCGACGTTGATCCGGCTTATGACGCGGTGGCGATCCGGGGCACCGTCATGTGGGCTTCCGATCACTCCGTCGCGATCAACTACGGCATCAGGGAGTACTTCGTACCCGAGGGAACCGGTCGGGAGGTTGAGAGAGCTCAGGAAGTGGATGTGGTGGTGGCCATTTCTGATGACGGCACCGCTGTCATCGACCACCTGATTCTCGACGGCGAACGGTGGCATTCACCCAACGGGTGAGCCGCTCTAACCGATCCCAAAGTGTGCGGCGGCAGTCTCTGGGAGGTTCGCGGCGAGCAGCAACTCGTGGGCCCTGTCGATCGATCCAAGGTATTGAGACTCGGGATTCGTCATGATTTCAGCGGCGACGGCAGGCCAGTCGACCCGATCGGATGTTGCAACGATCAGGCGCAACGCCTCGTCGAACGTCATTTGGGCGGCGTCGGTGGCCTTCACGATTAGGTCCACTACGAGACTCTCGACCGAGATGACGTTCATTGTGACCGTGTCCGATAGCCGGATCCGCTCGGAGGATCCGTCAAGAGTCGACCCAGGAAACTCCACGAACTCACTGGTCTTGTCGGGGTAGTCCCAACGGAGATGCCTGCCTTCTGTCTCGACGAAGCCAGCGGCGACCAAAGCGCTGCGATCCTCAGCGGTCACGACACCAACGATGTCCACATCGGTCGGTTCATAGCGGCCTGTGTGCAGATCCACGGCAGCCCCACCCACGAGGAACATGGGCCTTGGAACAATGGCGTCGATCGCGGCGACGAGCCAGAGGCGACGAAGTGACGGATCGGATTCGCTGTCGGCGTGCATCAGTTCGGTCCTACCGCGTGTGATCACGATGATCTCATCGCTGATCGCTCGACGGTGACATCGATCCCTGCACGTTCCTTCCGATCGACGCGGCTACTCGCATCCGAAGGGCCCAGCCCTGCACGATCAACACGCTTCTGGCCGACCACGCGTCGTTCAAGCACGGCATCAACTGGTACGGTCGCGACTCGCGGTGTCTTCAGGTCCGCCAACGTGCCTCCCATAGCTTCGAGCACACGCTGGATCGTCGACAACCGTGGATCGGCCAACCCGTTCTCGATCCGTGAGAGATGTGCAATCGTCACGCCGGATCGCTGGCTCACATCAGCCAGCGTGAGCTGTGCTGCTTCCCTCCGCTGCCGGAGAAGCGCACCGGTGATGAGGAGGTAGAGATCCTTGTCCATGGAGTTATTCTATCGCACAAACCTGTTATTGAATAGAACAAAGTACTGGATGTGTCGTACTCGCCGCATACGGTGCCCAGATGAGAACCGCAGGAGCATTCCCGGGAGCCGGTCGAGGGAAGGTCCCGACACACAAAGGGCTCACACTCCCCGCCGAAATCCTCACGCCCGAGGAGGTGCTCGGAATTCTCGAGGAGTGCAGGGACACAACCACCGGCATCAGGGACCGCGCCCTCATCACCATCATGTACCGCTCGGGACTCAGGGTCAGCGAGGCACTCTCCCTCGAACCCAAGGATGTCGACCTCGGTATCGGTGCCATCCAAGTGCTCCACGGCAAGGGCGATCAGCGAAGGACGGTTGGCATCGATCCGGGCGCATCGCCGGTCATCGAGCACTGGGTCGAGGTCAGGCAGGAACGGCTCGCTCCCCCGCGAGGCGTCCCCCTGTTCTGCTCCCAGAAGTGTCGCAGGATGTCCAAGTCGATGGTGCGCGAGATGCTCATTCGCAACGCCGGACGCGCAGGCATCGAGAAGCGTGTCCACCCGCACGGGCTTCGCCACACCATGGCCTACGAGCTACTGATGGAGGGCGTCCCCATCCCCATCATCCAGCGACAGCTCGGGCATGCCAGCCTCCAGACCACCGACACCTACCTCTCCCACATTGCTCCCAAGCAAGTCCTTGAGGTGATCACTGGCCGAAGCTGGGATGTGCCTTGACGTCATCTGGTGGCTCATTCCCGGAAACCGTCCAGCGGTCCTTCCAATCCCCGGGAGAGTCGATGTCCCGAGCCTCAAGCCACAGCTGGAGTGCTTCGGCTACAACCACCGAACGCGAGCGGTGCGTCGGCGTCGCAACGTCGACGAGGGAGACAAGTTCGGTGGGAAGTGAAACATTTATCTGACGAAGATTCGGGTTAGCCATGGTGAGACCGTGCCACAGGGACCCAGCCGATTCAAGAGACACGTTTCCACGACAAGATGCTGGCCGGACCGCGCACAGCGCTCAGGTACGTGCGCGGATAGCTCCGAAGCGCTTCCTGACAGCACGAGAGGCGCGCCGCATGATTCGAAACAGCCACAGCGTCAAGGCAGCAGCCGCAACGACGAGGGCAGCTACAACAATGACCGTGGCCACCGGATATGCCAGAGCCAGTGCCATGAGACCAACAACCGACAAGTCCTCGAAGAGCGAGAGGGAGATGTTGGACACAGGTTCAGGCGATGCATTGACAGCAAGGCGAGTGGACGCCTTTGCTGCGTGGGCGTTGAGCGCCAGCGCACCAGCCACGACTGCCCCAACGGCGGTCATAATGGAGGTGGCATCGCCAACGATCACTGCACCGATCGCCGCGGCACCCAACGGCCTCGCGACCGTGTTGCTGGCATCCCACGCATTGTCGACATACTGGATCTTGTCCGCCACGAACTCGATTGCGAAGAGGATCCCGGCGATGATCATGAGGTCGGTACGCCCGAACACCTCGGGGACATCTCCCCAGCCGAAATGATGCGCAAACCCAAGAAGGAGCGTCACGAGATACAGGTTGATGCCTGACGCCCAACCGGATCCAGCCAGGATTCCAATGCTCACCATCGCCGAGGATCGTAGCTCGAATGGGTGGAGAGGGCCCCGGTGCGGTCCTGTTGAAGGATATCAGTGCAACCAAGGACCGTAGGGTGAGACCGTGAAGTCGCGTATCGACACGTTGCTGCTGTTGGCTCTTCCTGCGTCCGGCAAGTCCGAGCTGCGGAGGTACCTGGCATCGGTCGATGATGATGTCGCCGCCAGGGACTTTGGGCTCGGCCCGACCGTGCAACTCGACGACTACCCCTATGTCCACCTCATGCGCAGGATCAACGACGAGGTCCTTCGCCTCGGGGGGCTACCAGTGTTCTACACCTCGAGTGAGGGTCCCTTCCTCGAAGGCGGGGATTGGGCGACGCTCATCGAACTTGTTAACGAGGACTACGCAGCACTCGGGACCCCACCCTCTGTACCGGCTGCACCAACAGCCTGCTTGTTGGAGAGGTTTGACCGCGCCCGCCGGGCTGTTGGACTCAACCCACCGTTCGACGAACTTCCCGAGGAGGTACTGATCGCGATCGAGGCGGAACTCGACGACGAGATCGCTGAATTTGACCGCGAACGGATCGCCATGCTCGCCAGCTATGAACCAGGTGTTTCAACCGTACTGATCGAATTCGCCAGAGGCGGCCCTGAAGGCACGGAGCCACCCCTCCCCGATCCGCACGGGTACGCATTCTCCCTCCGCTACCTGTCCCCGGACATCCTGCGCAGGGCTTCGGTGCTCTATGTATGGGTGACGCCGGAGGAGAGCCGACGCCGCAACGATGACCGGGCGATACCTGGCCTCGAAGGCGATGCGTCGATCCTCCATCACGGTGTCCCTGAGGTTGTGATGCGCGGCGACTACGGCGTCGACGACTTCCTCTGGCTCATGGAACGAGGCGGCGGACACGCGATCGACGTCGAAACCGACGATGGCGCCTTCGTGCTTCCGGCAACGGTCTTCGACAACCGCGTTGATCACACCTCGTTCCTACGCGCCGATCACTCCGAATGGGACGCCGCCCGAGTCGGCGACCTGCACACAGCACTTACCGAGAGCTTCGGCGCGCTGTACGGAACCGGTGGCTGACCTACGCCGGCGGATCTCGAGAGTGTCAACCACCACTGCTGCCAGCTTCCTGGTTGACCAGGCAATGGAGATCGCTCCTCCCTCGCGATACAAGTCGAGCTGATCGTCATAGTGCGGGACATCGGGTTCCCGGATTGGCCTCCGGGGAGGATGAATCGGTTGTTGTCCCACTCCCCGACGTCTA
>PVMK01126460.1_pt1 | contig 11717 bp, 6 predicted proteins | sample 1853481 | NCBI WGS metagenome assembly PVMK01 (sample SAMN08533507, study PRJNA380276) | Marine sediment metagenome, whole genome shotgun sequencing project. | reverse complement strand
TCCAAGTAGCCTTTTTGGGGTCACCTTTAGCCAGCGCCCGGATTTACATCACCATCCAGAAGAATTCGTTGACGCTCCCTCCAACTTTCTCTCAGAGAGTAATCCACCCGCGTTTGTCACCTTGCCAAGCATACCCCTTGTATGGTAGCATATATTCTAGTATCTAAACTTAGATTTTGATATATCAAAATCACTGGTTTGGTTGATTATGATAGATCCGTTTTTATCTCTTTTGGTTCTGATCGCCGGTGTAATCATTCTGTACTGGCTGTTCCGTCCGGGGCGGGGCCTTTTCTGGCGCTGGCGACGAAACCGCATCGTGAACGAACGCGTCCTGAGGGAGGATGCCCTCAAGCACTTCCACCGCTGTGAGCGATATAGCCGCCCGACCACTGTAGAAAGCCTGGCTGGCGCCCTCAATATCACCGTGAATCAAGCCGCTGGCTTGCTGGCAAATCTGGAGGAAAGCCAGCTCATCCAGACGAAGGGAGAGACCTTTAGGCTCACTCCTCAGGGCCGGGAGTACGCCCTGCACGTCATCCGCTCGCACCGCCTTTGGGAGCGCTACCTGGCCGATGAAACTGGGTACGAACATGAGTCATGGCACGATCGGGCCGAGCTGGCCGAGCATAGCCTCACCCCTGAGGAAGCCGACGAGCTGGCGGCCGAGTTGGGCTACCCGACACACGATCCTCACGGCGATCCCATACCGACAGCTGAGGGGGATATGGTCCCACATGGCGGTCAGCCGTTAACTTCTATGCTAGAAAACGTTCCGGCGCGGATTGTCCATTTAGAGGATGAGCCGGACGCCAGTTACGCCCAACTTGTCGCCGAAGAGTTGAGTCCGGGGATGGTCGTACGGATTATCGAGTCCTCACCACGACGTGTTCGTTTTTGGGCTAACGGGGACGAGCATCTACTGGCCCCGGTGGTGGCGGCGAACATCTCTGTCGTTCCTTTACCCGTTGCGGTTGAGCCACCACGGGAATCGGGCGAGAGGCTATCCAGCCTGCGGCCCGGAGAGAAAGGTGAGGTGATCCATATCTCAGGTAGCAGCAGGGGGAGCGAACGGCGTCGATTCCTTGATCTGGGAATCCTGCCCGGCACCATGATCTCGGCTGAATTAATCAGCCCGACTGGCGATCCGACCGCCTACCGCATTCGAGAAGCCTTAATAGCCCTACGCCAAGAGCAGGCCGACCTGATCCGGATCAAGAGAGTAGACAATGACGGATGAGAAATCCATGGTCCAAATCACAAAACCAGCGGCCGAGGCCTGTGCTTCATGTCCTGCCCATCACACAGGAAATCTACTCAAGCTCGGCATTAACATGGACAAGTGGGATTACGTCGTGGCCCTGGCCGGTAATCCTAATGTGGGCAAGAGCACGGTGTTTAACGCTCTCACCGGTCTCCGGCAACATACCGGCAACTGGCCGGGAAAGACCGTTAGCCGGGCCGAAGGCGGGTTCAACTTCGGAGGAGACCAATATAAGCTTGTCGATCTGCCGGGAACGTACTCGCTTCTTTCGACAAGTTTTGACGAGGAGATCGCCCGCAACTTTATCCTCTTCGGCCAACCTGATGTAACCATTATCGTAGTCGATGCCACCCGGCTTGAGCGAAATCTCAACCTGGCCCTACAAGTGCTTGAGATAACGGACCGGGCTGTTGTCTGTCTCAACCTGATAGACGAAGCCGAGCGACGAAAGCTACAGATCGATGATCGACGTCTGGCCCGTGATCTGGGAGTGCCGGTGGTGCCCACATCTGCCAGGCACGGCCGGGGATTGGATGAGCTACTTCAGGCGGTTAGCGAGGTCGCTACAGGCCAGGTTATCTGCCGCCCCCATCGTATAAAGGTCGATTCTCCGTCTCTAGAATCGGCCGTGAAGCAGCTATCTGAAATGATCCACGGGGCTTTCCCAGGTTTGCCCAATGCCCGATGGATGGCGCTGCGCCTGCTTGACGGAGATATGCGTCTGGCTGAGGCGATTCGAAACGGTGAATTGAACGAGCTCAGCAATTATGGCCAGATCGTTGACAGAGAACACCATCTGCAGCTGGAGTCCGCCTAATGGCTGTTGAATCAACAACAGTGGACATTCTGGAGTTGGCCGAAAGGCTTCGCTGGCAGATTGGCCAGAATTTCCACGAGGAGTTGATGGAGGACATCTACGCCGATGCCTCTCGGATAGCCGAACGCGCTGTAACTTATCCAGGGGAGAAGCCGAGATTCGATCTCGACCGCACTATTGACCGGATGGTTACCAGCCGCATCTGGGGCTTTCCACTGATGATACTTCTGTTTGCGGCCATATTTTGGATCACGATCACCGGCGCAAACATCCCCTCTGAACTTCTGGCCTCTTTACTATTGGACAAGGTGTATTCCGTATTAATTTCGTTGTCCGAATCGATAGGCCTTCCCTGGTGGCTCCAAGGGTTGCTCATTGATGGCATGTATCTGACCACAGCTTGGGTGGTTGCCGTGATGTTACCTCCCATGGCCATCTTCTTCCCTCTTTTCACCCTATTGGAGGATTTCGGCTATCTTCCGAGAGTGGCCTTTAACCTGGACAATGTATTCAAAAGATCGGGGGCGCACGGTAAACAGGCCCTGAGCATGATGATGGGCTTTGGTTGTAACGCGGCGGGGGTGATATCCACCCGGGTAATCGACAGCCCGCGAGAGCGTCTGATCGCCATCCTGACCAATAACTTCGCCCTCTGCAACGGCCGCTGGCCAACTCAAATCTTACTGGCAACTATCTTTTTTGGGGCCCTGGCGCCTGCTTATTTGGCTGGTTTCGTCTCTGCCCTGGCCGTCGTTGGTGTGGCCCTGCTGGGTGTTCTGCTTACGTTTGTCGTATCTTCCGGTCTCTCGAAGACAGTTCTCCAGGGCCAGGTTTCGACCTTTAGTCTCGAACTGCCACCCTACCGCCCTCCGCGCATATGGCGGACAATATATACCTCTCTAATCGACAGGACGATCTATGTTCTCTGGAGAGCCATCGTCTTTGCTTTACCTGCCGGCGCCGCGATCTGGCTGATTGCCAATATCACCATTAGTGGAGCCAGCCTGGCCGAGTATTTTGTGAATATCCTCAACCCTGTTGGAATTTTGCTTGGTTTGAATGGCATCATACTGTTAGCCTATATCGTGGCCATTCCGGCTAACGAGATTGTTATTCCGACGGTGCTGATGCTGACTGTGCTCCTGGCCGGTGTTAGTAGCGCTGGTTCAGGTCCGGGCGTCTTGTTTGAGGGAGATTCGGTAGCTGCAACCGAGGTGATTCTGAGAGCCGGAGGTTGGACCCTTCTGACAGCCGTAAATGTTATGATTTTCAGCTTGATTCACAACCCGTGTAGCACGACGATTTACACCATCTACAAGGAAACAGGGAGTAAGCGCTGGACGGTCTTGGGGGCCTTGTTGCCCTTGGTCTTAGGGTTGTTGGCTGTTTTCGTGGTCGCCCAGTTGTGGCGGATCGTGGGAGATCTGTCCGCTTGACCAGGTTCTAATTCGGTTTTACATTACTGCTATGAGCCGTTATCTAGGCAGAATACCGGAAGACGAACCAGAAGCCGAAGCTAAGGAATCGGCGCCAGTTCTGGCCGAGTTACCAGCTGTGGAGAAGTCCGGTCCATCTCCACACTCCAAAAAAAGAACGGCTGGAGGCTGCGCACGGGGGTGTGGCCGTCTTATTCTCTTCGCCATTCAAATGAGCCTGATCCTGTCCATTATCGCGGTGGCAGGTTTCATCGGAACCTATATCTATCTTAGCGGTGAATTGGAGCAGTCGATCGAACAAGTGATCCAATACCAGGGGCAAGGACCGGGAGGCACACCACGCTTTTTTGACCGGCACGGTACGCTGCTCTTCGAACTGAACACGGCCGAAAAACGCCGCTGGCTGGAATATGAGGAGATCCCCGGGAACGCAATCAACGCCACCATAGCGGTCGAGGACGACACATTTTGGACAAATTACGGTCTCGATCCGGAGGCCATCGTAGCTGCTTTGGTCAGCAACTACCGCAATCCAGACCAGCGACCGGCGGGGGCCAGCACCATCACGCAGCAACTCGTCCGGCATATTGCTTTTAGCTACGAAGAGAGGATTACGCCGAGCTACGAACGAAAGTTTCGAGAGGTGTTCCTTGCCTTTATCATGAACCGCCAACGCAGCAAGCAAGACATCGTAACGATGTACCTTAATGAGATCTATTACGGCAATCTAGCCTACGGCATCGAAGCGGCTTCCCAGACCTACTTCGGTAAGGGAGCGGCCGGCATTACATTGGCGGAAGCGGCCTTTTTAGCCGGCTTGCCTCAAGCACCGGCTGATTTGGATCCGTATCGTGGTAGTTTTGATCGAGTCAAAGAACGCCAAGAATTTGTACTCGACTTGATGGTCGACGAAGGCATGATCGACGACGCCACAGGAAAAGCGGCCAAGGACGAAGAAATAAGATTGGCACCCTTGATTCCACCCGACATCCTTGCCGCATCAGGAGTGCTTGAAGCGCCTCACTTCGTCCTCTACGCCCAGGCTGAAGTGGAGAAGCGATATGGCGCTGAGGCCTTGATTCAAGGCGGGTGGCAAATCAAGACCACTATCGATCTAAATCTGCAGAGGTTTGCCGAGCAGGCTGCCAGGGATTGGGTAGCTTCGAGAGCCGACCAATACGACGTGGATAACGCCTCCATTGTGGTTCTCAAGCCGGGCACTGGCGAGATATTGGCAATGGTGGGCAGCCTGGATTACTTCGACGAGAACATAGATGGACAGGTGAACGTGGCCTTACAGCCTCGACAGCCTGGAAGCAGCATCAAACCTATCACCTATGCCGCCGCCATGGAGCGTGGTTGGACGACGGGCGATGTCATTTGGGATATACCTATTAAACTGGATCTTGGTGGTGGACAGGATATGGTTCCGGTGAATTACGACGGGCGCTATCATGGCCCTCTTTTACTCCGTGACGCACTGGCCAACAGCTACAACATCCCACCCGTTCAACTAATTCGTGATATTGGGGTTCCAGCCTTTATCAGTATGGGCAGGAAGATGGGCATCGAATCGCTTACCGAGCCCCCAGGCTATTACGGCCTGGCGCTGACCCTGGGCGGTGGAGAAGTTCCTCTATTGGAGATGACCAGGGCTTATGCGACCTTGGCCAATATGGGCCAACGTCCCCGGCTCAGGTCCGTCCTGGAAATCGTCGACAGCCGGAATCGATATATATATTCCCATGACAACGAACGGATACCCCCTGCTAACGCACTCGATCCGAGGATTGCATTCATTCTTACCGATATCTTAGATGATGATAGTGCTCGCATACCGGGGATGGGACGCAATAACGCACTAAACCTCCCCTTTCCAGCCGCGGCAAAGACAGGGACGACAACCGACTTTCGAGATAATTGGACTCTTGGGTATACCCCTGGTGTTGTCGTTGGGGTATGGGTTGGGAACACCGACGGGCATCCGATGCGGAATTCCACTGGATTACGCGGCGCCGCCCCCCTCTGGCGAACCATCATGGAGAAGATCCATGACGAGGCCGGTTTTCGCTCCGATCTGTCGATTCGGGGTGTGCCTCCGCCGAACGATTTTATCCAGCCATCAGGCGTTGAAGAGCGATCAGTATGTCTTCCACGCGGCACTGGCGGCGGGCAATGTACTGCCTCGCGACAAGATCTATTCCTGAGAGGCGGGCCGATGCATACAGTACAACGCCTGGGATACGTACCTGATGTGATCAGTAATCCAGGAGCATGGACGTTAGCTGTGGCATCGCTCTCAGCCGACGAGGTCCAGGCCATTCATCAACCGGCCCTTGACGATGGTCTACGTCCACCGACTCCCACAATATGCGTTGTAAACTATGCCCGCCCTCCAAAAGGCGTTCCAGTGCGTCTCTTCTTGCCCGTGCCGCCCTATTATCCGGACGAGGCTCGAGCTCGCGTATGGGCCCGGCAGCGCGGTTATGCCATGGCTCCTCCTACTGTCTGTCCCGGTGGCACGGCCCGTCTGGCAGCTTATCTTGGAGACGAAGGATCAGGCGGCAACAGCGGTAGTGATGCCTCAGCTCCCGGCGGTAGTACCTGGCGCATAAGTTCACCTGGGCCGGGCCAACAGGTAAATGGCATTATTTCGATTATGGGCACGGCTAATTTTAGCCCTGCGGAAGTCCAGTACTACAAGCTAGAGATCGGCGTCGGAGCTTCGCCGACGTCATGGTCAACATTCGGTTCTACGCACTCTCAGCCCGTCCTCAACGGCGTTCTCGAGACATTACAAGCAGATGCACTGGCTCCGGGCGAATACGTAATCAGGTTAATCATCGTCCGTAACGACGGGAACTACCCCACACCTTATTCTGTACCGATCATAATTCAAGGATAAGGCAGGGCGCGCAGGCCAGCAGAAGGCGATAACTGGACCGGGGTGGAAGCCTCCAGGTAAATTTACTTGATTCCAGATATTACCCCACCCCAACCCTCCCCAAATATCGGGGAGGGTGTTGCCCTCTTTATGAGGTTACCCTCCGCTATCAAGCGAGGGTTTACTTCAGGCACCAGCGACCAGCCGAACAGCGTTCGGCCAAGCCGAGTACTCTCGGCAAGCGACCAGCAACCAACGATATGGCTCAAGAGAGCTGCTACTACACGGAGTCAGCGTGGACAGCGCCTTCCCACGGACCTAGCTCGAATTCTCGTCCCGCCGCGCTTATTTTCACTTCTCTGTCGCTCAAGTTCAGGGCTACGACAATTGATTCCTGCTCGTCTTCTCGGACGTAGGCGTATGTACCGGCAGCGTCGTCAAGATGCACTGTTCGCCGGTCCCCTCGCCAGAGGCAGGGTGCTGCCGTCGAAAGTGGATTAACCAGCGATAGTAGTCTAGTAAATCCCCATCTTGGGCATCTCCCCAGGTCATCGGCAGTCGTGCTTCAGCCATCTCATGTCGTCCAGTTAGCGAAACAATATCGCGTTCCTGCGATAGACCGACTTCCGTCCCATAATAGACAATGGGCGCACCCGATAGGGTGAATTGACAAAGGGCTGCCAGTTTCAGCTTTCGCTTTGTCCCCCTCCACGAGCCAAAGGAATCGATTCACGTCGTGGTTGTCCAGGAAGCTCGGCCGGCTGAATTCGGCCGGAAAAAACGCCTCATGTTTATTGAGGAAAGCGTCAAACGCGGAGACACTCATCTCTTGAAAGGCGAAGGTTTGCCTGATTACCTGTTGAAGAACAAAATCCAGACAGCCGTGCAACCTGCCCCAGAATCGCAGTTGCGTCTCCGGGGTTTCTACCACTTCGCCGAAGATCCAGGCCTCTGGCTTTGTCTTGTGAACTGTCGCCCTGAAATCGGTCCAGAAATCATGGCTGGGACCTAGGGCATAGTCGAGCCGGTAACCGTCAAAGTCAAATTCCGTCAGCCAATAACGCACCGCCTCCAGCATATGACTTCTGGCCTCAGGATTATCGACGTTGACGGTCGGCAGATCCTTCACTGAAAAAAACGTCTGATAATCGTGAGGCCACTGATTCCATATGTACCAATCATGATATTCGCTCGACCGGTCCGCTAATGCGGCTTGAAACGTCGGGTGCTGGCTGCCCCAATGATTGGCCACGAAATCCAGGACGATTCTTATTCCCCGTGCATGGGCTTGATTAACGAGCTCCAAGAGATCTTCATCGGTTCCAAGCCGCGGATTCACACCAAAGTAATCGCTCGCGTGATAGCCATGATAGGTATCATCCGGGAAAAAAGGATTGAGCCAGATGCAATTGAAGCCTAGCCCGGCGACGTGGTCCAGGTTTTCGATTATTCCTTTCAGAGTTCCACCCAATACGTGCCGGAGATCCGTAGGATCATTCCATTGATTTCCTCCGCCCGGGTGAAAGCGATCGGGAAATATCTGGTAGATAATGGCTTCAGACGTCCATGATGGAGGGGCGGGATCTTCCACATAATAGGAGTACACGGCTCCGTCGTCAGCCTTTACTGACGCTCCTGAGCCGACCGACAACGCCTCAATAGTGTAACGCACGATCGTTCCGTTTGGCCTAGGTGGGAGTTCGCACTGCCAATATTGAAGATAGCCCCAGTTTAAGAGGTCCCATTCAGTCTTGATCAGCATCAAGGGTACCGCAAACTCTTCGGGCTCTGACAGGATACAAATTACTTCTTCGATGGAGGTATCTTGCCCGGCGGTTACTGTTATCATCGGCGAGTCGCCAGCGCGAGGTACGAGTGGATTTAGCCAATTTTGGTGCCGCAAGCCGCGCCTCTTTTCTCTAATGTACTCTAGGCGCTTTTCTGTTGTAGATAAGGTGCCAAATATGAACTCTTTCATCCAATAATGCCCTTAATCATCATCCCACCAACCCTGAATCTCAATTGCAACCCCCACCGTCTCCTCTCCAGATGGGATGGATAATTCGCGGTTGGCAAAACGGTCATCGGGATCCAACTTCTCCGCATTACCAAAAGAGCCACGCGTAATCCGAAATTCAATGAACTCTCCTACATCTACAAAGACGACGAGCCGGTATAATCCATCCCCAACATACTCGAACTGATATTGATTGTCGGCCGGATTCCATTGATTGAACGGGCCGGTCAGATAGAGTAGGGCATTCTCAGAAGTCCCGTCAGGAACGATCACGTCGAACGTCACCTCAACCTGGGGAACCGGTGGCATTTGAGATACGAAAGATTGGGACATGCCGACTAAGGCATCATCGATTATCAGAGGATCACTACTCCCATCACCGCCACCGAACTCCCATTGTCCTCCCTCGAGCGTTAAGAGACGGTAATTTTCACTGGTATCATCGATATCCCAAGCTGTCACATAGACTTTTATGCCTTCGATCGTCTCCGGCATCTCAATGGAATGGTGAGCGAATAATAGGTGAACAGAATTATTCTCTAGGTCGACGCTGATCTGGGCAGGCACCGGTAGTTCTGTCCCATATTCTTCTTCGCTAGAGCCCTCGGAGGAGTAAAGCCTATTACTCCATCCATCGACGATGGCCAGATACTCCCATTCGAGACCGATTGGCGTCTGGGCGTTTAACCGGGGCAATGCGCTGCTTCCTTGACCCTCGACCAGGTCGATATAGACGTGGAAAAGAGCGTGGTCGAAGCCATTTGGCGGTTCGAGATCGCTCGTTATCTCTCCGTTGGTTAGTGATACGAGTAATCCGTCATCTGAAGATGACACATCCACCTGCCGCAAATCCATCTGATCGCCAAAGCCGTCACCGGTTGGAAGAGTGTAAGGCTGAATCTGGCCGGCGCTGTAAGGTCCATAGTGGTCGCCGGCGGGATCAGGCTGAGACAAGATATCATCGTGAGTCAAGACGATCACGTCTGTGTCGTCTATAATCAACGGATCTACGCTCCAATCACCGCCCCCAAAACCCCATTGGCCACCACCTGGTCGTAAAAATCGATACTCAGCATCGGGGCCGTTCCAGTCCCAGGTCGTGATGTAAACCTTTGCCCCATCAAGCGTCTCTGGATTGCCTAGGGCATCCGACGTAAATAGGAACGTTATGGTCCTCTCGGCCGGGTCGACGCTAACTTGGGGTGCTGGCGAGACAAGTGTTCCATACTCCTCCGCACTGGCGTCTCTGGATGAATAGAGGCGGCTATTCCACCCTTCCATAAAGCCCATGTAATCCCATTTGAAGCCTTCAGGCGTCTGGGCATTGATCCTTGGAAGAGCGGTCGCTCCCTCTTGGCCTGGCAGATCGAGGTAAATATGGAAGAGAACATGATCGAATCCGTTAGCCGGGTCCCACACATCAGTCACATCTGCCATCTCGACTTCGATTTGTAGATTCGTGCCGAAGGCGGAGGCACTCGTTCGAAGGATGTCCATCTGACCACCGAAACTCTCATCGGTGGGAAGGAGATAACTGTCGTATGGACCGACGTCATCTCCAATCTGATCGAACACCGTCGCTCGTGAGCTGCTGACAGTGACATCGGTTTCGAACGAGTACGTCTCCGACGCTGCCATGAGGTCGGGTGCGTAGGCGGTCACCGTATTGCTTGTTATTCCCGGAGCAAAATTCGATATAGGAATCGCCCCCGACCAGTCGCCATTGTCGTCCGAGGTTACCACTATGGCTCTCCCAAGGTTGCCATTGACAATGACCTTTATTGAGGTATTCGGTTCCGATACAGACCCTCTCACCTCTATATCCTCAGTAAACAGCTGACCGTCAATCTCCGATGTAATCAACACTGCGGACATTGTGTCTTCTTGCTCGACGATCTCATCGGTGGTTAAGAGTATCATGCCTTCTCGCCCGGCTAACTCCATGGTTATTTTGCCATCCGGGCCGACTGCCAAATCCTCGTCGGTGACCAGGCTTTCGAGCAACTTCAACACAGTGCCTGGAGGTAGGCCTGTATCCAGATCTGTCATCAACACCGGCCGGTCGGCCGTATTAAAGATGATGAAAGCCGACTCGCCATCGTGCTCCCGCTTGTAGGCCAGCACTCCTGGTCCCGCGTTATTGTCTTTGATCACGGTAACCGAGCCTCTGGAGAAAATAGGGTTGGACTTTCGAACGCCTGTCATGGACTGTATGTGGCGATATAGCTCGGTATCTTGATCGAAGTGATCCTGGTTTCCGGACCCAAAACCCGCCGCAAACATTGAAGCGCGCTGCTCGGTAAAGCCCTGCTCTGTGCCATAGTAGATGACAGGGATACCGGGCACGGTCATTAAGAACATAATCGCTTGTTTGAGACTGTCTTCGCTGCCCCGAGACAGGTAGCGGGTCACATCGTGGTTATCGAGGAAGTTGACCACAAGGTTTGGATTCGGGTAGAGATCCGGATCTTGAGCAACATTAAGCCGGTAGGTCAGGTAGCTGGTCGGCATGCCCTCGGCGAATACGCGACCGGTAGATAAATATAGTGGGAAATTGAGAACGCTATCAAGCTCCGGCTTCTCTTCAGTGCCCAAGTAGCTGGCCACGAGCTTATCTCCGGTGTCCTCAAGCGGTTCTGATCCGATGAAGGTCTCACCCAAGGTGAAGAAACTGTCTCGTCCGGTTCCTCGAGCAAACTGTTTTATACCTGGACTTAGATTATCCTGCGTATGGACGAAATCATTCCAGAAATCGTGCTCGACATATATGACCGTGTCGATACGGAAACCGTCCACGCCGACGTAGTCGATCCAGTAGCCGTAACTGTTCTTTAGGCTTTCCCGCACCAGGTGGTTGCCCGTGTTAAGGTCATCGAGATCGAAGAGCTGGTAGGTCAGGCGTTGTTCATCGTTCTGGAAATCATCAATTACAGGAGTCCAGTGATAGATGGCCATCTCCTCCTCAACAGAGTCGGTCACGTTGTTCTGATTAAAAGGAAATTGACTGGGCTGGGTTACGGGAACGGATTCCTCGTTAAGGCGGTTGTTGACCACAGGATCAAGCGAATCGAATTGTGAACGGCCGTTCTCGTCCTGATAAGTGAAGAAATTTCCAGTGTGATTGGCGACGATATCCTGGATCAGGTACATACCCCGGTCGTGCAGGGCGTCGGACAGGGCCTGGTAAGTTTCCAGGTCGCCCAAGTGTCTATCAACCTCCGTGAAATGCTCGGCCCAATAACCGTGGTATCCACCAAACTGGACCAGCGGGTCCCACCATTGATTGGCCACTGGCGGTG
>PVMK01125024.1_pt1 | contig 11717 bp, 8 predicted proteins | sample 1853481 | NCBI WGS metagenome assembly PVMK01 (sample SAMN08533507, study PRJNA380276) | Marine sediment metagenome, whole genome shotgun sequencing project. | reverse complement strand
CCCCGGATACCTAGATCCCCCAAGGACGGGTTCGCATCAATGTCCACCGTTGCATGGTTATAAGCGACACCAACGGTGAAATCTTTTTGCGTGGTCATGACGGCGCTGACACCTACTGCTGTCCCGTAATCGACATTGTCGCTAAACGGAATCGTGTTACCGTTCTGCACTTGGAAATTGAGATCAAAAGGCTTAAACCATTTCTGTGGCAGGAAATCTATTCGTAACTGGGACTGCACTATGCCGTTCGCGCGCCCCGGACCAGTCGGCCCGCCATCTGTCTGGGCATTAAACGCACCACTGGCACTGGCACCCGTTCCCATGAATCGATCGGTGAATGCGGCGACCTTGTAATAGGTCGACCAGTTCTTGCCAATGACCGCAGCGATGACCGGCACATCGATACCAACATAAGCAAGGCGGGTGAAAGCACTGCTGTCACTCTCCTCGCCGGCATTCTGGCCTGGATTGACAAGGTCTTCCACCTCGGTCAGCAAATTAAAACCGGCCTCGTAGCGTCCGAACAGATAGGACCCTTGTTTGAACTCCCACTCGGCGTCGGTTCCTATTCTGGAACCACCGTCCTCCAGCTGTGCGTCTCCGTCCTGCCCTCGATAACGGAGACGAAGACTGCCATATATATCAAACCCGGTCGCTCCTTCGACGGGCGCATGCTCCACCTTGCCCACGTACTTCCCTTCTTTCCCGGGTGCGACTGCGGCCCCCTCCTGCTCGGCGGTTTCCTGTGCCTTACCAGCTGCCCGCTCAGTCTCACGTTGTGCACGTTCTTGTGTTAACGGATCTTGATCGGCACCAAACTCTCGTTGCTCGGCACCCCGTTCGCGATCTTCGGCCTGCACCTTTTCCTCAGCTTTGGGTTCTGGTTTGTGGAATTCGTTTCGCTTACAGATTGTTCGGAAACCTGTTGTTGTTCGGCACTGGGTTTCGATTCTTCTGCGCTGGCAGGTAGAGAAACGGTCAGTATCAGTGCAGTATCCGCAGCAAGCAAAATCACTGCAAACGATGAAACAAGGTATTGAGGCGTGGGAAAATGGCGTGGCCTCTGCATAATTTCTCCTTCATTCCCCCATTCCCCCATCTAAAACTTCCAGCCAAAGCTGACTCCCCCTACGACAGCAATATCATCATCCACGTAATCAAAATTCAATTCCGGGGATACAGAAAATCCGGAAAATTCAATCTCGTATGAGCCTCCTACGCGCACGAGAAATTCGTTTTAAAGTTGTGAATCACCTACCCCGCGGCCCGGACTTCTTGTTGACTTGGGGTCCGCTAAGTATTTGGGATTCTCCGGTCGCTCACAGTACCCGAATTAGCGCTTAGTCCGGCGCCTTGAAATCAGTGCCAAACATCTTGTTGGTCTGGTCGTAGTAGAAATCGATCACATCCTTGAAGACCACGCGGCCCTGTATCAAGTAATCTGTAAATCCGACTCTTTTGCTGGGGTCAGCGGCCTCCGGAGGATATATGGACGGCTGTGGCCATATGGCCTCATCAATCGCCGCCATTCGGACTCGTATATCATCTTTGGTCACATTGAAGACCATGTAGTCCGATGCCAGTTCAACCGGCCCATCATAGGTCTGGCGTATCTCCGACATTATTTGGGGCTTGGTGTCGAAATCATTAAATACATGATATCCGACTGCCATTCGTGGCCTGGTCTCGGCCATGACCTTGCCGAACATCGCCGGAGAGGTATGCACCTGCGTTGCGACGTTGAGGGCATCCCCTACGGCAAACTTCTGCTTGTTGACCATGATCGACGGCGGGGCAAAACATTCGTGGATTGCGAGATCGACACCCTTGGTGTACTCCATCCACCACTTGTTCGGATAGGTGTCGCTACTGAACGCAAACGTCAGGTCGTTCCACTCAAGTATGAAGCTGACTGACCCATCAACCGCGTGAATGGCTGGTAATGAGCGAATTGTGACACCGTTCTCCTGGAAGATGATCTCGTTCACCGCCTTGTAGTCGAATTCAGTGACCTCGATCTCAAGGCCCTTGGTATTCACATTGCCCTGTCTTGACGCCATGTCCCAGGCGTACATCTTTTTCATGTGTTCCACCATGTAGGCAGTGCCGTTTTCCGTGCTGGCGCCGGTTGGGCCCCAGATGCGTAGTGGTACCTGCCGATTCGAAATAACGCCGCCTATCCAGAGTGCATCGAGGTCGCCGATATGATCGGCGTGAAGGTGGCCAATAAACAGCTTGTCCAGGTAATCGTAGGGTATCTGCATCGCTGAAATGCGCTCGGCAGATCCCAGGCCGATATCAAAGACAAACTTGTCGCCATTACCCAATTCGACTATAAAGCAGGCCGCAGCCTGCTTGGGACGCGCGTTTGGCATGCCGGTGCCACAGGCAATGATCCGCATCTCGTCAGGCGCCAGGTCTTCAGAACCCGGGTAATAGACGTCTCTGCCGGCAATGGCTTGAATCGATCTGTCGGTGGCGCCGGCATCCTGCGCCTGAACGGACAGCTCCTGCATGCCCCCGGACCAGGAGGCGAGCAGGACTGCGATGATCACCGTGGCAAAAAAGAAAGTGAAAATTGATAAAATTGTTTTGCTTAATGTGTGAAACATTTTTCCCTCCTGATTGAACGATTTCAAAGAAAGCGGTCATTCTCATCTTCATTATAGCCGTCTAAGTTAACTTTTTTACAGGAAGCTTATGAATGTTAACCGGGTAAGCACCGGGTATGAACGCCATTATGGACGCCGCAGTTTCAATCCCGATACATTGCAATAAGAAAGGCTATACTGTAACTTCGTGGCCACAAGTTTGTGATCACAATAAAAACGGGGGGGATACGCAGCAGTCCCGTTTAATAAGTTCTCTTATATAAAGGAGAAGAGTTATGATTAGTAAGACCTTGCAACACGTTTCCGTGTTGGCAACCGCGGTTATTTGTGCCGCGCTATCCACTCCCGTTTCATTCGCACAATCCGGCGCCACCGAGCTCGAAGAGATCGTTGCCGTTGGCACGCGCAGCACCAAGCCGCGTTCCGCTGCAGATTCGACGGTGCCTATTGACGTCCTGTCTGCAGATGACTTGAATGCCATAGGAAATACGGCTGACCTGACGGACAGCCTGAGGGCGTTAATTCCTTCCTTTACGGCGACCCCGGCGACGGCTGACGGAAGCGCCTTCATACGTCCGGTCTTTTTGCGTGGTACGGCACCGGACCAGACGCTGGTACTCGTCAATGGGAAGCGCCGACACAGGTCGGCCCTGGTGCATTTTCTGGCCCCTGCGGCCGGCAACGGTGCGCACGGAGTTGATATCGGTATGATTCCCGCCATATCGCTGAAACGTGTCGAGGTCTTGCGCGATGGCGCCGCCTCGCAGTATGGGTCTGATGCGATTGCCGGTGTTATCAATTTCGTGACGAAAGACGCGTCCGAGGGTGGCGAGGTCCAGTTCCAATATGGCGAATACTATGAGGGTGAGCAAAGCCTGAAGTTCGCAGCTAATGGCGGCATTCCATTGGGTGAAACCGGGTTTATCAATGCAAGCATCGAGTATATTGATAACGAGGGGCTCTCGCGCGGTATCCAGGTCCCTGATGCTCAGGCGCTGATTGACGCGGGCGTGACGACAGTCGGGCAGGATGCCCCATTCGGAGAAGAGCCGCTCGCGCAGACCTGGGGGCGCCCCGAAACCTCTGGCACGCGTATTTACGTGAATTCCGGACTCGACATCAGCGACAGCGCGCAGGTTTACGCGCGTGTGGGTTATGCCGACACCGATGGTCGGACCCGTTTTTTCTACCGCCCTCCGAATCATTCGAGCCTCGTGCCGCTTCGCGCAATGGGGTTTACCGGTCTGCCAGGTGGGTTCACCCCGTTTCTCGATGGCGCCCAGACCGACTTGAGTCTGGTCGGCGGTGTAGAGGGTGAATTCACGAATGGTATGTTCTATGATTTCAGCATCGGTTATGGAAAAAGCGAACTCGACTATTTTCTGAACAACTCGGTCAACCCCGCCGTGGGCCTGACGGCGGATTTGCAAATCCCGCAGATGGACTTCGTCATTGGGGGTTATGAACAGGAGGAACTCAATTTCAACGCAGACTTCTCAATGCCGATCCGGGACAATTTGAACCTGGCCTTTGGCGGTGAGTGGCGCGAGGAAACTTATACCGTTATTGCCGGAGAGCCCAATGCATTCCTGGCTGGGGGCTCCAGCGGACTCAAGGGTTTCACTCCGGAGGATTCCGGTGCATTTTCGCGCGATAACTGGGCGGTGTATGCAGACGTGGAGCAGGATGTGAGTGACGCGCTACTGATACAATATGCGCTCCGCTATGAGGACTTCTCGGATTTCGGGGATACCCTCAATGGCAAGATTGCGGCGCGTTACCGGACATCTGATGCTCTTGCGTTCCGTGGGTCTGTTTCAACCGGGTTTCATGCTCCGACGCCGGGCCAGGTTAATGTGCGCACGACGATTACCACGTTTGATGGCGCCACCGGTCTGCAGGTTGAAGAGGGCCTGGTACCGTCGACCGATCCGCGTGTCGCGTCGGTTGGTGGCACGGCGCTCGTCGAAGAAACTTCCCTTAATTTCAGTGCCGGCTTTACCCTCGATATTGGCGAGAACACAAACCTGACCATCGATGTCTATAGAATCGAGGTCGACGACCGTATCTACCGCACCGGTGATATCGCGGTGCCCGGTCCAACCAGCGCTGCCATATCGTTTTTTACCAACGCGCTGGATGTTGAACATACCGGCATTGATCTCGTCGTGACGTCAAGCACCGACTGGTCTTCAAATGCCTATACAAACTGGATATTGGCTGCCAGCTATAACGAGGTCGACGTGGTCAACCAGAAGCAGGTGAACGGAGTGAACCCGGTCAATGACGGCCTGGTCGAGAACATCGAAAATAATTTCCCGAATGAACGCTTTGTGTTGACCGCCAATACCTACTTTTCTGAACAATGGAACCTGATGGTCAGAGCGAATTATTATGGCAAGCACTTTGATGAGCGTGGCCGGATTGGTGCAGCCGTGGACCCCAGCGCCGAGATTGGTGCGACAATATACTTCGATGCGGAACTGGGATATCAATTCAACGACAATTTTCGACTAACGGCGGGCGCGTCAAACATATTTGATACGTTTATTGGCGAAATCGGGCCTCCGAATGCAAATCGCCTGAGTGTCGGGCTGCAGTACCCGCGCCGCAGTGCAGCCAACTATGAAGGTGGGTCCTGGTATTTGCGAGGCTCATATGCCTGGTAGGCCCGTCAGGATTTGATAGTCGATTTACAATCACTGAGTTCGAAGGCCGGTTGCGATACTCGTGCAACCGGCCTTTTTTATTCCCGGCATCGTTGGTAACCCAAAATGAGTAACGTTTTTTACAGGAGCCCGTTGCATGATTACCCAATGGCGGTTCGGGGAGAAGGGGTGTATCTCTATGATGCCGACGGTAATCAGTATCTCGATGGCAGCGGTGGCGCCGCAGTTTCCTGCCTGGGCCATGGGCACCCCGGTGTCATTGCCGCCATAAAGGCGCAACTGGACCGGTTGGCCTATGCCCATACCGCATTTTTCACCAATGAGCCCCAGGAGAGACTCGCAGGAGACCTGGCCGACCGCTTCGGGCCAAGAGATTCACGCGTGTATTTTCTATCGGGCGGCTCAGAGGCCAACGAGACGGCGTTAAAACTCGTGCGTCAATATTGGGTTGCGCATGGTCAAGCCGGGAAAGGTATTATTATCAGCCGCAATCAGAGTTACCACGGCAATACGCTGGGGGCTTTGTCATTGTCGGGTAACCCGCAACGGAGAGAGCTGTATGGGCCGCTCCTGAAGAATTGGCCGAAGACCGAACCCTGTTACGAATACCGGCATCGGCAGCGCGATGAGTCAAGTGAAGGCTATGCCCTGCGGAGTGCAGACTCACTTGAACAGCTTATAACGGAGCATGGGGCAGAGAATATTGCCGCCTTTTTCGCCGAGACGGTGGTTGGAGCGACGCTCGGCGCAGTTCCGGCGGTACCAGGCTACTTCCGGCGGATTCGCGAAATCTGTGATCAGCACGACATACTGCTTGTACTGGATGAAGTCATGTCAGGAAGTGGCCGCACAGGCTCGTACTTTGCATTTGAACAGGAAGGCGTGGTTCCCGATATCGTTACCATTGCCAAGGGCCTGGCGGGCGGATACCAGCCCCTGGGCGCCGCTATAGTCCGCGGCTTCGTCCACGACGGGATTGTCGATGCCTCCGGCGCATTTTCCCATGGACATACCTATGTGGGGCATGCAACCGCCTGTGCCGCGGGGCTCGCTGTATCAGATATCGTCCGGCGTGAAGGGCCTGGTGGAGAAGGTTGCCGCGTCCGGTCCCGGGGCTGCAGTCTGCGTTCAGGGAGGCACTTGCCGATCACCCCCATGTGGGGGATGTCCGGGGCAGGGGGTATTTTGTTGGTATCGAACTGGTGCAAAACCGTGAGACGAAAGAACCGCCCGCTGCGGATGTGGGATTGCCGGAAACGATCAGGCGCATCGCGATGGAGAAGGGTCTCCTGTGTTACCCGTCCGGCGGCACCGCCGATGGCCGGGATGGTGCTCACATCTTGTTGGCGCCACCATACATATGTAGCGACAGCAACATCGATGAGCTGGTGTCGAAGATCAAGGATACACTCGACGAGGTTTCATTCTGATGGCGTAGTTAGCTCCCTGGCTCAGGATTGACTCTTTATTGCCCCATAGTCGATCGGCCGGTTGAGATCGATCGCCAGGCCTGCCTCCGGCATGGGATATTTCAGGCCGGTGGCGCAATTGAACAGGACGGCCTGCTCGTCCCTGCCAATGCGTCCTGATGCCAACTCCTGCTTGTAGGCGGCGAGGGTGGCGGCGCCCTCCGGACACAACAACAATCCTTCTTTCGTCGCACACTCCAGCTGAGCCGACTGTATCTCATCGTCGTCAACGGCGACGGCGAATCCGTTACTTTCCCGCACCGCGTCCAGGATCAGGAAATCCCCGATGGCCGCAGGGACGCGGATACCGGCAGCGACCGTATGTGCATCGACCCAGGGTTCCGCATGCCTTGCGCCTTCATTCCAGGCCTTGACAATGGGCGCACACCCGGAGGCCTGTACGGCGACCATGCGGGGCCGTTTACTGCCAATCCAGCCGATTGCCTCCAGTTCAGCAAAGGCCTTCCACATGCCGATGAGGCCCGTACCGCCTCCTGTTGGGTAGAGGATGATATCTGGTACCTCCCACCCCAGTTGCTCGGCAAGTTCCAGCCCCATTGTTTTCTTGCCCTCGATCCGATAGGGCTCTTTTAATGTCGAGGTGTCGAACCAGCCCATTGCTTCCTTACCCTCGCCTACGATACGGCCGCAATCGTTGATGAGCCCGTTGACAAGCCAGGTATGCGCACCCTGCAGCGCTATTTCCCGCACATTCACAGTTGGCGTGTCATCAGGACAGAATACGTAGGATTCAATGCCTGCCCGGGAGCAATAGGCCGCCAATGCCGCCCCGGCGTTGCCATTGGTCGGCATTGCCATGCTCGTAATACCAAGCTCTTTTGCCATCGAGACGGCCAGCGCCAATCCCCGTGCCTTGAATGACCCCGTAGGTAATCTGCCCTCATCCTTGACGAGGATTTCACCACCGCCATATCCCGATTGCAGTCGGGGCATAGGCAGGAGCGGGGTCATGACTTCCCCGAGCCGCACAATATTCTCAGTCCTTCGAACAGGTAAAAATTCCCGGTAACGCCAGAACTCCGCAACTCGTTGCAGCAGCATATCCTTGTCGACCGAGTTTGCCAGCGCTTTGAGGTCATAGCGAACCAGTAAGGGTTTCCCGGCTTCCGACAGGCCGTGAACCCGGTCTGCCTCGTAGTGCATGCCGGTCTCGCTGCATTCGAGGTGTGTGACGAAGGTGGGGGTATCCGGAACGGTGTTATCAGTCATAGGTATTCCCCGCGACGAATCGAAAGTCGCGCTTCGATCAGACAATCTGTTCAGGATTCCTCCAGTGCCAGGTTGGTCTGCTCGCCGTCGAGGCGCGCCACGATTACGGCACAGCACGAATCACCAAAGACATTGACGCTGGTACGCACCATATCGAGTATACGGTCAAATACCAGCAGTACGCCGATGGCCTCTACCGGCAGACCGACAGCGTTCAGAATAACGGCAATGGCGACCAGTGATGCGGAGGGAATACCCGCCACGCCTACCGAAGTCAGAAGTGCAATAAGGACTATTGAAAACTGGATTCCGAATGTCAGCTCCAGGCCATATGCCTGGGCCAGGAACATGGCCGCCGCACACTCGTACAATGCCGTGCCGTCCATGTTGCCGGTGGCGCCGAGTGGTAAGACGAAACTGCATATCTTGTTGGATACACCCGCATTTTCCTCCAGGCACTTCATCGTGACGGGCAGGGTTGCCGAAGAGGACGCAGTGGAAAATGCGGTCAACATCGCCGGCGCCATGGCGCCGTATAACCTGAAGGGACTCACCTTGCCGACAAAGCGCAGTAACAGCGGTAAGGTGACTGTGATATGTACCACCAGCGCCAGTATGACCGTGACAGCAAACACGGCCAGGGGCCTGACGGCCGAGAACCCGGTCTCTGCAACGACCGACGCAACCAGGCCAAACACGCCTATAGGTGCAAATTTCATGATCCACATGGTCATGCGCATCATGACGTGAAATACACTGTCCCAGAACTTGAAGAGTGGTTCGGCCAGATCATGTGTCAGATGCGTCATGAAATAACCAAATAGAATGGCAAAGAAGATGACACCGAGCATCTGTCCTTCGGCCGCCGCCATGACTATGTTGGGGGGGATCATGCTTAGCAGGACCTTGGCGACATCACCAGGGCCCCTGCCTTCGGCGAAGCTGGCAATCTCTGCACCGGAATTGTCGAGGGCAAGCATGGCCCCGGCCGGCTCACCGTCAACAAACCCCGGCCCGATAATATTGATGAGCACCAGGCCGACAACGATCGCCGCAAGAGTTGTTACGGCGTAGAACAACAAGGTCTTGCCACCGAGTGCGCCAATGTTGCCGCCTGAACCGATCCCCGCGACACCGATGATGATGGAAGACAGGATCAGCGGCACGATGATCATCTTCAGCGCGTTCAGGAACATCGCGCCAATATAGTCGAAGAAGCTGATGAAACTGATGCCGAGAAATGACGGGTCCTCCACGCCCGAGCTGATGGCTGTATTGACCGCCCAGCCTGAGAAGCCTGCCAGGATTATGGCGATCAGTATCTGCCAATGAAGCTCAAGTTTTGTCATCAGACGTCTCCGGTGGCCGGGTCTTGTTTATCGGATTGTGTACCGGGGTCAGCAGTACGCCGACTTTGGGATCATACTTGTGTTAAGAAAAAAAATCCCTCCTGGTCTTCCGGTTCCCGAGCGGCCCGAGGCAAATTGCCAACCGGTATGGAGCAGTCTGGCAGATAGCCGTTTTTGTGGCACATAATGTGGTTGGATAATCCGCCAGTCCTACCCCATAATTGTTATATGTTCAGGCAGTGCTGTCCCGTTAACTCCTTAATCGTCATACCGGCGCAGGCCGGAATGACGGGAAGAGGTTGCCCATGTTCATGTCTCCAATACCACTAAATACTCTATACACCAATTGTGTTGCCAGTTGCAGCAGAACAAGATTCAAGTTAACGGGACAGCACTGATGTTCAGGATATCATGTAGAGTTAGTCGGACGATTTGCAGACCGCGAAGCCGTGCCCTGCTCCTGCTCGTTTTGTACGTATTGCATTGGGCCACCCCATTGCAGGCCCAGCATCTTTATCTGCTTCGCTGGACTCACCTGCCCGAGGGGGCCCGGTTTATCGGCTTGGGATATGTACGTACCGAAGGTCATATCTTGTTTGATCCGGCGTTACGTATTGAGAATGCCGAAGTGAACATGAATTCGCTCGGTGTTGGTTATATTCGTAGTTTTGCACTGTGGGGTCGCTCCGCACGTGTCGACCTGAACGTGCCTTATTTCGATGCCCGCTGGCAGGGGCTACTCGATGGTGAAGAAAGATCGGTTCAGCGCGAGGGATTTGGCGATCCCCGGGTCCGTTTATCTGTTTTACTGCATGGTGCGCCTGCCTTGAGCGGCGAGGCCTTCTCCAGCTACCGCGCCTCGAATCCCGTTACTACCCAGGTAGGGGCAGGCTTGTCACTGACACTGCCACTTGGCGAGTACAACCGGGAATTTCTGCTCAACCTGGGTAACAACAGGTTTGTACTGCGTCCGGAACTCGGCGTGGTTCACAACCATGACAAGTGGTCGTTCGAATTGACCGGCTCATTGCGCCTGTTTGAAACCAACAAGGAGTTCTGGCCCGGCGACAGCCGCCGCAAGCAGGACCCGCTGTACCTGCTGCAGGGACACGTTGTGCATACCTTCCGGCCCGGACTGTGGACGTCTCTCAGTGGCGGCTATGGATTTGGCGGGGAGTCGACCGTGAACGGTTTAACCAAGGATGATGACAATGACAATTTTTTCTGGGCGTTTACGATAGGAATACCCCTCGGCCAATCCCAGGGCTTGAAGTTGGCCTACGCCGGGGTGCGCACGAATAACCTGGTCGGTATCGACTCTGAAAATCTTGTGCTGGCGTGGTCGCTTATGTTCTGAGATCGATGCTCGTATAGTGAACCGGCTGAGTGGAAACGGGTCAGTACACAACGGATGATTTGAATGCCAAAAAAAGGTACCCTGAAAAATCGATGAGCAGACTCATTATATTGCAGTAGCACAATTCTCCGCAAAAACAACAAGCAAGTATGAATGTCATTCCATTCATGGACATGTTTCCGCTCTGGGGGATATTTCTCAGCTCCGTCCTTGTCATCGTTTTGTCTTCTGAGCTCGGATTCGCAATTGGGATCCATACACGGGATGGCAAGAATGGCGAGGGAAAAGCACAGACCGGTCCGGTAGTCGGCGCCTCGCTGGGCCTGCTCGCATTCATGCTGGCCTTTACTTTTGGTACGGCGGCGACCAGCTATAACAATCGTAAGGACGTAATAGTAGAGGAGGCTAATGCTATAGGTACCGCCTTCTTGCGAGCAGACCTGGTGCCTGTAGCTGAGCGCGCCCGAATTCGATCCCTGTTACGGGAATACGTGGGGCTCAGGATAGGGCGTGAGCAGGATGTACAGGAAGACACATTATTGATCCTTATGAAGGTTAGTGAAGCCGTCGAACGTTCGGAGAAGATTCAACAGGATTTTTGGTCCCTCGGTGTGACTATCGCCGGAGAGAATCCCACTCCTGTTTCGTCGTTGTATTTACAATCGATAAATAATTTGATTGATGTGCATCAGAAGAGACTTGCTGTCATGCTGTACCACCGAATGCCCTCCATATTCTGGATTGCGCTCTATTGCCTGGCGACCCTCGCAATGCTGGTTGCCGGGTATGATGCCGGTCTGGCAAGCAAACGGCGGTCATTCACCAGTACGCTGGCAATCACCCTCTTATTTTCCGTGATGCTATTGCTGGTTGTTGCGCTGGATCGTCCGTATGCGAAATTGTCATTGGTGCCCCAGGCGCCCCTGATCGAGGTGCAAAACGATCAGGGGCGCCTGGGGCACCAATGACATTTCGCATACGGACGATCCAGCGCAACAACCAGCAATAGCATCACGGAAAATAAGAGGGTG
>PVMK01189102.1_pt2 | contig 11719 bp, 10 predicted proteins | sample 1853481 | NCBI WGS metagenome assembly PVMK01 (sample SAMN08533507, study PRJNA380276) | Marine sediment metagenome, whole genome shotgun sequencing project. | reverse complement strand
AGACAACAAGTAGACTGGTACATTGGCAAACATTCAAGGGTTGTGAGAGACAAGTCTAAGAGGAAGTGCTCATCGGCAGTCGTCCAAGAAAACAGGATATGAATTGAAGTGTAAGTCTTCAGTGTATTTCAGAGGGCCGGATCCCTTGTATTCATGGTTGGCGCATCGCCGGATCACGCGTATTTGTCTCTTACTTCTCTAGCTGCGACGTTTTAACCATCGCTCGCTTTCCTTTTTGTGCAAAACGGTCAGGACCACAACTTTCTGCGCAACAATGTGGTAGTAAGCCCTGTAGTCTCCGACTCGCAACCGATACAAGGGTGGAATAAAACCCACGAGCTGCTTGATGCGGGCTTTGCTCCCTTTGAACGGCTCAGACAAGAGGCGACTTTGAATTTCCTGGAGAATCATCCTAGCGGCTGCCGTTGGCAATGGCTTAATTTCGCCTGCATGCCCGGTTGACGCCACTACATACAATGAGGAGTATCTTCGCTCATCTTTTTGGGCGCATAGGGGCGGGTATCTTTGGTTAGTGGTGTCAACCGAGTATGCAGGTAATTTCGCGCTCAGCTTCCTTGGCAAATTCGATTGTAAATGGCTCGTCTCCTCCACTCACCCGGCCAAGCCCTTGAGCAATGTTGCCATTGAGGTTCCGCCGTTTTTAAGGTAGTCTTTCCAGCGTTTTTCGATTTTTCGCTTGAACTTTGGATCATGTTCCAGGAGATAATCCTCCAGTTCGTCTTCTCCGAGATGGTGGAGGATGGCAGTGGGTCGCCCATTTTTGGTGATGACTATATCTTCTTGCTCGGCTTTCTTGAGGAACTGCGATAAGTTATCTTTCACTTCTTTCACACTGGCTATTTTCATATTTCCCTCCCTAGTTTGTGGCTATAATTATAGCCACAACAATGGCCTGTGCCTATGCAGTTTAGGATCAGTAAGAGGGAAGAAACAGTAAGAGCAAAGAAATTTTGGGACATGAGTGGTTCTCAAATTCTTATCCATTGAATTTTCATAAATTAATGATGAAAAATTCCTCAACATTCTGAGTTCGCACTATTGCCGCTTCTTCAGGGACAATGTCTGTATGGCCGGAATAGCTGGATGAATACGCAGCTGAAAGGGGTGAGTTGAAATACTATAAACTCCCAATGGTTAGGGCAGAAAGCTGACGACTTGGGCGACCAATTCCAGGTTTTTTTTAGGGTCAATCTTTCAGTTCAAAAAGTTCGAAATTCGTCACTCACCCTTATAATCTTGTCGCTACGTTTTAAGGAAGTCCTATTAGATGGCCCGAGCTAGGTCTATCTTGGGCTGATTGGGGATTGATTCCTTTTCCTTTCGTTTGAGAGAGAAACCAATCTTGAGCATGAAAGGGAGGGTCGTCAGGAGCGGGTTTGATTCTGGCATAGGTGCCATCTGATTCCAACCGTCGCCCTAGGGAGTTGTCCTTCAGATAGGGCGTTAAGATCGATTCCACTATAAATTTCCGAAGCTTGGGGTTCTCGATGGGGAACAAGATTTCCACTCGCCGGTCCAAGTTTCTCGTCATGAGGTCAGCGCTTCCGATGAAAAGTTCATTTTTTCCCCCATTGTGGAAATAAAAACAGCGGGAATGTTCAAGAAACCGTCCGACATGGGAGGTGACGGTAATGGTCTCACTGAGTCCCGGCATGCCAGGACGGAGTCCGCACATGCCGCGTATGAATAAATGAATTTTCACGCCTGCTTGAGATGCGCGATACAGGGCTTGAATGCAGGATTTGTCCACCATGGAATTCATTTTGAAGACGATATAGCCGTCGCCGTGTTCTTGCTGTCGATCGATTTCCCGGTTGATTCGTGCGATGAGTTGATCCCGAATTTTTCCCGGCGCGACGAGCAATTTGGCGTAAGCATCTTTTTTTGAAAATCCCGTCAGGGCGTTAAAGAGATCTGTCACATCTTCGCCCATGACCGGATCGCAGGTAAAAAAACTAAAGTCGGTATAGATTCGGCTGGTGATTGGATTGTAATTCCCTGTTCCGAGATGCAAGTACCGGCGGATTCCCTCTGGCTCTCGCCGCACCACCATGCAGACTTTTGCATGGGTTTTGAGTCCAAAAACGCCGTAGACGACGTGTACGCCTTCATCTTCTAATTTTCTCGCCCATTCAATATTGTTTTCCTCATCAAATCGCGCTTTGAGTTCTAGCAGGACCGCCACTTGTTTTCCGTTTTGTCGCGCTTCCATTAAGGCGGCGACGACTGGCGAATTGGAGCCGACGCGATACAGCGTCTGTTTGATGGCTAAGACCTGAGGGTCTAAGGCTGCCTGCCGAATGAAATCTACAACAGGGCGAAGCTGTCGAATGGGTGATGGAGAAGGATGTCTTCCTTTTTGATGAGTGCAAACAAGGATTCCTTTGACCCGGGCTCCGTTAACATCGCCGGGTGAAGGGGAGGGTATTTCAGGTCACTCCGTTCAATACTCGCTAATTCCATTAAATTCGATAAGCCCAGACGAAAGTCGTAGGTATAGACCTGATAGGGGGCCAGCGTGAGATTTCGGACGAGAATATCTTTAATGAAGTCTGGCGTGTCTTGAGCAAGTTCCAGTCGCACGACTGAACCGTACTGCCGCAGATCAATTTGTTCTTCAATGGCAGCCAACAGGTCTCCGGCTTCATCCTCTTCGATCTCAAAGTCGGCGTCGCGGGTAATCCGGAAGTAATAGGCTGCTTGGACGGTGACACCCGGAAACAACAGATCCACATTGTTGGAAATAATGTCTTCGAGCCACACGAAATTCGTGGCCTCCTGCCCGCTCTCTAATCCTAATTGCTGATTATCAGCGACCTGATGTTCATCAGGTAGTCGGACCAGTCTGGGGAAAATTGAGGGGACTTTAATGCGGGCGAAACATTCTCCACGTTCCGGATGGTTTGCGACGACCGCAAGATTGACCGTCAAATCCGAAATGTGGGGAAAGGGATGGCTGGGATCAAACGCGAGCGGTGTGAGAACCGGAAAGATTTCTTTACGGAAATATCGTCGAAGTAAGGATCGTTGTTTGGGCTTCACATCTTTATAGGAAAGAATATGGATGCCGGCTTGGGCCAGGTTGGGTAATAATTCCTCCTGCCAACATTGAGTCACGCGGGAGAAATTTTCTATGAGGGTCTCGCGGATTGCCGCCAGTTGGTCCGAAGGATTTTTCCCATCCAACGAGGCTTCCAGGACTCCGCTGGATAATTGCTCTCGAAGGCCGGAAATCCGAATCATGAAGAATTCGTCAAGATTGTTGAAAAAGATGGAGAGAAATTTTACTCTTTCGAGAAGTGGCTGATTCGGATCTTCAGCTTCTTCCAAAACGCGTTCGTTGAACCTTAGCCAACTGAGTTCCTGATTCAGAAAGAGCTTAGGGTCATCTAAGTTGGTGAGGGGCGTTTCGATTTTTTGTTGGCTGAGCACTGAAGATGAAGACGGTTCAGACATGGTAGACGGATTCCTACTCTATGGTGTTGATTAGATGGTATGAATGATTGCACCCATCAGAATAATTATAGCAGACTCGATGTTAAGGGATGGCCATAATATATGTTGGGACTTTTTGGGGTGAGTATGTCTCCAGGGACCTACCAAGGAGTCCGTAGAAGACGCCATCGTCCTCAACCTATTCATCATGCCCACAGGCTCCTAGGGCCCTTGCAGCCATTGGCAGGGGGGCGGACATCCTATCTGAGGTTTTGACATCCGCGCCGGTTGGTAGCAGGGATCCATCCCTCTTTTGTCATACCTGCGTGTCTTTGGCAGGTATCCATCTGTAAAAACCCAGAGAGATTCCCGATAAAAAATGTCGGGAATGACGAGGAAGAGAAATCCCCGCCCCCCCATTGGCATTTACGCTTTGCTATTTTCGGTATCTGCGGCCTTGCTGGCTAGCCTTTTTGAATTCGAAAGCCTGAGCTTTACAATTTTTTCCCTTGTTTTTCAAGCTTCTTCCATTGTTCCGGAATTTGCTGATACACCTGAAATTGCTGGTTCCGTAATCGTTCAACCATCAGTCCAGTCACATAGGCTATGCCGGTTCCCCGTGAGTTTCGCTTGAGGGCGAGGAGCCGTTGTTCAGCAACCACCGCATCTTGATGTTGCCCCAGCAAATCTTGCGTATATTTCGCTTGTTGCAGAAATCGTTTGGTACGTTTTCCAAGTAAGGGCTCAGCAAGCTCAAAAGCATATCTGGCTCGTTTCAAGAGGATTCGAGTACGATGCAGTTCCGTTTTAGGGAAAAGGCTGTTTGATGTATTCACAAAATCCCGAAGTTTGTGAAACGCCTTTCTGGCCAAGTCAACAATGGTGAGTGGAGACGGTTGAAATGGTAAATGAGTGAGGGAATCCTCAAGATGATTCAGGAGATTGAGATAGCGATCGCTACGCAATCCCTCAAGAAGGCTGGCGCGGTCAATAGACCTCTGGTCTTCAAATTTACTGAGAATCGATTGGAAAGAACGCTGTTCATTTGAAGAGAAGTCATGGAAATTTTTGCGAAAATACTCAAGGAGAACATCCCAATCTCTGACCTCGCCCAACAGAGAACCAATCCAGCCTATCTCCTGGCGGACATATTCTGTCCATTCGGGTGCTAGAAAAGATTTCGTGGTTCGAAGAATGGCCCTGATGCGGCGTGTGGCGACCCGCATTTGATGAAGCGCTTCAATATCTCGACTCAATCGAGTGCCGGGATCATGTTGCAACATCTGAAAAAATTGGGAATGAAGCCTTTCTCGAATATGTTCGGTCGGTGGTGCTGAAGGATCACTCAACTTCAAGAGAAGAGGATAGGGAAGTTGTAAGGCCTGGAAAATCTTGGGCTGTAAAGGCTTTTCCTGGACACCGGCATGAATTAAGATCTTGCGGATAGATTTGAGCTGAGTGTCTGTGCCGTTCTGTAATTCAACCTCTAATTCCTGGAATGTGTGGACGACCTTTTTGTCCCTGATGAGTGCAACGGAGTCCTGAACAACTTCGGCAATGACCTGGCTATCTTTCTGTATACGTAACCCTTTTCTCTTTGTCCGAAGTTTCCCTATTTGAACGGCCTCTTGTTTTCTGAAAAAAGCCGTTAATAAGTCATGAAATTCCCATGGTATGTTTCGACTGCCAGAATCAATTTCCAGTTCCAGCCGAGCTGCACCGCTCGGGATTTTTAACTGCCAGACCCCGCGAGAACGTTCAACGCGTTTTCGGAGCGTCAAGCCTAATTGGCCAAGTCGGTGATGTTCAGTATCAAAATATGTGGAGGTGAAAACGCGGGGCGGGATCGGCTCCCCCATGTTTGGAGGTAATTGGAAGCGTGGAGGAATACGAAACTTAATTTCGTGTTCAAGAGTTTGGTGAATTTTCCATGGCATAGAATAGCTATCCAATAATTTTCACTGTGCAGTGGGTTGTTGTCATACAATATTTTCAGGATTGTGTTGAGGTCAAAACTACAGGGAAATGAAAAGACAGATTCAATGTTGAAACCGAGGCTGAAACCTCGTCCGGATTGCTATGTCATACCACATGAAAGAATAGGTGGTCGATTTTGTTGTGCTGTGTACTATTCTGCCTGTCCCTGATTCAGTGGGGACGGGTATCTATTTCCCATGGAACATGTCGAGCACCATGTTTGGTCATATCCTGTATGTGGCTGATGAAAACGACAGCGTGAAACAGGATTCGAGAAAGAATGTGTCACCAAAATAGGAAGTTCAGTATACTATGAGAGAAAATATCGGAGCTTACGGAATTCTGTAGGAGAATAATCGATGGATGAAGGCTTGACTGACAATCAGCTTACCCAATTGTTGCAAACGGCAGTTGATGCTGCCAAAGCGGCTTCCGTTCCTATCCAAGCCTATTTTGGAGATCAAACACTGGATATCCAAAAGAAGGGCGATGGTTCGCCTGTGACACGGGCTGATCAAGAGGCGGAAGACATCATTCGCACACATCTTCTCACAAAGGCTGGCCTCGGTCCCTTAGATATCTTGGGGGAGGAAGAGGGTCTGCAAGGAACAGGCACTCGCTGGCGTTGGATTGTTGATCCCATCGATGGGACCCGATCCTTCATTCATGGAATTCCTCTGTTTGGGACGATCATTGCGTTGTTGGATACTCAAGAGAATATTCCTGTCGTGGGAGTGATTCATCTTCCCATGCTTGGGCAGACCTATGCTGCCGCTAAGGGGTTGGGTGCAACATGTCAGGGAATTCTAATGGGTTTGTCGGACAGTCGTTCACTGGATGAAGTCATGATTGGAGTGGGGGATATTGCGCAGTTTGCCAATGCAAACCGCCTGTCGGAGTATCGTCGATTGCAAGAATTGTCTGGATATGTGCGTGGCTATGCGGATTGTTTCGGGCATGGATTGGTCATCAGTGGCGCTCTGGGTGCGATGATGGATCCAGACTTAAATCCATGGGATATTCTCGCCACGCAAGTCCTGGTTGAGGAAGCGAAAGGGAAGATCCTGCTTTCTCCATCAGTTGTGCCTGGCAAAGTTGATGCGCTGTTTGGCAATCGGAATGTGGTTGAACATCTGGCTCGGGAACTTTCGTTCTCCTAATCGGGAAGAATGTTGGGAGCTTGAGCATGAGTTATCATAGAGAACACGTTCACATCTTCAGTTTTTCGAAATAACATCCTGTTTAACTGAGAGGGTTTTTATACTATGCAGCGACTGGCCGTCATTGATATTGGCAGCAACTCCATTCATATGGTGTTGGCGGAAATCGGGAAAAATTTTTCGTATAAAATTGTGGATCGTATCAAGGAGATGGCCAGACTTGGAGATGGTGCGTTTACCTCCCATCGGCTTTCCCAAGAGGCCATGGAACGCGGGTTAGCGGTCTTGAAGCGTTTTTCCCTTTTAGCAAAGAATAAAGGATTTGACATCATTCTTTCTGTTGCGACGAGTGCCGTCCGAGAATCTAAAAATGGTGGAGATTTTATAAAGTTGATTCGAAAAGAACTGGGGCTGAGGGTGCGAGTGATTACCGGAGAGGAAGAGGCCCGACTCATTTATTTGGGTGTACGGCACAGCATGGATTTGTCAGATTCCCCGGCGATGATTGTGGATATTGGGGGTGGGTCTGTAGAACTGATGGCCTGTACTCCGAAACGGTTAAAGTTTGTGAGAAGTCTCAAGTTGGGGGCGATTCGGTTAAAGGATCAGTATCTCAAGACGGATCCTCCCGATAAAAAAATGGTTCAACGAATGGAACAGGCTGTTTCGCAATCCCTCAAAAAATCCTTGTTAAAGAAAAAAGCTCTTTTATTGAGATCGCTAGTGGCCACATCAGGCATGGCGGGCAATCTGGCCGAAATCATTTATCTGGCTCGAACGGGCCGAGCTCTCTCACAAATCGATATGGCTATGATTGACCTGAAGGAAATCATGGAAGTGGAGCAACTTCTGCGCACCAAAGACACGGAAGGTCGTTTAAAGATTACAGGTTTGGACCCCCGGCGTGTGGATACCTTGTACCCTGGTGTCCTGGTGCTCAGGGTGTTGATGGAATGTCTTGGGGCGAAGCAGGTTCGAATCAGCGATAAGGCACTGCGAGAAGGGGTGATTTATGATTTTATTCAGCAGCATCACGAAGGCCTAGTGGCTGAGCAGGAAATTCCCAATGTGCGTCGTCGACAAATCTTATTGTTGGCTCGTCGCTATCAATATCCTAAAGTGCATTCCCATCATACGGCCAAATTGGCCTTAAGCCTGTTTGATCAAACCCAACCGATTCATGGGATGGGCGAGGCCGAGCGAGAATGGTTGGAGTATGCGTCGCTGCTTCATGACATCGGACATCATATCCAGGAAAATCAACATCATAAACATACCTATTACTTGATTACGCATGCTGACTTGCCTGGTTTTTCGTCAGATGAAATTGGCATCCTTGCAAATGTCTCGCGCTATCATCGGCGAGGTTTGCCCAAAATTAGGCACCGGGGCTACAAGATACTAAATGCAGGACAACGAAAGACGGTGTTGGGTTTGAGTTCCATTCTTCGGATTGCCGATGGATTGGATCGCAGCCATTTTTCCGTGGTGAAAGCGATCAAAGCCGAATTGGGAAAATCCCTTCGACTTCAAGCGGCGTTTCGGTACGATCCGGAATTAGAGCTGTGGACAACTGAACGAAGAAAAAAACTCTTTGAAAAATTCTTTCATTGTCAGGTCGAATTGAGTGCTGCCGCTGTCACGTCAAAAGATGCGGCATAGGTATTTGTGTCCATGCCCAGAAACCTCTGGAAATTGTCCGGCGGTTTATGGAATACTTCTTTTTATATCCCCTCTACCATTAAGGCATAAGGGAGAGAATGTGTTTGATCGTGAGAGGTAAGCACGTTCCCTTTTGTTTGATTGTAGGTACCTCGAACCACAACGACATATGAATCTAGATTAATCCTGGTCTATTCCTGGAGGGTATGGCCCCCGTCTTTCAGGATTGCAAAAGGATAGTCATTCTTCTCTTCATCTTTCCGGTTTAAGGAGCAGCGTATGTTCAGTTTAATGCCTCGCGAAACAGGATTTTTTGATTTATTTGAACTGGCCTCCGAAAATGTGGTGGAAGCGGGGCAATGTCTCAAAAACTTGATGAACAATTTTGAGGAATCGGAAAAACAAATCCAACATATCAAGGATCTGGAACATAAAGGGGATGGACTGACCCATGACCTGATTCTTAAGCTGAACAAAACGTTTATTACTCCCTTGGACCGTGAGGATATTCATGCTCTGGCCAGTTCGTTAGACGATATCCTGGATGAAATCGATGCGGTGGCGATATTGTTTAGGGTATTTAAAATTGATCGTCCAACCCCTACCGCCTGCAAGCTTGCTGAAATCCTTCATGAATCGGCCAGAGAGGTTGGGAAGGGTATTAGCATGCTTCTGGAAAAAAATTGGAACATCAAAGATTGTTCGATCCGGGTGAATAGTCTGGAAAATGAAGCCGATGAGGTGAGCCGGGAAGCCATCTCCAGGTTGTTTGAAGAAGAACCGGATCCCAAGATGGTGATGAAATGGAAAGAAATTTATGAAAATTTCGAGATGGGAACCGATTGCTGTGAGGATGCGGTCAATGTCCTCGAGCGAATAGCCTTGAAGCATGGCTAAGAGATTCATGATTCAACACGTTTGATAAACCTGCGTGACCTTCCATTGGCACGATCCTTTCTAACCCTCTGTGGCTGATTTTAGTATCTTATTATTTTTGGTCATTGGGCTGGCCCTGTTGTTTGATTTCTCAAACGGCTGGCATGATAGCGCCAATGCGGTCGCCACCGTCATCTCAACCCGTGTGCTCAGTCCCCTTACGGCAGTTCTGTTTGCTGGAGTACTGAATGTCGCCGGGGCATTTATGTCGACTGCCGTGGCCAAAATGGTGGGCAAAGGGATTATTGATCCAAGTGCCGTCAATGATGTGGTGATTATATCCGCATTAGGGGGCGCTATCATTTGGAACTTCATTACACTCCAAATGGGTTTGCCTTCTAGTTCTTCGCACGCCTTGATTGGTGGAATGGTGGGTGCGGGTTTCATTCATGGCGGTCTGGGTGTCTTACAGGTAGCCGGGTTGCTGAAAGTGTTGAAGGCGATGGTGTTCTCCCCATTTTTTGGATTTTTGATCGCGTTTGTTCTGATGGTTGTGTTGAGCTGGATGTTTTTCCGGACCCAACGAGGTGTGGCCATGGTCCTGTTCCGTCGTCTTCAACTGGTATCCGCTGGGTTTATGGCTCTCAGTCATGGAGCGAATGATGCGCAAAAGGCTATGGGGATTATCACCCTGGCGTTACTGTCGGCTGGACATATTCCCTCGGCAGAAGTGCCGCAATGGGTCATCGTTTCGTGTGCTCTGGCAATGGGCCTGGGAACGGCTCTCGGAGGTTGGAAAATTATCCGCACCTTGGGGATGGGAATCGCCAAGCTGGAACCCGTCCATGGGTTTGCGGCTGAAACTGGCGCGGCGGTGGTGTTGATGGCCACCGCTCACATTGGACTTCCTGTCAGTACGACCCATACCATTACGTCCGCAGTCATGGGCGTGGGCGCGGTCAATCGTTTTTCAGCTGTTCGCTGGGGGGTCACCCGTCGAATCGTCTATGCTTGGCTTTGTACTCTCCCAGGGTCCGCCCTCCTGGCCATTGGGTTATATCTCCTGTTGTCTGCCATTCTGTAATTTCTGTCGATTTCCCTAGATTTCTGCTGTTTGTCATTAAAAGGACTGTTGAATATTTCATTCACATAGTAAATAAAGGCCCCAGAGGAGACAACAATCTCAGCTGGAGGGGAATGTTCAAAAAAGCATGCCCCCGCGAAGGCGGGGGTCCGCCCAGCAAGGCCGCGAATTGCCTGCTAGATCCCGCAGGGGCTAACCTTTGTTTGACGCGCGGAGCGTACTCTCAGTACGTGAGCACGGCAAAAAGGCGAGAACGCCGCTGGCGGCTTTTTTCAACATTCCCTTAAAGATCATCATGATCTGGCTGACCCCTCAAAAGGGGGGTAGTCTCCCTTCGCGTTCTTCCATAGCCTGACTGTTCACCAATTTTTTTGTCATGGGAATGGGTCAACAAAAATGGTCCCCAAACCATTGACTCGTATTACCTACATAGGAGGAGGTTATGGAAGACGTGAAATCATCGACGACCCTCAGTTCCGCCACGGCTGTTTTGGAAGAGGAAGGTTATCAGATGTACTTGGGACATGGATGTCGGTTGACGGGTGTGCTCAAAGTTCAGGGAATGATGCGCATTGACGGATTTGTCGAGGGAGAGGTGTTTGGAAGCGATTTGATTCAAGTGGGAAAAGAGGGAAAAATCGAAGCCACTGTTAGAGCGAAACATATCGTGGCTCAAGGTCCGCTTCGCGGAGATATCGCTGCACAAGAAAAAGTAGAATTGTTAGCCCCGGCCCAGGTAGAAGGGACCATTGATTCCCCGGTGTTTTTGCTTGAAGAGGGAGTGTTCGTCAATGGGATATTGAAAATGGCCTCAAGGAATCCTTCCCTTCAGTAACCATAAAGAGATTCCCATCTCTCCATTGAGATATTTATCCTTTGCGCAGAGTCCGAAGCTGCGCAGAGGGTATCCACCATTCCAGTATTCCCTGACCAATCATTGCGTTTTTGTGAAAGGCAATGAGAGCACTGCCAGCCTTTTTGAACGAAAGGCTTGGAGAATGATTGCCAAAAAGCATGAGTGCGGCAGTCTGTCCCAAGTGTGGCTCATGGCCGACACACATGACAACGGCCTCTGGAGGGAAGGACTGTAGGATGGGGAATAGGAGCATGGGGGATTGGTCATAGACGAGTTCTGGAGTGATCTCAATATTTGAAGGAATTTGTAAAATATTTTTCGCAATTTCAGCGGTTTGCTGAGTGCGAGTCAAAGGGCTGCAGAGAAGGTGTGTGGGCTCAACGCCGATTCTCTTGAGTCCTTCGACGGCCTGTTCCGTTTTGGTTACTCCTTCTTTGGTCAGAGGACGAGAATGCTCATCTCCGGACCAGGTGTTCGGCGATTCGGCAATTCCATGTCTGAAGAGAAGACAGTGCATAGTTGTATCCTAAGAGCCTCTACTCTACCAAAATTGTACGGAGTTAATCGTTTGTGCAGCTAAGAGGAAATTGTGGCTCTTTTCCACAACCGACTTGGCTCAGCCAATCTCTGCCCTATTGCGACCCTGAA
>PVMK01165416.1_pt1 | contig 11720 bp, 9 predicted proteins | sample 1853481 | NCBI WGS metagenome assembly PVMK01 (sample SAMN08533507, study PRJNA380276) | Marine sediment metagenome, whole genome shotgun sequencing project. | reverse complement strand
CACTCACAGGGCAAAATCCTAATTCCACTGTGACGTACAGCTCACCAATAACCGTTGCACCGTCAACCTCTGCCACATCAATGTCTTCCGGCCCGATCCCGGCCCGCTCATACGCACTTCCGGCCAAACGGGCAAGGGTGCTGCTCTCCTTTTCTTTTTCTGTGTCTTCTCCGCTCGCCAGCATGCACGCTGCCACTTCCACACCGTGGCTGACTCCTATTTTTTTGGCAAATTCCTCGGTGCAGATCACCACCGCAGCCGCACCATCACCAATAGGGGAACACATGGGTCTGGTTAGAGGCCAAACCACTTCAGGGGCGGCAAGGACTTCTTCTACAGAAAAGGTGGTTTGATATTGTGCAAGTGGGTTCATAGAGGAGTGATAATGATTTTTCGAGGAAATGACCGCTCACTGTCTCTGGGTTGTGCCGTAACTTTCCATATGCTTTGTGGCCATTTGGGCGTAAACGTCCATGAATACAGACCTCTGCCCTGACTTTTCCTTCTCTGTTTCACCCTTGGCTTGCCGTTCCTTTTGGATCTTTTCTTCCTGCTCCCTAAATGCCTGCATAAGCTGAGGAAGAATCTCCACGTCTAAACATCCGGTGAACGCTGGAAGAGCCTTACTTCGATCCTCGAAATACATTTTCTCCATACCTAGGGCCAGAGCCACGTCGATCTCTCCCAACGCCACCATGGCCCGAGCGCCATGGAGGGCCGTGGCGGAGGAAGCACAAGCGTTCTCCACATTCACAACGGGGATGCCGCCTATCCCCATGGCACGCATTACCACCTGACCTCGGATTGATTCCTGGCCCTGCAGGACACCTTGGGAGGCGTTGCCCACCCAAACCCCTCCGAGCTGTTCCTTGGTCACGCCCGAATCTTTGAAGGCGCCATTGACCGCCTCGGCCACCAGGGACTTCAAGTTTCGGTCCATGTGACGCCCGAATTTGGTCATGGCCCCTCCTATGATTTTGACTTTTTGCATGATTGTTTTCTCCTCTTACCTCGTTTTTTGACTTCTAACGCCATCACCTTCAGGGCGGAAGTCTTCCAGATTGCTGCCACCCAAGTTTATATTCGACCCGAACTGATGGCCGAATGTATGGAGACGAGTGGAAGTAATTATCGTTTGGTTTACCAGTTAACTGCCTATGCAGAGTCTTTTCTGCTTTCGGTCTACCCTATCTGGTTGGAAATATGATTGATAATGTTCTCGAGATACCTCTCATCGAGGGGCTTTATGAGGTAATAGTCGATCTTCTCATCTTTATCTGCGGATTCGAGTTCGCTAAAGTTAGGTTCTGCAGCAACTATGATCTTGCTTTGAGGGAGTATTTTTTTGATTTTTGCTATCAATGCGTACCCCTTCATATCAGGGAGAGAGGTATCTATCAAAATCAGGTCAATTTGCTTCTTTCTTGATATTCTTAGAGCGTCCGCACCTGTGGTGACCGATTCAAAGCTATGCCCGCATTTTTTGGCGACTTTTTCAAATGTTCCGTCACCTGCTAATTCAGAGCTAACAACCATAATTTCCACAGTATCAAACCTGCTTGTTTAAGAATGAGTAATAGAAACATGCAATGGAGCTGAAACCCTATCAAGGCTTTAGCTTTAGTGTTAGAGAAAGCAAAGTCCATGCCAACACTCAATGGCCTTCATAACCAACCGAAATGATTATAGGATTGTCTATAGACAGGTTTTCTGCTGTTTAACGGAGATAGAAAGATGGGAACTATTGTTCCCGAAACAATTGTCCATTCAGATGTAAGTGGTTGAATAAAATGGGAGAAAAGCAGGGCGGGCTCAATTGTTCCCGGTATGGGCTTGATTGATCCCGAAATTTCTCATTTTGGTAAAAAGATAACGCCTCGAAATACCAAGAGTCGACGCGACTTTGCTTCTATTCCATTGATTTTGCTCCAATAGTTGCATGATGTATTTCTTTTCCTGGCCTGCGACAAAATCGCGAAGCTTCGGGGTTGTTTCTTTTGGAGCAAAAGATGGGTCAACAGATGGGGTAAGAGAATCGGCCTCTTCTCTTGAAGACGTCCCCAGAAAATCCAGCTTCTTTAATGTGGCATACCGGTGCAGGGTATTTTCCAGTTCCCTGACATTGCCTGGCCAGTCATAACCCATCATCTTTTCCAACACTGTTCCAGTCATTGGGGCAAGGTCTTTTTCATATTCGTAAATTTTGACGAAATGATCGATCAGAAGGGGGATGTCTTCTCTCCGCTCCCTTAATGGCGGCAGGGTGATTGGAATAACGTGCACTCGATAATAAAAGTCCTCACGCATCAACCCTTTCTTGACGTGGTCCTGCAAATCCCGGCTGGTTGCGGCTATAATACGGACGTTGGGGTTTTTCTCCTCGGTGCCTCCAACCGGCGTGTATCCGCCTCCTTCGATGGCCCGTAGCAATTTAGCTTGAATGTTCAGATCCATCTCACCCAGTTCATCCAAAAACAGGGTTCCCTCGTCCGCTAAGTCGAGATAGCCGCGCTTGTCGGTAATGGCCCCAGTGAAGGCCCCTTTCTTATAACCGAAGAATTCACTTTCAAGCAGGTTTTGTGGGATGGCGCCGCAGTTCACAGGAACAAACCTTTTCCCTTTCCGGTCGCTCATGTCATGGGCAGCCCTAGCCACTAGTTCTTTGCCTGTTCCGGATTCTCCATAGATGATTACATTCACATCAGTCGCCGCAGCTCTTAGAATCAGCTCATAGACTTCCTGCATTGCAGGACTTTTTCCCACGATGTTGCCAAACCTAAAGCGATCTTTTATGTTTGATCTCAGGCGGATATTCTCCTTGCGCAGGTATTCCCCCCGTTCGTGCAGGGCTTCCATTGCCCTTATTTTCTCTGTAACGTCTGAGATAATACCTTCTATGAATGTGAGGTTCCCGCTGTCATCATACACCGGCCGAGAGTAAAGCGACGCCCAAAAACGGCTCCCGTCTTTTCGGTAGAACTCAACCTCAAACCCAGAGACAGTTTCGTGCTCTCGAATCAGGGCGATGAGTTCTTTACGTCGATCAGGGTTTACGTATAGTTGGTGCTCAATATCGTTGGTTTGCTCCAGAAGCTCCTTTGGTGACTCAAAGCCGAATATCCGAGCCATTGCAGGATTGGCACTCCTAAAGCGTCCTTCCGGGGTTGTCTGGTAAATACCCTCCACCGCATTTTCAAATATACCCCGATACTTTTCCTCGGCTTCCTTCAGATCACCATATAATCTCGCATTTTCTAATGAAATGGCAATCTGGGATGATAAAACCTTGAGCACTTCAAGTCGCTCGGGAGTAAAGGCTTTGGATATAAGGTTGTTTTCAAGATACAGGGCTCCTATCAGTTCCGATTTGTGGAGGATGGGCGCACACAAGATGGACCTTGGGCGACGTGATTTAACATATGAATCGTTCGTAAACATCCCTTCTTGGGCAGCATCGTTCAAAACGAGATGTTTCCCAGTCCTTGCAACGTAGGCCACTATTGCATCGGAGAGGTAATCAGCTTCCGCAACGGGGAGAAATGGCTCCAGCAAAACCTCATTCCGATCAACCGCGCAGTGCGCTTTTACCAGGAGCCTGCCATCCGACTGAAGAATAAGAGAACCTGCCTGTGCCCCAACGTTCTCAATCACGATCTTCATGAATGTCTTGAGAAGTCTATCGAGCACAATCTCGCTGGAGATAGCCTGCGACGCTTTCATCATCGTTGAAAGATCCAGACTCAAAGTACCGCTTTTCGGGAGAAGGCGATCCGCAGTTGAATCCTCTATCAACGGCGCATACTTTTCCTCCAAATCTCTCACTTTTCTGGTAGCGCCCCAATGTACATAGAGATGAAGGGCCTTGCCAAGATATACTTTTGCGATTTCTTCTTTTTCCTTTGCAAGCCAGAATCTGGCGGCTAATTCATTTGCATAGGCTTCCTCGTTAATATATTCATTCTCTTTTGCAAGTTGAATTGCGCGGTCGTAGTGGTCGAGCGCTTTCAGTTCTTTGCCGAGGACCCGGCAGCGCTCAGCTTCTACGAGATGGTATTTGTGCAGATGGTTCATCGGGGCATGATTGGCCCACATTTTCATCTTCTTCTGGTTGGAGGCTACCTTCTTAAGGTTACGTTTCTGCTCGTCTTCTGTGATAGAGTCGTAAGCACCAAGACGGGCGATGGAATCGTAGAAGTGAAAAACAGGCACCGCCAAACCACCTGTAACCTCGTCTAGATATCTCTCTGCCATGTCTGCGCTCTCAACAGCTTCATCATATTGCGTGAACATACAAGTAAGGATGAGTTTGTTGAAATAGAAATAATGAAGGGCAAATCTGTTATTCGCTTCCTGATGAAATGGCAATTGGGTCCGCTCGTCGTAGACTTCTCCAATCAGCATCCACGGTTTTTCAGAATCATTCAACATGTTGGAGATAGCTTGATGGAACATTTGAAGCACATCGACAACTAATGGCTGATTAATTCTTCGGATGGCATCAGCATACATTTCCATCTCTTTCTTAACTTCAGGCAGATTTGTACTTGCCATATACATGCGAACGCAGTGGGATAGAGCACAATATGCAGCGTATGGTAAATCACCCGTTTCAAGACCCACTTGATAACCATCAGCAAGCGGTTTGACGGTCTCCTTTATGTGTTCTTTGAAGTGCCTGATATAGACATTGAAAGCAAAAAGTGTCCGGCACATGATCTCTCTTACGTTCAACCTCGCCAGAAGATCTAAACCAAGTTGACCATATTTATAGCCGGATTCGATATCGCCCGTAACTCCACAAAGAACTGAGCCATATAAGCAGTAGAAGAAAGGCGCAAGGGAAGTATTCCCATGACGTAGAAACAAATTAATACCTGCAAGAAGTAATTGAACAAATAGTTCAAAACGGGTGGAATAGGCGCAAAAGGCAGCATCCTTTATAATACGAAGTATTGCCAGATTGACCGGATCTCTCATTTGAGGAAGGTCGAGCAGCTCTTCGGTGGTTTTTCTACCGACAGCGGATTGAGTTTGGTTCACAGAACGGCGTATACCGGTTAGAGTTAGCTGTCTCGTGAACTTCATCCCCAACATCTGCAAAATATCCAGTGCCGCGTCTAGTGCCTCCGATAACTTGTTTTGTGCCCAATACCCCAGAACCCGAAACTGATAAACAGCGACTTTGTCTTGGACGGTGTGAGCATTTTGAGTCACGGTTTCGACCAGGTTCTCCATCTGCTCAAAATGCCCCGAGAGGCAGGCTACTTCGGTTGCTTCATTATGCAACTCCAGAGCCAACTCATATCGGTTCTGCCAGCAATCGGGGCCTAAAAGACCTATGCCTATCTTAAGGTATTCAAATGCCATCTCATAAGCTGCAGATACCTTGGCTTTCCTGCCGGCATTGAGATTTAGTTCTGCCAATGCATTCCGGTCCGTCTGTTGTGTAACTAAGTCCCTCGCGGGATTCAAGTGATTGAGGATGTCGAAAAGTCTTTCTTCCCGCACTTCCCCTTCAGCGTTCTCGAACAGCAGCCTCCCTATTTTCAAATGCACTTTTTTCTTTTCTTGTTCTTCAATGAGAGCGTAGACTGCCTGTTGCACACGGTCGTGAAGAAACTTGAAACTCTCCCCCCCTTTGATGCCATCGTGGTCAGGCAGGTCCTTGGCCTCAGAGCCTGAAAATGGAATTATTATCCCTTCCTGTAAGGCCGGAAGTAATCCACGAAAAGTATCAGCGGGCGTTTTATCGGAAATCAGACTCAAAGTCTTGAGGTCAAATTGATTCCCTATGCAGGCGGCTAATCGAAGCAAATGCTGTGTTTCAGAAGAAAGCCGTTCGACACGTTTGATCAGGAGTTCGACGACATTTCCAGTGATATCCAGTGCTTGAATTCGTGACATATCCCATTGCCATTCTCTTTCTACCGATTCAAAAGTAAGCAGATCTTCTTCGTAGAGGGTCGTTAGAAACTGGTTTACAAAGAAAGGATTACCATTGGTCTTTTGAACCACGAGATTTGCCAAAGTCATTACCGACTCTTGGTCCCTGTTTAGCGTGTCAGCAATGAGGTGGGCCACATGTAGATCTCCCAAGGGCCCAACTTCAATCTGCGTAATGGGAGCGCCATTTTCCTTTAGACTCTCAAGCGAGATCGCCAATGGGTGAGAGAAATCAACTTCATTGTCCCTGTATGCACCGATGAAGAGAAGATATTGCATGTCTTCATCTGTCATCAAAAGGTCAATGAACCTAAGTGTTGCCGTATCGACCCACTGAAGATCATCCAGAAAGATAACCATAGGATGTTCTTTGTCACAGAAAACACTAATGAAATTCCTGAATACCAGATTAAACCGGTTTTGGGACTCCACAGGCCCCAGATCAACGACTGGCGGTTGTGATCCGATAATCAGCTCCACATTGGATATTACATCAATAATGATCTGGCCGTTAGGCCCCAACACCGCCAGGAGCTCTTCTTTCCAATGCTCCAGGACCTCTCTCCTTTCGGTCAATAACTCACGAACGAGTTCTTGGAAGGCATGAATCAGGGCGCTATAAGGTACGTTCCAATGGAGTTGATCGAATTTGCCGGAGATGAAATGGCCCTTTTTCGTGGTGATGTGCTTATAGATTTCTTTTACGAGAGATGTTTTTCCGATTCCGGCATAGCCGGACACTATTGCGATCTCAGTTTTCCCGCGGCTGACTTGGTCGAATAATCCTAGCAGGACCTTGATCTCCTTTTCTCTGCCATACAAGCCCTGCACTATTCGAAATTTCTCAGAAATGTCTTGACGACCAATCTCGAAATCTTCGATCTTGCCGGTCTCCTCAAGCATCCTCAGACATCTCTCGAGGTCCGCTTTGAGACCTGAAGCGCTCAGATATCTTTCCTCGGCGGTCTTCGCCATCAGCTTTGATACTATTTCTGAAATTGCAGTGGGAACAGTAGAATCCACCTCGTGGGCCGGCTCAGGTCTCTTGGCCATGTGACTGTGCACCAATTCCAGCGCATCTGTTGTGGCTTGGAATGGTAATCTCCCTGTGAGGATTTCATAGAAGGTCACACCAAGCGAATAAAAGTCAGTCCGATAATCGAGGATACGATTCATTCTGCCGGTCTGCTCCGGTGAAATGTACGCAAAATCCCCTTCCGTCACGGTTGGACCTATGATTCGTGGGTCTTCTTGAGGTAAAACTGATGATATGCTGAAGTCGGTAAGTCTCACTTCAGCTGTTTTTCTGTTGATGATGATGTTCGCAGGGTTAATATTTTTATGGATAACGTTGTTTTGGTGGAGCTCACCCAGTGTCTCTACAAGAGGGATGGCGATATCAAGGAATTCCCGTAAGCTTAGTCTTTTTGATGCGCTCAAGGCTTTCAAAGACTGGCCACCCACATCTTCAAGAATTAAAACCAAAGTTCCGTCGATTTTATGGAGGGCGTAAGGCCTTAGAATACCTCTCAAGTTCAGGTCCTTTGTGATTTCATATTCATGACTCAATCTGCCAAGGTCTCCTGAAGACGGATATTCTGATGAAGGCGTTTTTATAACGACGGGTGTCTCATCTGTTTCTCTTCGTCCTCTGTAAAGAGTGCTTCTGGTGTCCTGGTGGATTTTTTCGATAATCTTGTAACCTGGGACAGAAATCATAATTGCCCCTCCGTAAAGGCTCTATTCCGAATTATACGGCATTTTTTCCCAAGAGCTGTTCCGCATGCCCGTTTGCCAATTTCTTATCAGCTTTCCTCTGTTCAAAGTAATAAATTTCATAGGTATTCTCCCGCCATTTTTCCCAGGTGCCCGGTGGAGAATAGCCGGGTGTGCCAAAATCCTCAGGGACGTGTGAACTTAACCACAATTTAAAGTTGTCTTTGAATGCCTGCCCTGCTGCGGTGTAAAGAAAATCCATGCTTTTCTCCGAAAGGTTTCTGTTTGCTCAGGTATCTTTTCATCCTTATAAAGAGGGTATTTTTAATCACCATCTAAGGGATCGTCAGGCCCCCATCGATGATTACGTGTTCACCAACTATATAATTTGACAAATCCGACGCTAAAAAAACAACAAGGTTCGCTACCTCTTCGGGGTCGGCAAAACGCCTGATAGGTATCCCCTTCAGTATGGTCTCCCTCTTGCCACCCTGGATGAACTGATCAACCATTTCCGTGTCTACCGTACCGGGTCCGACGGCATTGACGTTGATATTGTACCTGATCCACTCAATGGCCACGGACCTGGTAAAATGGATTATGGCCGCCTTGCTGGAATAATAGGAGGCATTATTGGGTCCGGCGATGACCCCTCCAGTGGATGCCAGGTTGATGATTTTTCCATACTGCTTTTTTATCATATAGTGACCCGCAGCCTGGGTGCACAAAAAGATGCCTTTCAGGTTGACAGCCATGACCCTGTCCCAGGCTTCTTCGCTCTGTTCCATCAATGGGCCGGGTGCCATAATGCCGGCATTGTTCACGAGGATATGCAGCCCGCCCATTTGATCATGAGCCGAGGACATAAGCTTTTCAACGGATTCTTTTTGTGTGACATCCGTTTGAATTGGAAGCGCTCGTCTTCCCTTTGAGCATATCTGCAGAGCGGCTTCCTCAAGCTGGGAAAGGGTTCTGGCTGCCAAAACGACATCGGCACCAGCCTCGGCCAGGGCGATTGCTGTGGATTTTCCGATACCTCTTCCGGCGCCGGTCACTACCGCCACCTTTCCGCTTAGATCAATTTCCATCGCCATTGTTCTATTCTCCTGTTCCTTAACAATAAACGGGCCCCACGACTCAAGCCATAAACGGACCACCGTCGCAATTGATGGTCTGTCCAGTGATATATGATGCCTCGACCGAAGCGAGGAACACGGCAAGACGGGCCACCTCTTCCGGCTCGCCAAACCGCCCCAATGTGATACCGGCCTTGAGCCGTTCCTGGCCCTGTTCCGGAACTGCCTTCAACATATCGGTCCAGACAGTCCCGGGCGAGATGCAACTGCGGGTAACACTTTTTCGGCACAGTTCTTTGGCCGCCGTGCGGGCCATCACCACAATGCCCCCTTTGAAGTAGCGGAGTCTAGCTGCCCCACGTTACCATATCTTGAGGTGGAGGATACGTTGATAATGGTTCCTTTTTCTTTGGACCGGATATGTGTAGCCGCGGCCTGAAGGCAATTGAAGGTGCCTTTCAGGTTTACGTCCATCACCTCTTCCCACTGTGTCTGGGTCATCTTGTGCAAAATGGCATCCAGGGTAATAGCAGCATTGTTCACCATCACGTCCAGCGTCCCAAACTCTTTTATTGTATTATCGACCATTTTGCCGACAAAATCTCTGTCTGTGATATCTCCTACGGCCAGCAAGCATGTGCCATTCATCTCATCCACCTTTGATTTTACCGCCTTTAGAGCTTTCTCATCAACATCGCACAGGGTGACCTTGGCTCCCTCTTCAATAAATAGATATATAATGGCCTCTCCTATTCCCCGTCCAGAGCCTATCACAATGGCTACCTTGTTGCTAAGTCTCATAATCATTGCAAGCCGGGCGCCTTTCTCAACGAGAGTTATCGCAGTCGCTCTTTCTATTCCATTCCCCGCATTCAAAATAAGTTTAAAAGCTACAAATACAGGCCATTTATTCATTTTTAATGCTTTCCTAGAATCCGCTGCACGTGGCATTCTGAAAGCAGGGAAAAACAGCCGTTCTATTTACCCTGCTGGAAAGCCGAAGATACCGCATCTCCTGCGTTGTCGAGGGTTCGCGGTAGAGTACTACAGCTTCACCCTTGGTAATATGAAAATCGGACGACCTTAAAACCGAAATCGGTCTGTAAAGGTTGTCTTGTTTTTGATATGAGCTTGCTTCCTCACGGAGGCACTGTATCGAAATGCCACTTGGGCGTCAAGGAAAAGGAAATCACAACATATGTGGTATTACACGGGGTTGTGGCAGCGAGGCGCTGGTCTTCTGGCCTTTTTCCCGATTGAAGTTTGCCTATGAATCTGTCGAAAAAGCCCAAATGGCGGTGTTTTGCTATTCATGTGCTGTTAAGAACCGAACACTTGGAAGCCAAAAAGGAAGGGGAAATTGCATGTTTTAGGGTTTTCGACAGATTCTATATGATCCTTAAATCCACTTCCCAGGTAAACCTGTGATATCATGATTTGTAGGGGCGGATCGAGAGTTGAGATATGTCATGGTTATCTTCTGTAAATGATGCTTCTCAAAACCTGTGTTGTCTGCTACCGCCTTCAATCGAGTTGGAGGTCAAAACTGCCTATTTCTCCAGTTCTTCCTTGACGGCAAGGCTTATCTTTTCCAAAGTGTATGGCTTCTTAGTATACCTCCCAACCCCCGCAGCCGACCCCAATATTCAGAGACCTACACGGCCTGATTTTTGAAAGAAGAGATGGGTCTTAGGAATAGCTCCACCTAGATTTCTTCGATTTTCCGCTCTCCCGGCATGATTAAGCCCCCGATTCACTTTCAATGGCATCCGCGCCATTCCATGCGATCCCGGACGCAGACCACGTGGTAGAGACGTTATTCATAGCGACGGGAAGCAAATGGCATAACTGCATCCAAGCTCCGAGTTTTTTAAGTTATTTCCGGGACGGGACAATAGCAGGACTTGAGACGAACTTTATTTTTTTCGTAACGCCGCTTTCATTCTGGTGCGTTGGGCCTCAGAGCCCTCACACTGCTTCATGGCGAGGATCGAATACTGCATGGCCGTTTCCAGATCGGTTGTCAGCCATTTGTAAATGATCTCTTTCTGAACCGAAAGGGCCTTGGCATCCATGGACGTGAGTTCGCTGATGAATTGTGACAGGCGCTGCTCCAGTTCCCCGGCTTTAACCACTTCATTGACAAGTCCCATCCTTTTCGCCTCGAAAGCATCGTAGGTCCTGCCCAAATAGCACATCTCCTTTGCCTTGAGCAGCCCCACTGTGGGGACCAGCAGGGCCGCTTCAACCATGCAAGGGATTCCCACCTTCATTTCAGGCATAGAGAAAACAGCCAAATCATTCGCCAGCACAAAGTCGCATGCCAGCATGAGTTCGAGAGCACCCCCAAAGCAATACCCTTCAACAACACACACCACGACCTGGGGAATGGTCATCATTTCTCTAGAACAGCCGTGTATGATGTTTCCTATTTTAGCGATATCTGAGGTGAAGGTTTCATATTCCTTTTTGATGTCCATGCCGGAACTAAAAGAACGGCCGCCGGTTCCCCGCAGGATCAAGACTTTCACCGAATGATCATCCTTGAGATCCTTCACACCTTGATGCAACTCATTCCACATTTCGACGCTCATGGCATTCTGAACTTCCGGACGGTTAAGCGTAATGGTGACAACCGCATCCCGCCGATGGATTATTATCGGTTTTTTCTCTTCTTTCATGAAATCATACCTCCTTCTGAAATTACATCATCTATGCCCGAAAATCCAAACGTGAGAAGCGATCCCACCCTGTTTTCGATCTCAGGCAGCGAAGACACCTATTAGACGCTAAAACCAAACTATCCTGAACCCTATCCAATGCAAATCAAACATGCAACCCCGCTCATATCCATCTCAGCCAAATTTCTTTGACAATACGGATTGTTGGCGTTAACAAAAATATCCTGGGCACTTTTTTGAGGAAGACAAGAAGGTGTTCCGGAAGGTTTGACACATGCTAAATCTATTCTAATGAAGTGGAGAA
>PVMK01124242.1_pt1 | contig 11721 bp, 7 predicted proteins | sample 1853481 | NCBI WGS metagenome assembly PVMK01 (sample SAMN08533507, study PRJNA380276) | Marine sediment metagenome, whole genome shotgun sequencing project. | reverse complement strand
ACGGAAAGAGAGGCCATCGCCAGCCACCAGGTGACCCAAAATGCTGCTCTCTCCAGTGATCTGGAATTATTTTCATCCATGCTGTCCCATCAGGACTTACAGTGGCACAATATCCAGCGCGTCTTAATGCGCCGGCGCTTGATTCATGATCGGGCGCCGTTGGGATTGTGGCTAGATGCTAGGACATTGGCCGCGCTTGCTGGATCGCCAGATTCGCCGGCCGCCAGGGCATCCCTATCCCCGAACCTGGAACAGGCGGAAATCACCACTGTCCTGCCCTACGTCACCCAGCAAGACGACGGCACACTAAAAAATATTTGGTTAAGGCGCTCAGACTTCTACCGGCAGGTTGGCGGACAATGGTTCCTCGTACCTAAAGAAAGCACCGATTTTTGGGGAGAAGAGGAAATAACCGGGGAAGGGCAGATTCTAACGGTCACTTATCCGCAACGCGACCGCGATATCGTACACCGTTTAACCCAAGATATTGATAAAGTACTGCAGCAACTTTGTCAGAATGCGGCCGCTCTCGTTTGTGGTCAAGGAGCAAAATTACACCTTGGTTTAGGGACCGATCCGGGAAGCCTTTTGAACCTCAATAATTTTATCCGCCGCCCTGAGTATCTGAATTGGCGGGCCCTGGATCGCACAAGAAGACAAGTCGATACCGAGTTGCCGGCCCCGAGTCTTGTTGGTTATCCGCTGGACGAAGCCGCTTACGAGGCCTTGTTTAAGGGCTATGCCGCCTGGGCGGCGACAATCTTTATATATAATCAGAGCCAACCCCAGCCACTGCCCTTCGATCAAGTCGTCAAGCTCTTATCCGATGTTGGCCTGTCACCGCCACCCCCAGGTGGCTATAATCCTTTTTTGGCCAGAGAACCCATCCCTATCGCCTTCCCAGATCAGGAAATCGAGTTATCTTGTACCCAGGAGCCAGAAGAACGCCAATTGTGGCGTTATGACCCAAGAGCCGACACCTGGTCATCAGGGGCAGCGTCAGCCGATTGCCAGGGAATAGATTGTGGATCCGATGGGGAAAGAGCCTCAACTGGCCCAGCGCTAGCGCAGCCCGACCAGATCGCCGCGACGGACTATGCTTCGAACATACCCGATTCGCATATGTTGCTCGAAAGCTTGCCGATGTTCCACAAGCCAACAGAATTGATGATTGAAGATGTGGCTGTCGATCCTAGTGAGCCCGGTCTATTGTTTATACTGGCCCGTTCGGCCGCTAATTTGCACAATGTCTATCTCTATTCCTACGATCGTTCAACCAGTCAATTAAGCTATATCGATCGCTGGCAAGATAATGGCTATAACGGATTGCCGACCCTCGTCTCCAAGAATGGGCGCTTCTTGACGATCACCCGCTTCAGCTCCTTCAACACCTATATTTCTATCTATGACGTGGAACAACGGACCCGCCGGGCCATGCAGATTACTGGCCGGCCGAATTCTCGCTCCGATTGGTCAGACAACGAACGCTGGTTGGTTATCGCCGCCGAGCGCATGTTGTGGCTCGTGGCCCCGGAGTTCGATTATGCTCGCACCATCCAACACAACATAGCCGGCTGTCAATCGGCCGTTTGGGTTGAGCCAGCTTAGTTTTCCAGCCGCTCTTTTATCTCTGTTAGATGCTCCCACTGATGCTCGAGCATGCGGCGCATCACCTTGCGGGCTGTGCGTGTATATTTCCAGTGTATAAAGGGTTCGGACCGCTCCTGCGAGCTCAGCGATCGCAGCCGTTCAATTTCCCGGCCGCGCACGTAAGCCATCCAATCCAAAAGATCGCCCTGGCGTTTCTTGACAATTGAGCCAGTTCCCGGCATGTCCTGCGGCCGGCCGAAGGCGGCCATATAAGCATATTCGGACTCTAAGATATGCTCCAAAATCGTCTTGATAGGCCGGCCCTTTGGTTGGGGTTTCTCTTCCAACTGGGCCTCGCTAAAGTCGCCGATCAGGGCCACCATCTCCAGACGCATCCCTTCTAGTCTGTTAATAAACAGTTCCATCTCTTCCGTCGTCAGTGGCTCTAGATCCGGCGAGAATACCAGCGACGGATCGCCATTGCCCAGCCAGACACCCTCGGTAATATGTTCGGCAATTTCTGTTTGCACCTCAGCCTCTGGATCAACGTCCTCGCCCTGCCGCTGGAGGAAATGCAGATAATCGTGGATCGCCTTGGGCGTCTTAGCCAAGGCTTCCTCGGTGGTCGGACCATTGGCGATACAGCCCAGAAGATCAAGCACATGAACCATCGTCTTTTTCCGCCGTGGTCCTGATTCAAGATAAAGTTTGTAGGTCGTCATCTTCTCTTCACCTATTCTGTTTAATTGGAGAACAGTTGCTAATTAAACCTCTGGCAAGAAACCATCCGGCAACTATTCTCCCGGACCAAGGCCTGTATTGTTCAAACAAAACAGGCCTTGGTCAGCTTCCCTTGTTCTATCCTGCGTTATCTGGGTTGGCCAACAAAGTTTAACTTGCTTGGCCTTTGCCGTAAATTGAGTCAAAATCCTGTCATCGGTCGGTCCAATCAGGCCACGACTAAGGGGAAAACATTGACCAGTAACATCAAAGCCCTGACTGCCTCAGCCTATCTGTCGATGCTTTTCCTGGGGATATCCAATGTACTAATCGGCGGGGCCGCGCGCAACATTGGCCTGACCCCCTTTCAGATCGGCTTGTTTCTGGCGATTCAAAATGTCGGCTTTATGATTGGTGTATCGGTCGCCGGGGCCTTGGCCGACAGTTACGAGAAGCCCAGGATCCTGTTCGTCGGCAGCTTGATTTTAGCTGCTTCGTTCTTCACCTTTTATCTGACCGACTCATTATGGTTGAATCTGGCCATCATGTTGCTCATCGGCCTCGGCGTGGGCAGCTATGAAGGCGTGACTGACCCAATGCTGCTGGAGATGCATGACGAAAACCAGAGTTTACACATTAATATCAACCATTTTTTCGTGACCTTTGGCTCGATCCTTATCACAGTTTATCTCATCTTCCTGCAGATGAATTGGCGCACGTCACTGACCCAGGCGGCGATAGTAGTGCTTTTGCTGGCCGCTTTTTTTGCCTTCGCCCGGCTGAAGAATAAACGCAGTCAGGCCGGCGACTACTTAGATCGGTTACGGATCCTGTCTCGCGAACGCCTGGTGGTCGTGCTCTTTTTGGCCACTGCGCTCGTGGTTGGCGTGGAACTGGGTATGGCCGGCATCGTGACGACCTTTCTCATGGAACTACGGGGCTTCACCCAGGTCACGTCAAAGATCGGATTACTGACTTTCCTGGCGGGCCTGGCCGTCGGCCGCTTGGTGATTGGTTTCTTCACCCGGGGCGATCAGGCTGCCCGTTACATACTGCTCCTGTTTGGCCTGGCAACCATCTTCTTTGGCTTGATGGTCACGCTGAGGCTGGGGCAGTGGTCATACGTGACGATCTTCCTGGCCGGTTTATCCATGTCGGCCCTCCTGCCACTGATGATCACCCTGGCCGGCCAGGCCTACCCGGAGATGGCCGGCACGGTTACCGGTTCGATAAAGGTGGCCATCCCTATCGGCGGCATACTTATCCCTTTCCTCATGTCCTTGGTAGCCAGGGCAGCTTCGTTGCAGAGTGCCTTGCTGGTTTTTCCGCTGGCGCTGCTCCTGGCCTTTATCTTGCTGTGGCTGGAATTAAGACGCTCGCCTGTGCTGCAAGATCCCGAGGCCTGATTTATAGTGCTCTGAGCATATTGCTCAAAAAGTATTGCCCTCGCCAAGAAAGAGCGCTGCCTTTAGAATAAACAGTTGTGGCCCTTTTTTAGAGCTTAGTTCTCTAATTTAACAGCATAGGAGTAACGAAATGTACGAAACGGATATGTATGAAGGCATGCTGGCGGAAACCGTCACCATGCCCGGGGCAAATGGTGAGGTTATCAATGCTTACTATGCCCGGCCCCTGGGAGCCGGTCCTTTCCCGGGTCTGGTTTTGGCCCACCACATGCCTGGTTGGGATGAATGGTATCGGGAAACAGCACGTAAGTTTGCCCACCATGGCTATGCGACCCTATCGCCCGATCTGTATCATCGTGCTGGGCATGGGACGCCTGAAGATGTGGCCGCTAAAGTGCGGGCGGCCGGAGGTGTTGCGGATAAGCAAGTGGTGGGTGATCTAGAAGGAGCCAGGCACTATCTGCGTTCGCTGCCCTATGTCAGCGATAAAGTGGGTGTTTTTGGCACCTGTTCGGGCGGCCGCCAGGCTTTTCTGGTAGCTTGTCGGGTCCCTGGTTTTGAGGCCGTCATTGAATGCTGGGGCGGCCGGGTGGTGATGGACGAGGCGGATCTCAGCCCCAATTTTCCCGTGGCCCCCATTGATTACACCAAAGATTTATCCTGCCCCATACTGGGCCTTTTTGGCGAAGAAGACCGGAGTCCCACGCCTGAGCAGGTGGCTTTACACGAACAGGAATTGAAGAAACATGACAAGAGCTATGAGTTCCACATGTATCCTGGCGCAGGTCATGGCTTCTTCTACTATAACCGGCCGAACTATCGACAGCAGCAGGCGGTTGACGGTTGGCAGAAAATATTTGCTTTCTTAGATAAAAATCTCGGCTCCTCAGGATAGTCGAGCTAGTCCAGCGATAGAGTTAAAAAGGAGTGCCTCGATGTGCACCATGATTGCCGAGCAAATTAAAGTAGATGGCAGCGGTAAAGGAAAGAGTGGCTGGTTTACCTTAGGCCAGGCCAATGTATCTTACGACCACCCCTTCAACGCGCCTATGGAACATGCCCTGAATATTGATTTCGTGAACGAAGCGATGGGTCCCGGTGCCCGGGTTGCCGTAGAGCTCAGTGCGGAGGCCGCCAAGTCCTTGGTGGAAACGATCCTGGCGGTACTGGATCAGGCTGAGGTTGGCGGACATCTTGAGTAAAAAATAAGTTGATCTATTTGGGGTTGGTGGCTTGGGAGAGATTTTCATCAGCCACCGACACACCTTCTAAGTGATGTTCGATGACCCGCAGCGACAGCAAAGATTCGCGAATCAACTCAATGGAGGCATAAATAAAGCACAATATCCCCAGACAGGTCAAAATGACCACAGTCACCATAGAGGGTCCATTTAAAAAATCCATGATGGCCCCAACGATGCTGCCCACGGAAAAGATAGTTACACTGACATAAAGGGCGACCAGGGCATTACGGAAGTAAGTCGCCCGTGTTTTTAAGTCAACATAGTACATGGGCGAGATATTCTCTTGCTCTTCGAGGATGTGATGCAGCTCCTGGTGTATTTGGGCATAACGGCCGGAGGTGGACATGATGATCATAGCCACACCAGGCAAGAGAATCAGGGGAAAAAGCCAAAATACGGCCGGTTGGATCATGGTCGTTTAAGATAACTCCAGGCCCAATTCGGAAAGGTAAGACAGGTTCAGTTCGAAAATCGGTATCGCCATAGTGCAATCAAGGATACAGCTTCTCCCCAACAGCGGCTACCCAGTCACCGCATTTTTACGCTCGAAGCCAGCTCCAGGATAAAAAAAGCGCTGCTAAATCGTTCGATCTGGCAGCGCCGTTATCTTAAAATGTACTTGCCTTGTTCCGTCTAGTATCCTGGGGGTGGGCTGGCCGGCCCGGCATACTCGATGATGCTGAAAACAGCGCCTTGGGGATCTTGCACAACAGCAAACTTACCAATCTCGCCGGCCGGAGTGGGCGGTACGAGCAATTTGCCGCCTAGCTCCGGCACCTGGGCCGCCGAATCCTCGGCACTCTCCACCAGGAAATAGGTGGACCAATTCGGGGGCACGTCGCCCCAGCTTTCTTCAATTTGCATCATACCGGCTTGAGTGCGGCCGTCTTGCTGGCAGGACACATAACCATTGGCATCCACTTCATAAGTCCAGCCGAAGACAGCACTATAGAAGTTGCGCGCCTCGTCCACATCCCTTGTTTGCAACTCATTCCAGGTAAGTGCATTGGGGATATTAACCAGCTGAGCCCCATAATGAGTGCCCGGCTGCCATACGCCAAAGGATGCTCCAGTCGGATCCTGGATGATGGTCATACGGCCGGAATCCATCACATCGAAGGGCGGGAACATGACATTGCCACCCACCTCGGCCGCCTTTCCGGCAACCGAATCCACATTGTCATGTTTGATATAGGAGGTCCAGAAAGGAGGAATCCCCTGAGCCTGCATGTCCGGATCTAGCGGGCCCAGGCCGGCTACATGATAACCTTCAAGCTGAGCCATGCTGTAAACATTGCCTGAATCAGTGGGCAGGTCCAAAAAGGACCAGCCAAATAGTCCGCCGTAAAATACCTTGGCCGCCTCCGGATCTGTTGTGCCCAGATCAACCCAAGAAAAGACACCGTCGGGATATTGTTTCACTACTTGCATTTCTGATTCTCCTTGTTTTTTGGTGGTGAAAAACTCGCCTTAATATTCAGCTACTAGCCAAAATTATAGCATGATTAGAACAAATGGTCTAGTATTAATTTGTTTACACTTTGGGGTTTTTGGGGGACAATACCTGCAGACGCGCGCAATCGCCCTAGGAGATCAGACAATGATGGGCGGCGGTTCTTTCATGGGTAAAACCTTCTAGCCATTTTTAATGCCCGACGATATCTCTTCTTAGATAACGGCCGCCTCAGTAAGCTCGAACAGTTGTTGTTCACTGTTTATGTGAGCCTGACAACCGATGGGCAGTATAAATTGGGGCGATGTATGACCAAAATCCATATCGCTGATGATGGGGAACGAATACGCTTCGGTTCGGGCCAGAATCACCTCTCGTAACTGTTGTTTCTCCTCTTCGTTGTAGGCCATCGGCCGGCCGACGATCAGTCCAGCCAACTTTCCCATAACGCCCATATTTTCATAGTCCATGAGGATGCCGTCGACTTCTGCGGGCGGGGGGTTCTCTTCGGAGGTTTCAAAAAAGAAAATGGCTCCATCCCAATTGGGCCAAAATCTTGTTCCCCGCAAGTGTTCGAGTGATTCCAGGCAACCGCCTATCAGTTTGCCCTGAGCTTGACCCGGTTTTAACCAGGTCCAACCAGGCGAAGGCGATTGCTTTCGGGGCCTTTTCAGGTCTTTCTTTTGTCGCCAGTCGAGAATTTCTTCCGTCCACCGGGAAGAGGGATTGATTGGCCCCACGGCCTCTGATTGCCCCAAGGTCTTCAGAAAAGACGCTTCCGTATAAGCGAGCATCCGCGGAAATTCGGCGAAATCTGTCAAAAGAGCCGGGCCATTGAAGGTCACCAGCCCGGTCTCTTGCCAACTGGCGATATTCAGTACGGTAATATCCGAATAGCCCATAAATATCTTGGGGTTGTTTTGCAGGAGCCCGAAATCTAAGTCAGGCAGCAAGTGACAGGAATGGTCACCGCCAATGGCCGCGATAATGGCCTTAATTTCTGGGTCAGCGAACATGTCGTGAATATCTTGCACCCGGTTATTAGCCGTATCGGAGACGTAACCCTGATGATTCAAGGCGTGAGGAGCGATCTTAACCTTGAAACCAAGCGATTGGAGATGTTTAAGGCCCAGATCCACCCGGTGGGGAAAGGCCCCGGCACCGCCCCATGAGGGACTGACAATGCCTATGGTGTCTCCTGGTTGTAATTTGGCGGGTTTGATAATGGGTGCCTCCTGAAAAATACGATTGGGATGGTCGGCCGTTTGCTGAATCCTTCAAGTGAATGGTTCATACGTGAATGGCTCGCGTGAGCAGTTCACACGTGAACGGTTCACACATGAACGGTTTACACTGAATCGGTTCTACCATAAATTTTTCTTAAATCAGGAACCGTTTCACACAAAACACTTAATTTGCAATTATTCCGAATTACTACTCGCTACGTCGGTTCTCTTCGGCCGTGTTGGGATACGAGCTGGCGAACTTGCTCCAGTAATTCATCCTGAGTGAAAGCACCTTTATCAATAATATGCTCAACGCCACCAACGAGCCGACGATGATCCTCTTCGGTCAGATCTTTTGCCGTAACCACAATGATGGGGATAGTCAGGTTGTCTTCATGCTGGCGTAGTTCCAGGACAAAGTCGAAGCCGTCCATCACCGGCATCATCAGGTCAAGCAGGATCAAATCCGGCCGCTGTTCGGCCACACGCTCCAGGGCGATGGCCCCGTTTTCGGCTTCGGCCACCTGCCAGCCAGCCTCCTCCATAACGCGACAAAGAAGAGAACGGACGGTGTCGTTATCTTCCACTATTAAAACATGGTCGCTGCCCTGTGCACTAGCATGTTGATTCACCAGTTGCAGTAACGATTTGCGGTCCACCGGTTTGGTCAATGACTCTACCGCGCCGAGCGTGTATCCCATATCTTTATCGCCGGCGATGGAGACCACGACCACCGGAATGGGTTCTAATTCGGGATCGGCTTTGAGCTTGCGCAGCACCGTCCAGCCATCCATACCGGGCATCATGATGTCCAGGGTGATGAGTGATGGTTTCAGGCGACGGGCCAGGTCCAGACCCTCCTCTCCATTGGCGGCCGTTACGATAATATGACCATCAACTTCTAGCGTCCTGAGGAGTAGCTCGCGGGCATGGGGGTCGTCGTCGATGACTAAGACCGGCCGTATGTCTTCAGGAATTGGCTTCTGATCTTGGGTTTCGGCCTCGAGCGCAGCCTTGCTGACGTCGGCCGCCTTGACCTCGGCCGGTAGTTTAATGGTAAAGGTTGAGCCCTGCCCTGGCTGGCTCTCAACGGTAATGTCGCCCCCCATCATTTGACAGAAACGCCGGCTGATGGGCAGACCAAGTCCTGTTCCGCCGTAGTTGCGGGTCGTGGAATCGTCAGCTTGGGTGAACTCTTCGAAGACGTGATCGATCTTGTCCGTTGGGATGCCAATACCGGTATCAGAGACGCCGAGCAGGATCCAGTCGCCGTCTGGCCGTGACTCTCGCCTGGCTGACAGCGTGACAGCGCCCTTGTCAGTGAATTTGGCCGCGTTGGAGAGCAGATTGAATAGTGCCTGACGCACCTTGGTCAGGTCGGCCCGCATGTTCCCCAGGTTTTCGGCGAAGTCAGTCACAAGTTCATTTCCGTTCTTGGTGACCAAAGGCATGATTGTCGACATGGTTTCTGCCAACATCTGGTTCAGTTCGAAGCGTTCGAGGTAAAGCTCCATGCGGCCGGATTCGATCTTAGAAAGATCGAGGATATCGTTGATCAGACCCAGGAGATGGCGACCGGCGGCATTGATCTTCTCCAAGTCGGGGATTATCTCATCGTTGCCATCGTCTTCGGCATCTTCGGCCAGCATTTCACTATAGCCGATGATGGCGTTCATCGGTGTGCGCAGTTCATGGCTCATATTGGCCAGGAAAGCGCTCTTGGCCCGGTTAGCGGTTTTGGCGGCGTCCGCTGCTTCTCGCAGTGCTTCGGCCGTCTCGCGGCGCTCGAAGACGCGGCTCAATTGCTCGGCCACGTGGGTCATGATCCGTATCAGATTATCATCCGGTTCCACGACCTGATCGGAGAAGAATTCAAGTACGGCGACGACGACACCGGAAACCTTAACCGGGACCGCGAAAGCAGCCTTAACAACCAGGTCAGGCGCCAAATAACGCCGGAGGAAGTTTTCATCCTCCTGCACGTTGTCTATCCAGGCGACCTGCCCGGAGGCCCAAACCCGTCCCGGCAGACCGACGCCACGGAGGAAAGTAGTCCGTTCAGTTACCTCGCGAAACTCGGCAAACTCATCTGGGTCTGAGAGGTGCCAGATATCAGTCGGGAATAGTTCATCATCGCTTCCGTCGTTGCCCTTTTCGTACACATGGCCTACGGGCCAACCGGTCAGTTCACAAATTGTGTTGAGCACCGCTTGCAGGGCCTGATTCACCGATTCAGCCTCGGAGGCCAGATCGGCCGACCTATACATGAGTTGGGCTTCCAAGGCAGTTTCCTGTAGCTGGGCCTCTAGCTCTTTTCGTTCGCTAATGTCGGTGATGGATACAAAGACTTTCGACCAGGTATCCTCGTAACCTGGGGCAACTGTGAACACCACAATGCAATCGATCAATTCGCCATTTAGCTTGCGATTGATGATCTCGCCCTGGTAGCGTGTCTGGCCAATGGAAAGAGCTAACAGCTCATGCTTGAATGCGTCGAGAGATTGTTCAGTGAAGATTTGATCCAGGTTGCCCAAAAGTTCTTGCTTGGTATTGGCGCCATAAAGATCTAAGGTAACCTGATTAACATTTACGACCCGTATGAGCGAGGAGGCTTGTTCCACGACATCTGGACTCTCCTCAAGGTATCTTGTCAGATCATCGATCCCTGAAGCGCGTAAATCATCAATGAGCTCCTTGACCCCCGAGAAATCTTCCTCCCACAAGGAAATGGGGGAATCTTCAAAGAGATTTCGGAAGCGGGACTCGCTTTCGCGCATCTCCTCCTCCATCTTGGTGCGCTCAGAGATATCTTCAAGAGTGGCAATGACTTCAGTTGGGAGTTGGTCAGGGTCAACAGGATTGTAGATTATGCGGAGATAGCGGTTCGTATCGCCAGTAGCTGAAGTATACTCCCCTTCGAATTCAACCTGCTGGCCATGGATGGCTTGCTCCAGCCCTTCCCTCACTGCCGGGTCTGAGGCCTTTTTTAAGGTGTGAAAACCGATCAATTGTTCTCTTGAGGAACCCATCAACTCAACAAAATGCTCATTACAATCGATGATGAAACCTTCATTATTAAACAAGATCATGCCCAGAGGTGAATTTTGGAAGATGGTCCGATGTTTGGCTTCGGCCTCTTTGCGCTCGGTGATATCCACATGAGTTCCCACGAAACGAGTCGGTTGGCCATTTTCATCGTATGTGGCAACTTTCCCTCGAGCCAGGATCCAAATCCAATCACCCCCTTTGGACCGAAGACGGTATTCGGCTTCATAGAATGGCGCTCGGCCCTCTAAATGATCATTCATGATCTGATTGACTCGGTCCATATCTTTCGGATGGACGAGTATCTCCCACGAACCAATGGCCGGTTCTATCTCACCGGGTTCATAGCCGAGCATCGTTTGCCAGCGCGGGCTAAAATAAATCGCATCGGTTTGGGGGTTCCAGTCCCACAAACCGTCATTGCTCCCCTCCAGGGCGAATGTCAAACGTTCTTGGTTTTCCCTTAGCCTTTCCTGTGAGGCTTCCAAATCAGCCGTGCGTTCAGTGACCTGGCCTTCCAGGTTTTTGTTGGTCTCCTCTAATTCATCTACCAGGGAAGCGATTGACAGGCGCATTGTTTCAAAACTATTGGCGAGTTCACCTATCTCATCAGAACTTTTAACTTCAATTTCAACATCGTAATTACCACTGGCCAGTTCCGACGCATTTTCGGTCAATGACACCATTGGTTCGGTTATCGTCTTGGAGAAAATTACGGCAACGATGATAATGCCAGCCATTAGCCCTATCGCGCCGATCAATATCCGTATCCCTAGATCACGAATGGCTGCGAAGGCTTCTGCTTCGTCTATTTCACTCATGATCACCCAGTTAACATCCCGAATATCCAGCGGCTTATAAGAAGAAAGAACGGGAACACCCCTATAGTCGGGAAAAATCGCCGTGCCCGTTTCCCCGCTCAAAGCAGCTTGTGTACCTTCCGTGTCCACCTCCTGCAAGCCAATAGTACTGTTCAGATTTCTAATTCTGGCCAGCGTGGTCAAAGACACACCGATCTCATCAATTAATTTGAAGTA
>PVMK01122211.1_pt1 | contig 11722 bp, 12 predicted proteins | sample 1853481 | NCBI WGS metagenome assembly PVMK01 (sample SAMN08533507, study PRJNA380276) | Marine sediment metagenome, whole genome shotgun sequencing project. | reverse complement strand
CCTAAGAGGCCTGTCCTAAATTTGGGGTACAGCTCTTTGTAATGTCTGCGAAAGAACGATAAAAACAAATATTTTCCGGAACTGGTACATAATTGATTGCCCAGACTAATGCTGAAACTCATTATCAGTATAGACAATTGAAGGACAAACGACAGGAACCCGGTTCCCTTGCCGGCTCACAATAGTGGGTGTGTGCGGGTTTGTTTTTGTAACAAGGCCTGTCCGGCCCAGCGCTCCCTCAGCGCCCAAAGAACTCCTTCACGGTGGACTCCCAGCGGGCATCGTCCATCTTCTCGATCGCACCGATGTAAAGAGACGCAGGATCAGAGACCTCGCGACCGTTCGCTTTCTGTACAGAGGCCTGGAACTGATCTATATCCTCCTGAAATAAAGCGACAGCAGACTTGCCAATCTTTAACAGGGGCAGCTCTGCATCCAGATCGTTTCCGTCGATGATGCAGATCCAGTTCTTCCCGTAAGGCATCTCCTCGAGCATCGCGCAGTCTTGATCCAAATCCTCGTTGATTTTCACCACTTTGCCGCTCAGGGGAGCATTGAACTGCGCCCTGCGATGACCCTGGTTCACGCTGAAGAGAGGCTGGCCGGCCTTTACGTTCATTCCGACATTCGGGAAATCGATCGAGTCGATTGTCCCGAGCAGCTTGTGGGCGAAGTCATCAAGACCGATTCTTGCAGTGCCGTCTTCAGCGAGGCTCACCCAACAGTGACCGGTCGAGACAAGGACACCGCCCGGGATCGAGAATTCTTCCCCGAAGCCTCGATCGGCCTCCGCTGGACCCATTACATGGACCCTCGGTTTCAGCTGCTTTTGAATCCTGTCGCGGCGCTTGATCAGGGCGCGTTTGACGAACACCCTCAGCTCATCCTCGGTGAACGGCTTCTCAACGTAATCTACCGCTCCGTACTTCATACACTCCACGGCGGACTCCACGGTTGCGAACCCCGTGATGATAACGACATCGATATCCGGACGCAGATGTTTCACGGATTTAGCCACATCCGTCCCGGACATGGCCGGCATCTTCAGGTCGGTAAATACGAAGTCGTAGTCGTGAATCTGGATCAATCCAAGTGCCTCCTGCCCCGTCTCAACGGTGTCGACACAGTATCCGTCCAGGGCGAGAATCTTGCGGAAGCTGTTGAGTATGACCTCCTCATCGTCCACGCAGAGTATGCGAGCCTCCGGGTCTTTGACATCCACGCGCTTCAGTGTTTTCGACTCTCGAGTGAAATCAAGCCGAAGACTCACGGCCAGCGCCTCCTCGCGCTCTGCCCGCCTTCTCTTCTCATGAATCCTGAGAGACCACTCCCTTGCAGCCAGATTCAAAAAGAAGAACAGGATCAGAGTAGGCACTATTACTGTTAGCAGAATGATCTTCATTAAAATCTCCTTAAACGTAGACGGCAGAGCCTTGTTCGAGGCTTTATAAACTCAGCCACTGCAAATTGCTCTCCGGATCTGACGGCACAATTCGATACAGCCACCCTCTGAAATAGGGATCTTTCTCGACCAGCGAAGGGGTCGATTGCGCTTCCGCATTGACCTCAAGGATTTTTCCACCCATCGGGCACATGATGTCGTGCGTCGATCCGTCCAGGGATGTCGCGACCGCGCACGGGATTCCCTGCACAAGGTCTTCGCCGGGCAGTGACAGTTCAAATTCTCTTATTCCCTCCGCCGACTTCAGGAACAGGTCGCTCACCCCGATTCTCGCGGTCCCCTCGCCTTCCATCAGGACCCAACTGACATACCCGAGCCTGTAATAATCTGCTGGGCAGGGAACGTAGCTCATGGAGTTTTTTCGCGGCAGGCCGGCCGACTCAGCCTCGTCCAGGAGCATGACGCAACGGAGGCTGCGCCGGATGACCGTGAGCAATTCATCGGCGGTGAACGGTTTCGAAATATAGTCCACCGCACCTGTCGACGTCAGGCTTTTGACCGCATTTTCCACGGTGGAGTACCCGGTCATCATGACCACGGGCATCTGGATGCCCCTGCGGGCGAGTTCATCGAGGAACTGGAAGCCGTCGAGCCCCTGCATCATGATGTCGCAGAGCGCCAGGCGAAACTTACTCTCTTCCAGGCAACGAAGGGCTTCAGAAGCGTGATCCGCGGCGGTGACCGTCATCCCTTCCGCGCTGCAAACCTTCACCACGGCCTGAGTGACCATCGGTTCATCGTCGATGACCAGAATGTCCCGCACCACGTTCATGTTCTCACCGGAATCCGGATAATAAAGCTTGTCCCGACGCCGACCTCGCTTTCCACCGAGATCGTTCCGTTATGATTATCCACGATCCCCCAGGTAACGGCCAGGCCCAGGCCTGTGCCCATTTGACCCTTTGTCGTTGCGAACGGCTCGAAAAGCTTCGGCAGTTGCGTTTTGGGAATGCCGCAGCCGTCGTCTTCCACCCGGACTTCCACGAATTCATCGTTCCAGGCGGAATCAACCTGTTCCCAGCGGTGCCAGCCGCATCCATCCTGCAAACAGCCTTGAACCATTCCTTTCAGGGGAACTTCGAAAGTATAGATCGCAGAGCCGCACTGCGGACAGAATTCCCCTTCGGCTATTAGCGAAGTCGAGCAATCCGGGCACAAGAGTTCGACCCCTTCGCCAAGGGCGGGCATGTCGTTCAAACGATGCCCGGTCGAGCCGTACATGGGATTGAGATGGATGAGCCCGGTATGCTCCTTTTTTCGGAAACGCATGCTGATGGCGGGTTTGGCGTCGATTTGGACCTTTCTGTCGACGAGATCATGCCGCTTGGGACACAGCGCGCGCTTGATCTGAAGGACTTCCGTGGAACGAAGGCTTATCAATCTGCTGGTGACCTTGATGGTCCCACTGTTTTCCCCGATGGCGTCCGACGCATTGACCAGCAGGTTGATGAAAACCTGCTGAATCTGGTTGGCGTCCACCATCACATTGGGTAGCTCAGGGTCCAGGTCCATGACCAGCTTCACCCGCCCCAAAGAGAGTTGATTTTCGATCACGGTTACGGCGCGGCCGATGATCTCGTTGATGTCGGCCTTGCGCTTCTTCGGGACGGTCTGCCGGGCAAAATCCAAAAGGCTCTTGACGATCTCGCGGCACCGGATGGTTTCGGAAACGATGACCTGCAGGTCGTCACGCGTCCCGGTTTGTTCATGCGATCGCTTCAGCAGAAAGCTGCTGTAGGTGAGTACGGCCGTCAGCGGATTGTTGATTTCGTGCGCCACTCCAGCGGCCAACCTCCCCAGGGAGGCGAGCTTATCCGACTGGAACAGCTGCAGCCGCGCCTGTGCCAGCTTATCGGTCATATTATTGAAGGACCTGGCCAGCATCCCCAACTCGTCGTCTCTGTTCACTGTGACCCGGTACGCAAGATTCCCGCCGGCTACGTGCCTCATTCCCGTGAGGAGCTCCTGGACCGGCCGGTCGATCCACCAGCGGACCATGAAGCCGACGATAAGGCTCAGAATGAGGATGGTGCTGACAGCGAGAATGGCTATTGCCAACTGGCTGCGACGGATGTTCCGATCAACCTCGGTGAGGGGAATGGTGACATCCAGCACTCCGAGCACGGTCTGCGTTCTGGGGTGCGCATGACAGGCCGCTGTCCAGCACGATGGTGAATTGTAGATCGGTTTGATGATGCCCAGCAGTCGCGATGATTCCGGATGGGGGCGGAAGATCCGCGTGCGCTCCGGCGTCTCCAGGTGCTCCAGTGGTTTCCCCGCCGAATGGCATCGGTAGCAACTCTCCGCTTTCTTGTCGACCATCTTCCCGATTTCGGCCGAGTCCGACGAGTAGATCACCTCTCCCGACTTATTGAATATGCGGATGCGGTCTATGCTCTCCTGCCTGCCGATGCGGCGGATGCTCTCATGGATCCGCTCTCGATTGTTGTGCAGCATGTCGTATTCGCTGTCCGACATGATGTGCTCGCTGAGTTGATTCGCATGCCGCTCCACTTCGGTGAGCAGGCTCTTTGTTTCGAATTGGATATTGAAGAAGGCGAAAATGCCGATCGCAAAGAGGACCGTGAGTCCCACCCCGAAGGTTAGTTTAAAGCCGATTTTGCTATCGAGCATAGATCACCCGGAAGCCTTGGCAAGCGTGCTTGTCAAGGCACATCTTTCCGTTTTTTCCCCGGCGGAGAAAGATATCGGACCAAATAGACAAACAGCACCCAAAAACACAACAAAAGCAGGTACTCAAGACCTTTCGTCTCAAAAATATTTACATAGGTAAATGAATCCATTTCAATTCCTTATGCCCGTTGTTCTAATGAGCTGACTTAAATACAGGCATGCGCGTGACAACCCAGCGGAGTATCCAGATTTCAGTGAAAATAATCATCAGCGTCACCACAATTTCCTGCCAGGATGGGTAGTAATGGACTTCCGCGTACCATTTGAAACTGATGATGGAAACGTTGAGCCGATTAAGCACGATGCCCAGCAAGGCCATGACAGAGGCAATTCTGACGATATTCAGGCTTCGGTTCCTGAAGCCAAAGGCAAACATGAAGCCCGGAACCAATACAAAACCAATCACTTCTACCAGATACCAGTAGCCCCAGGCGTCGTTAATCATGACCCACTGCTTGTCATGTATGAACAGCAGAGCTTTGAAAAAATAATAGACAAACATGGTGATGGCCGCGCCTTTGGCCAGGCCAAAAATGATGTCGTCAAAAGAATGATGGGTTTTCGGGTCGATGAGGTGTTTAAAAATTCTATGGCTTATGGTTCCTTCGAAGATAATCATGGCTAATCCGGCATAAATGCTGGAGACAAAAAACAGCACCGGGATAAATTCCGACCACCACAGCGGATGAATTTTGGGTTTGGCCATCAGAAACAGTGCCCCGAGGCCCGATTGATGCAGTATTGATAGCGTTATCCCCAGAATTACCGTGGCGAGGGTGATGCTTTTGAGAAATTTTCGTACTCTTTCCCAACCCGCCCATTCCGCGATGACCGGCGAGAACTCGATGAATGCTGCCACCATGTAGAGAAAGAAATGCCAGCAAATCAAAAACATAACGGAACTGAACCCGAAGTTATTGCCAATGTAGGGATTGTAGGCCTGCCACGGCCGCCCGATATCAAACACCAGGGCGCCGGCATAAAAAATATAAGCCAGTAATCCGTTCAAAATAGTGATGCGCACAATAGAGTGATACTTCTCCACTTTCATCACATAAACGACAAACGTGATGACGTAGGCGCCGCCGGCAAGTGCAACACCGGTGATCACGTCGAAACCGAGCCAGAAGCCCCAGGGAAAATCCTGCGAGAGATTGGTCACGGCACCGAGACCGTAGATGAAACGGATAACTATAATGACCACCCCGGTCACAATGACCGGAATGGAAATCACATTAAATGGAGTGAGCCACGGGCCGCGTGGTTTCATCTCCTGTATCAAGAAATGAAAGAAGCGGCCAAATTCTCCGGAGATAGCGGCGCTAGTATTCATCACTGACCCCCTTCCTTGCCCGAATCAAATTCAATCTCTCCCTCTTCCCCCGGCTGCTTGCCTCCTATCAGCGCATTGAGCCCCAATAAAAAGGCCGGTACACCGAAAAGTACCATGGGGACCGCGTAGAGGAATTCTTTTGTATATTCGGGATAGGGTGTTGTACCGAGGTCGGTTCTGAACCCTATCTGGTCAAAAGGTACAGCCGACAAATAGATATATCCGGTTCCGCCGACTTCATGCTCGCCGTAAATCTGGTGTACATATTTATCCGGATGGCTGTAAATGCGATGCCTGGCAATTTCCAGATTTTTTACCCTGGTGCCGAACATGAGCGTGTCGGTAGGACATGCCGCGACACAGGCCGGTTTCTGTCCTTCCTCGAGTCTCTCAAAACACATGGTGCATTTCTGGATTTTCGGGTTCCATTCACCGTATTCAAATTTCGGCATATCAAAAGGGCAGGAAGTCATGCAGTAGCGGCAACCGATACACTTATTTCCGTCCCAGGTGACCGGCCCTTTTTGCGTTTTTTCCATCGCTTCGGTGGGGCAAGCGCTGGCGCAAGCAGCCTGGTAGCAGTGCATACACTGTTTTTTGACAAATACTTCACCCTTTTCTGTCTCGAATTTGTTGACCACCATCCATTGCTTGTCACTCGTATCCCTGTGCTCCTCAAGCGCCCCGTCATTCAGTACATCCGGGATCAACATATCATGCTCTTCACCACAGGCAACTTCGCAGGCCCTGCAGCCTATACAGCGGGTTGTATCCACCAGAATTCCCACAAATTCCTCTGGATTGCGTTTCTCCTGAGCACACAGATCACCGCCTGCTAGAGCGGCAGTACCGGCGACAAGCGTCGTCTTTAGAAGACCTCGTCTATCCATTGTGTCTCCTTTAGCTATCTCTCTTCCTTCATATGACAGTCACTGCAGCCCTTGCTTGCCTCTACCCCAGTTCCTGTCTCATGACATTTCCAGCAACTTTTGTGGATGACCACTTTTGAACTGAGCGTTTCATCTGAAATATCATCCGGGTCTGAGTGATGACATTTAGAGCACTTGTAGTATTTTTTTCTGGTCTCTGAATTAGTGCTGTGGCAGGTTTGGCAATTTATCAGGGAAGACGTGAGATAGTCCGGATGTGGAGTATCCAGCTCTACAGCATGGATTTGGTGGTGGCATACATTGCACTTCAATTTCTTGTCTTTAACGTGTACATCGTGCGGCAAAACCACGGTTCCCGCTGATGATTTGATCGTGATTTCATCCGGCAGGCCGGGAATGGCTGCAGGTGAACCGGATGTCGATTCTTGCGGAACTGTTCCCGTTTGCTCTACTTCCTGCGCATAACATAAAACTGAAAGAGTAGAAAAAAACAGTATTCCCATCGAAATATAAAATTTATGCATAACCGCCCCACTGATTTTCAAAAAGGATAGAGCCCGGTTTAATCTGAATTCCCGAATTGCAGAAAGGGTTCTGAGAACCCAGCCAGAAGCTTTAATTTTTCTGCATTTGTGTTTTGCTCGCTCTCTCCCGTTTCATTCGATTCATACTGAGATGTTTTCTCTATAAATTTGATTGAAAGCTCGTTATACCTGTCTATTTCCTGTTGATACCAATTGACTGAATCTTGCCCGATTCTGAGGCCTGGCAACTCTCCTGCAAGATTTGACGGCTCAATTCCACACATCCAGCTCAGCTCAAATGGCTTGATTGCCAACCATTCAGGATGTTCAGCATGTTCTGAATTTACAGAAGTGATTTTTCCACTGAGCGGCGAGGGTATTTTCAAACTGTAGTCACCATATTTGACCGAAAACAGTGTTTCCCCCTTTTCAATTTTTTGCCCTGTTTCCGGCAGCTCAACATGATCAATATTCTCAAATATCTTTCTCATGAGATCATCGAGCCCAACCCGAACGGTGCCGTTCAATTCGATCTTTGCCCATGCATGTTGCGGAGAAATGAAAACCCCTGCCGGAACATTCAATTCAAATCTGGATTTTGATTCACTGGTACCCGGTTTGATCAAGCGGATTTTATGGCGCATTTGCTTTTCTAAATTATCCTGCCGTTTTATCAATGCGGTTTTAACAAATTCAAGCAATTCATCTTCAGTGAATGGTTTTTCAACATAATCCATCGCACCAAATTTGACTGTCTCCACCGCAGTTTCTATCGATGCATAACCGGTAATGACGATGACATCGATATCGGGGCGCAGGTGTTTGACGGCTTTCGTTACTTCAACCCCATCCATCTCGGGCATTTTTAAATCGGTGAAAACAAAATCATAGTCATTCTTGCGGATGAGCCCTAAAGCTTCGGAGCCACTTTCTACTGTGTCGATGCTATAGCCTGCGAGAACGAGTATTTTGCGAAAACTGTTTAAAATAATTTCTTCATCATCCACAGCCAGTATTCGAGCTTTTGGATTGTCCGGTTCCACCCGCTTCAAGCTTCGTGCTTCTTCGCTCACATCCAGCTTCAGCCCGATATCCAGAGCTTGTTCTCTGGCCCTTTTTATTCGTGCTTCACGCACTCTTTTCAGGAGTATGCGGAGCAAAATATCGACCAAAACAAACACAACGATTGTGGTAACAACAATTAATGCTACAGCCATTTTATTGATCCTCAGAAATGACAAATACAGCTGTACTTGCCATGACAAATCCAAAGAACAGGGTCTTCAAGGCTTCAGACTGGCGATAGGCGCCAAGCGTGTGGTGATCGGGTTGCCAGATTGAGGCTTGCATCAACCCATCGCTGCCGTTTTGCAGCTTTTCGAGGGCATGGACAACTCGCCTTTTGACCGGAGGTTTAAGAACAACATCCAGACCATGCGAGCCGACAGGCGTCCACTTCATGGGCAGTGAATCCGTTCTATTTTTGTTGTTTGAATTATCCCTTTTCAGGATATGAATCTAACTGATCAAGATCAATAAACTAATTGAAAGTAAACAAAAAATGAAGTATTTACGGCGCACAGAAAAAGAGGCCGCACTATTCCAGATTTATGACTATCTTTCCTCGAGCATGTCCTTCTTCCGAATAACGAATCGCCGCCGGAACTTCACTCAATCGGTAACGCCTGTCGATGACCGGCGTTACCTTTCCGGTCTGCATGAGGTCGCTCAGGATGGTCAGGTCTTGTTTACGCATTTGCGCCAAAAGCATGACGAACTCCTGTCCCACGAACGGTGAATACACCAGCGCCTTGATCGGACTCATCAATGGCCCGAGCCAGTTGCCTTTTGATCCGCCGATTATGACGAAGATACCTTCGGGATTCAGGACTTGCCTGTTCTCTGACAGTGAGTGATTGCCAACATTATCGATGATCAGGTCGTAACGTTGCCCGTTTTCGGTGTAATCCTCTTGCCTGTAATCAATGACGTGATCTGCGCCGATTGATCGAACCATCTCCGCATTCCGTCCACTGCATACGCCGGTCACCTCCGCTCCGAAAGACTTGGCAATCTGCACAGCAAACGTACCCACGCCTCCCGAGGCACCGTTAATCAAGACTTTCTGCCCCGGCTTTAACTGTCCCTTGTCGCGAAGAGCCTGTAATGCGGTGATTGCCGCTATAGGCACAGAAGCCGCCTGCTCGAATGTCAGATTGGCCGGTTTCAAAACCACTGCCCGGTCTTCGGGAACAGTTATGTACTCAGCGAAGGCCCCACTTCTCCCGCCAAATACCTCGTCTCCAGGCTTAAACTGCCTGACGTTTCTGCCAACCGCTTCGACCGTACCCGCAAAGTCCACGCCCATACGGGTGTCTTTGGGTGTGCCAAGACCCGATCCCAATAAGCGCATGATGTACGGCGAGCCCCTCATATAGTGCCAGTCAAGCGGGTTAACCGCAGCTGCCTGAATCTTTACCAGGATCTCATTGTCCGCCGGGGCGGGCTTTTCAACATTCTCAAACTCAAGAACATCGGGTGAACCGTAGCAACGATAAACGATAGCTTTCATCAGCTTCGCATCATCGGAGAGTACTGGCGCCGGCCCGCAAGCGGAGTTGTGGCTCAGCATGAGGGCTAGCGACGACAGCGCAGCCGTCACCAGAATCAGGAAAACTCCTGTGATTTTGTAACGTAGTTTCAAAAAACCATCTCCCACAAGTTTTTAATCAATAACAGCATTACATGTTGCCGCTTAGAATCCGGTCATATCGCCCTTTCGTGGACGCAGTAGTTTGAAGCGGTCAAAGCCGAGTGATTGCAGGTAATCCAGGTCGAAATCGAACATGCCGATCGTGTTGCGCTCTTTCAGTTTCTGGGAGCACTGGAAAAGGCTGTTGTCGCCTACCTTGTTGGCCTTTGAAATACTCGGATAACAGATCTTCGATGGACAGGTATAAGCGCATCCTGCGTTTGCAAACAATGTGATGTTTTTCTTGTTGTCGATGGCCTTGAGTAATTCCTCATCGTCGTTGGACTTCATGGGCAGGATCACGGTGTCGTAGATGCCAAAAGCTTCATCCACCTTTTTCACCGTGTTGATGTTCTTGATAACGCTGGCCTCCAGCCGGTAGTCCGGAAAGTCGCTCCGGATCCATCCAGCCAACTCGTCGTTGGTGATGATCAGGGAATTGCCGGGGCGGTGGTATTTTTCCAGGAAAGGCTGGTTTTCCTCGTATTCTTCCGGCGTCGCAATATGGTTTGTGATCGGCAATCTCACGTTGATGTTCATCCGGTACAGCGAACGGACATCGTAGCGGCTGAGTTCGGTGACAGAGAAAAACCGCCCACCGTAAAGCGTCGATGCCTCTGTGAAACCAAAGAAGCTGTCAATTTGCTCCAGCGGGATATGAGAATAATTATTCTTGATGAAGCGCTGGATGGGTTCCGCGGATGCCTTGCCGCGTGCTGAAATCGTAAATTGCATAAGACGTTGGATTATATTCCACTCGGGATTCCACTGATAGACTTTGTGCCTTACCTGGTCCGCCTGAAGAAGCAAAGGCGTCAGAAGAGCCCGGTCGTGGTGCTGCCGACAGCCTGGATTGCCTGGCGCATGATTCGCAAATCCTATGGTTGACCTGTGAAAGGGTTGGAGATATTCAATAAGCTGTGCCCGGGGGAGGTGGCGGGTGTCTACCTGCAGGACACGCTCAAGACATCCCTGTTCGCTCTTCATTTGTTCCCGACAAATGACGGCCCTGCAGGTAGACCCCCGCCACCTCCTGGAAAGGCTGACATGTGCTTATCGCCCGTATGGCGCATGATTTTGGTCATCGGCGTTTCAGGGGGTGATCGGGGACCTGCTTGCAGGACAATCGGGCTGTCGGGAACAGCCGATTAGTGCACAGGGATGTCTTGAACGTGTCCTGGAAGCAGGTACCCGATCACTCCCCCGGCACAGCTTATGTCGCGAACAAGGCTCACTCTTAATTGGTGTATACGACGTTGCTGGAACTTACAGCTAGTTCCGGCCCAGCTCCTGCGGCGGCACGTAATCGAAAATAAATGTGATCCGGTCTTCCTTGCCTTTGTTCATTACACTGTGTCTTTTCTGGTTATTAATTTCATATGCTTGGCCTGGCTGCAACTTGTGTGGTCGGCCATCGATCATGAACCGAACCCTGGAGTTGGTCGTAATTGGTATGTGAATCCGGTGACCTGTGTGGAAAGAAGGGTGTGAATCCACGTGTGGCGTGATTTTGCCACCAGCCATCAACTTTGCTGCCATGGCCCGAATGATCGTACCGCCCGGCGGATAGCACCTGCCGATGATATCGTGCATAACGGGGACGGCCACATCGGCCAGCCGGTCCCAGCCGGGCTCCTTGCAAATATCGATCTCGGGCCAGTCTTCCAGTTTTGCAAAAACCAGCACGATGGTTTCGGTTTGCCGGTGGACCTCATAGGTCTCCTGGCGATAACTGTCCTCCAGCCAGGCAGCCTCCTCCTGGGCCAGAATGGTTTCGGACAAGGCCGCAATGTCAACCGGCCCGAGGTCGCGGATAAGGCCTTCAATGTTCATTGGATTTCGTGAGTCCTCTTCTTGCATCAATCGGTCTGAAAACCAAACCGAGGAAGGAATGGAATCAGAGTAAAGTGCCAGAGTAGACTCGAACATTACCAATGTATAGTCACAAAATTACTCTGGCACTTTACTCTGACCCCGTCTGTTTATGTAGAATGGCGGGCTATGCAGCATCAAGTAATATCCAAATCTGTCTTTGCCGAAGTACTGGAGCTGATAAGTTCCGGACAG
>PVMK01154346.1_pt1 | contig 11725 bp, 11 predicted proteins | sample 1853481 | NCBI WGS metagenome assembly PVMK01 (sample SAMN08533507, study PRJNA380276) | Marine sediment metagenome, whole genome shotgun sequencing project. | reverse complement strand
CCCCCTCTCCTTGAGGAGAGGGGGATAGGGGGTGAGGTGATTAAAAGATGGTGGTTGATTTGGACTATTTCAACATTATCTTAAAACAGAGGCGACAACAAGGACAAAACCAATGATACTACCATGATTAAAACAAATAAGATGATGAACAATCTTAATAGCCCTCGTCGCAATATTATTACCTCTCTGACTTGAACATTGAATACGGAAGACGGGTTGGAGTATCGTGTTCTAATTCGGTTCCACAGATAGAGACCGCTGAAAAAGAGGTGCAGGATACTTCCTGCCGGGGGTCTGGGGGTGCCCCCCAGCTTCAAAAGTCCCCCAAGATTGGGGGATTAGGGGATTGATTGAGACTATTTCAGTAGTCTCATTATTACATTCATTGCCGGCAGTATCAGTATAGAGGCTTATTCATATTCAAAGGTCCATTGTAGAGTTCTACTCCACCGATGAAGTTACGGGAGTAATGGAAAAAACAGGACTGATATTGTTGGAGATCTATCGCCTTATTTCCGGTACCGACACAGTTAACGTAGCAACTGTAGACGCTCGCAATCGGCTATTAGAGTTCCATGCGAATTTATAGCTGACACTTCACTAATGTACTGACACGCCAATCTATGGTATAGTACTAGTCTATAGGTGGTGTTCCTCTGATAGTAGGACATAGTGATTAGTTTTAGCCTTTTATTAGCCGTGTTCAACCTGGGAGTGAATGTTGTCTGACGATTACCCGTTTGGATATCAGTTGTCCAATCACAGTAGCTAAAGGAGGTTAAGATGCAAAGAGCTTATATCGATGATGAATTGACTTCTACACGTAACAGGCTTGTAGTAATAATTGTTGTACTGGTTGCACTTGCTATAATAAACGGCCTGGCCTTCAGGTTTCCAAATGCATATGAAGATATCATTGGCAGCTTTTTGATTGGCAATCTCATCAAAGCCAGTACTCTTGCCATAATGCTGATACTGATTATTCCGCTAAGGAATTATCTGGATACGGTATTACGCTATTACATGCACAGTGGCTACAACGGTGATGAGCATGCTGAAAGCGCTAAGATGGGGGCAAACATTAATAATTTGTCCCGTGGGTTGGCAAATATAGTGGCCATAGCTATCACGTGGGTAATCGTTCTCCAATTGGTCAGTCAGTTGCTCTTAATTGAGGGGAGCGGAGGCTATGACTGGATAGACATAATAATATACGTTAGTTTTGGGCTACTTCTTGCATACTATGTTGTTATTACCTTCGGGGTACTCCTGGCTGTACTGGGCGTTGGTAGTAAAAGTTCGAAAACGATGCCATGTCCTAAATGCAAAACCTCAAACTCGGCCAATGCCAGCTTCTGCACTTCGTGCGGTGAGGCTCTTCACCCTCCACAAACTGCTACAGTATCTTCTCGCTGCACAAAGTGTGGTAAGAAGAATAAAAGCGGCGCCAAATTCTGCGAGAGCTGTGGCACAGCCCTGGGGGGCACTTAAACAGGTGTGAAGAAGATAGAAGCGCAGCTAGCAATAACTATAAAATCAGCGGGTGTAACTCAGTGGTAGAGTACTTGCTTCCCAAGCAAGGGGTCGTGGGTTCGAATCCCATCACCCGCTCCAGCTAGGAAAACCGGGGGTTTCTCAAGCGGAAACCCTCTCTTTTTCACCAAGGCATGGTGTCGAAAATTCTCCCTCTTGCGACTCCTTGACTAGTCAAGGTTCTGTCATCACACAAGGCTCACAAACTAATCACGGGGTTATCACGCATTCTTGACCATCCGAAAGAAAGAGGCTTAAGATGATGGTAAGAGCTAAAAACAGGAGATGGCAGGAGTTGGAGAAGGACAACATACCCTTGGGAAAGCTGGCATAGCACTTCGAGGCTTACAATCTGAGTGAAGGGAAATCCCCAGCAACAGTCGAGTGGTATTCAAGAGTGCTGAGGTATTTCGATAACTATTTGAACGAGCACAACATACCCAGTACTCTGGGAGACCTTAACATACTCGTGGTTAGAGAGTTCGTCTTATACCTTCAAACGAGGAAGAAGTGGAATGGACATCCTTACGTGCCTACGCCTAAAGGTAATCTCGCAGCCATAAGCGTTCAGACCTATGTTCCGATTCCTTAGGGCCTTCTTCAGCTGGCTTCATAGGGAGGGATATACCGAGGATAATATTTTGGCCGACCTGAAACCGCCTAAAGCTCCGGTAAAGTTTGTTGAGGTTCTGACAGATGAAGAGGTCAGAATGATACTTGCCTGTCTTGATCCTGATATAGCGACAGGATATAGAGATACAGCTATTATCATTACTTTTCTGGATACGGGTTTGAGGTTATCTGAACTGGCGAATCTGAAATAAGCTGATGCACACATAGACCAGGGCTACCTGAAGGTTATGGGCAAGGGGTCGAAAGAGCGCATCGTTCCCATAGGTGGACTTGCTCAGAAAGTGCTGCCCAGGTATATCTACCACTTTAGGTCAGAACCACTGAGCACTGGTAATGATACTGTCTTCCTAACCCTTGAAGGCCGTTCTATGAGCAGCAATGCGATTAAGATGATATTCAAGCGGATAGCTCAGAAGTCAGGAGTAAACCGCTTCCACCCACACCTCTGCCGCCATACCTTCGCCACCAATTACCTGATCAACGGTGGGGATGTATTCTCCCTGCAGCATATTCTGGGGCACACCACCCTGGAGATGGTAAGGCGGTATGTCAACCTGGCATCGTCCCACGTCACGATTCAGCACCGTAAGTTCTCGCCTATGGATAGAATGAATCTGGGGAGGATTAAGTTGGGTAGAGTTGGTGGAAATGGAGGGAGGGATGGGAGTAAGGCAAGGAGAGGGTTGGTATCGCTATAAGGCAGGGTTTATAGCTAATATATTACTCCTATTCTGCGAATTAACCCTGTAAACTAGCTGATCATAGTCAGGGAGGACACAGAGAGGAAGTAAAGGTGTCTCTTCGAATAAGATTGGGAACCTTTGGGTAGAGAAACGAAGCTATGTCAAAACCCCCGGGAAGTATCAGGGAAGCGCTCAAGGTCGCAGTGGACTTCTGATCAAGGTATCTTATGATAAAGACCATATATGGCCTAAGAAACGTAAGCCATCTTGTGGCAATAATAGCAGTTGTATATTATATTAATGTAATCATAGAGTCATAGTGAAAGGGATATAGGTATGGAAATTATTACAGAGAGAACAATTAATCCAAATGAAGTCTACGATAGAATTATGAAGGAAACCGTAGGTTCTGTAGTATTGCACTTCGCCGTGGTCAGGGAGCGAACTGGAGATCAAGTAACGCAAATCATAGATTTTCAGCGAAATGGTGATGTAGAAAACGAATTAAAATCAATCGTCGATAGCATAAAAGAAAAATATGAATTAGAGGACGTATTGATCATCCGAAGACTTGGTGTGTTGGAAGTTGGAGATGTCATAGCACTTGTTGCAGCTAGTGCTCCACATCGAGAAGACGCATTTGACGCCTGCCGTCACGGAGTCGAAAGTCTGAAAAAAATGAAAACTATAAAGAAGATTGAACGATAAATTGTTGTAATAAAGACTCATTGAGTAGTCGGGATTAGGGAGCGAGAAAGAAACTAAGTTAGTGTTTTGAAAGTGGGATTTTCTGCCCTTTCAGCTACGAAAAGTACGTTCACTGCCTTCTGATCACATTGTCGTTGGCCAGAGATCCACTTTGTTATCCCGAACATTGTTTTTGGCTAATATGTCCTCAAACTGTTTTTAGATCTGCAATTTCTATATTTCGGTGCTATGTTGTATATTTCATTCATATATGTTTTTAATTCCTTTAGTCATTCTTAGAACGTCTCACGAACTTAACTGATCCTGTCGTACATGTAGGAAAACACACTCCACACCCAAGGCATTTTTCTGCATCAACAGAAGCATATTCATCAACCTGGATTGCACCGAACGGGCAGCGGTCAGCGCAAGTACTGCATGCACTGCAGGTTGAGTCATCGATCTGTGCGACGAACTCGGAGGGTTGCAGCAATTTGGCTCCCGTCTCTCTGATGCCAATGTGGAACACACAGCAGTCGGAGCAGCAATTACAGATGAAATCGTCGGGATCGTAAGTGTGTACTAAGCCATCTTCATTGCACCTTCGAATAAGCTCGATTGCATCATCGCAGCTTATCACACGGCACATGCCATGCTCGACACCCCATCGGGCCATATCAACCATAAAAAGGCAAGTTTCCAATAGATGGTTGCAGTGATTACCGGGATCAGCAATCCAGTGCGGGAGGCGACACGAGCACGTAGATACTCCCCAGTATCCTGCCTCCTTAATCCTTTCGACTACATTCTCATCTGGATTGGCATCGATAGGTAGTGCAGCAGGGGTGGTCCACACGCGAACAGGAAATCCCAATACGGGCAGACTCTTTACCGCAAAGTCAACCTCTAACCTATGCAGTGCTTTCATTAGCTGCACCGAATGAGGAAACCTCACATTGCCCCACCCTCCTGTCTCTATAAGCCCGGGGCCACCAATGCCTATAGTCTTGTAACGTGGATCTTCTTCGCCTGGACTAATCCACATCGTGCCTTTATCGGCCATCGTGTTAAGCATCTTTTTCAGGTTTTCTCTTTCGATGCCAGTTTTCTCATGGATTCGATTAAGATTCCCTCCTCTGAATCCCACCTTGACCGCCAAATCAGCCTCTTCGGGTGTAAATTGAAGGCGTAGCACTTCCATAAGTGAATCAGCTATCTCAGGAATACCGGGTACTACAGCATACATATCTAATAGAGACTCGTAGATATCCTTATTTGACATTACAGGACCTCCTTGTTTATCAACTCATTGGGCTTATCACACATCTAACCCAAACCCATTGAGGTAAAGAACTTCGACATCATGTCCTTTATCTCATCAACCGTTGTATAATTGGGGTCAAATAGATCCAAGCCGAGGTAAAGGAATGGAACGCCGAGTTCGCGACAGAGCTCTCTGCAAATCCCCACAGTTCCCGCCATGGCCTTGTGGCCCATATGTGCCGGCCAGATCACGCAATCGATCTTATAGTCCTTCACTATCCTGGTGATATCGCGGGTGATGTCACCGGCCGGACCCCGCTCTTGCCTCACCATAGGTACATCACAGAGTCCTCTCTTGGCCAGCCCCCTAAGCATACTTTCTTCAGTGGCAGTATCTATAAGTGTATACGGGTTGTAGGTGAACATATCCATGACCATTACGGCACCAAGCTCCGTCTCCAGCCAAGAAGCGAACCCATGGATATACTGGGGGCGGATGTCGTACCAAAACAGCCTAATGTTCTCCTTATCCACTGCCCCTTGTCCCTCTCGCACGCGTTTCTCGGTTAGGGCTATCAATTCCCGCAACCATGTGGTGCACCTGGGATCACCGGGCCACAGCATCTGAACCATGGTCCATACCTGATTCCCCATCTTATAGCCATGAGGACATGGAACTGTGCGTCTCAATTCGTTGTACTCCGCCCAGAGTTCATATTGCTTGTTGGACTCCTCAACGACCTCCCGTAACCGGTCGATATCCAGCCGCTTTCCGGTGTGCTCTTCGAGGAACTTCACCATATGCCGGAATTCCTGCGTGTAGTAGTCAAGAGCTCGCTCATCTTCCATGTAGGGAGGATCCGGGGCAAACATGGGCACATTCCTCCATGTATCCTTTACCGCTATTATCTGGTTCATGATCTGTAGCGCATCGCAGGGGGTAATCATGTTTATTGATGCGGATGGAGGCAAACACAAGTCCTTCTCAATGTAGTAAATCGACAGACGTACGGCTGTACACATGTCTGTGGGAAGACCGAGGTTATTACAGTCCCGGGCCTGTTGCTCCATGTCTGCACTCATCCCTGCAATTGCACTTGAGATGAGGTACCATGGCAGATCCATGGCTGCGTATATTTCCGGCGCATAGGCATAGTAACTCGCGATGAATGGCTTGCCCTCATCATGGGCTCTTAAGATATTCTCGTTTTTCTCGATCAGGGCCTCGAATACGGCCTTGTTCAGCCATGCAGAGTCGGATGTTTTTTGCGAGAGACGATCGAGCCCCAACCGGAATAAGCGAATCTCCTCCTCCATTCGATGTATCGCTATGGTAGTCACTGGCTGTCTCCTTCTATGATTTCCAAGAATGCCTGAACCCTGGTTCTCAACTGTCCAATGCCTCCCAGTAGATATTCGCGATCAAGCTTTAAAAAGGGAATGCCTTCCTCCTTGAACTGCTTATCAAGTAAGAAGTGTTCGCCTGACCAGTAGTCACAGAAGACTATCTGTTCTCCAATAACCCCGTCCACCTTAAATTCACGGATCATGTCCCTGACGAAATTCGCCCGTCGAGGCTGCTCTCCATACATACGCGGGCAGGCAGGGCGATCTATGATTTGGTAGCGGGCGAGTGCCGTAAGTGGGTCTTTTGCTCCTTCGTTAACATCCTTCCAACATACACGTGATCCGAAACACGACGAGTCCGCGACCACTAGGGCGCCCTGATCCTCAATCACTTCTACGTACGCCGGATCATCGAGTATCCCACCAATGATCATCAGTCTGGCCCGGTATCCGCCGCAGGCTGTTGATTGATTCAAATCTTCTAACAGATCCTTGAGCAATTTATTGTATCGATCGCTGGGCATGGCAGTGCCAGCGACCATGGCGGCAAGTACCTCGGCGCCAGTTATTGGTGGACTTTCCCCTTTTCTGAGGTCATAGAGCTTCCTTTGTAGGCGTCGTGTTTCGTTGTGAAGTCTTATTGCTTCCCACAGGCGTTCATCAGTGATTGATACATCGAAATGTTTTTCAATGGCCTCCCTGAGGGTAGCGAATTCGTCTCGTAGCCAGATCACTTGCTCTTCACCGGTCTTCCGGGGAAGGCTGATAATGTGCGTAAAGGGAGTATCAATCTTACGCGTCCAGTTATCATAAACACGGCGCACGTGGTCACAAGTGTTGAGCCATATGGCCCCATCAAGAAAATCAAAATCGCTCCGGAGTCCCATGCTCAAGCAATGACGAGCGAAACTACAGTTGTTTTGACTCAAATATGCATCGGCCTCTTCTGTTCCGGTGCTGCCTGTCGCTCTCATTCGGAACGGAAGGAGGCCAGCAGCCGTAATGATCTCCTCCGGCACATAGGAACAGAAGCAGCCGACCACCCTGCCTCCCTTATCCCTCCACTCCTTTATAGCCGGATTGATAAGTGTTTCTGAGGCCTTCTTGAATTCCTCTAATACCTTGGATTTTACGCTTGTGTCCAATTCATCCTCCTTGCCCATCAACTCATATACGTCTCGATATACTTTTGCATAGCTGGTGTTGGTTTCCACCACTTGTGAATACCCATATCCTCGGCAACCTTGTTGGCAGCTACGTATCCAGGCCCTCCTGTAACCATTCCACCAGGATAGGTTGACGCACCGCAAAGGTAAAGCCCTTCAATTGGCGTCTTGGAGGTTGAGCAGTCAATATTAGGGCGATTGAATCCCAGCTGCATTGGATTATAGTCGCCGTGTTTGATGGATCCTCGACGCATGTTTGGGAGACGTATCTCGATATCGAGCGGAGTCTCGGCTTTGGACATCTTGATGTTCTCTCGACTCATGTGGGAGCTACCTTTTGCCATTTCTCAAGCATGATATCTTCCAATTCTTTCTCACGTGTATCCCAACCGCCTTCGATGTCATACGGTGCATGTATCTGGAAGAACGAGATCTCTCCACCCGGAATGCGGACAAGATGCGGATCGAAGAGGCTTTCACAGGTGCAATGCCCGCCAAAGTTGCCATCCACATCTCCAGATATCACATTGTTCCAATGAGACACGATTTGGTCCGTGCTATTAAAACCGACTATGGTCATGAAGGTGTCGTCGATCCGTGGATCGTCGCACTTGTATTTCGGACGTTCATTGGTTACAACATGCAGTGTATGATAGCTCCACTTATCGTATTTCCAGTTCTCGACCGCATGAGAGAGCGACTCGGGCAGGTTGTCCTTTCCTATGAAATCAAGAAAGGTGGTATGAGGATCAAGACTGGATATAACGACCTTGCTCCGCAGGGTCCTGCCTTCCAGTAGTTCCACACCGGCGACGGCACCATTCTCTATGTTTATCTTGGTCACTTCGGCCGCATCCAGAACCAATCCATTATTCGCAACTATCTCGCGTTCGAGTGCACCGGAGAACTTGTGCGAACCGCCATAACAATAGCACTTGTTCATTGCACGTGTAAGAAGCAGAGGCACAAATAGGCCAACACCGGTCTCGTTGGGATCCAACCCCCACATGCAAGCTACATACAACATCAATGCCCGGACTCGGTCATTTTCGAAGGAGTCGTTGATTATTTCAAGCGGGCTTTGTTCATTGATTTCCAAGAGCTCACTGCCCAATTCTGTACGTTGCATCGCCATTATTAAATCTATAGGGGGCGATGGGGGCAGGTAAGTAGCAGGGCCGATTATTTCGTCGAAGATCCGGCTCCAAGTGCGCATATGTTTACCGAAAGCTACAGCATCCCTGTGTGAGTACTTATGGATCGAACCGATTGTATCTTCTATCATGCGTGTCATCAACAGCGAATTGCCGTCTTCAAATACCATGGCAGTTTGCAGGTTAGGTTTGATCCAAATTAGGGAATGTCGATCAAGATTGAAATCCTGTAGCACGGGCATACTGTCTACCATCATGTGATAGATTGCATGAATGTTGGAGTAGTATCCAGGAAATAATATCTCCTCAGTAGCCAGTCCTCCTCCTGCCTCGTATCGGCGCTCGATCACGGCGACTTTCAACCCCGCTTTAGCAAGGTATGCTGCTGTCATTAACCCATTGGGTCCACCGCCAATTATCAGGGCATCCCAATCACTTTCCGCAGGGAATGCATCATATACACTATCAGTCATATTAATTCTCCTTCCTAGCAGCCTGACGCCGAAATCTTCCCCTCCTGGGGTATGTACCAGGGTGAAGCGAACCACCAGTCACCGGGTTCCGCAATTCCATCCTCGATCAGAATGTGCATGAGGTTATAAGGTATTGCCATGAGGCACATGCCCCCCGGGTGAGCCGAGAACTGATTACATAGATACAGCCCCTCTATCGGGGTTTTATATCGTGCCAGTTCGGGTGTGGGCCGCTTGCTGAACCACTGGTCTCTTGTGGGGGTGATGCCATACCACGAACCACCCATCAATCCGGCATTACGCCATTCTGAGTCATACGGATTGCCGGACCAGCGAGCTGTGATGTTATCTGCATTCGCATTCTCCACCACCTGGCTGAGCGCTTCGATAATGTAATCATGCACCCATTCACGAATCTCCTCCATGCCCTGCCCGGGTATTCTCATATGCTCCTCTGGATAGGGAACAACACAGTCAAAAGGTCCTTCCACGATAAGCCCTGGACGATTGCATTGTTTGTCAACGATGGGATTGAAGTGTCCGCTGCCGTTCATCAACCACAGCAGCCTCTCGGGCGGAACCGTAGGTTTCCCTATCCTGCCAAACTGATCGGCGATATTTTCAAAGTAGATTTCTCGAGAGTCGCAAGGATACATGGCTCCATAGAAAGTATCCAGTTTCCCCCATCCTTCCCGAAACCTCTCCTTAAAGCGGAACTGCTCTTTACAGAGGAACTGAGCATGAACTAATCCCCCACCTAAAACGCTAAGGTCCTTTATCTTCTGGATGAGGCTGGCATCTAGATGACTTGGTCCGATTAGCTTCAGGAACGTTTGTTTAGTGTCAATGGCGCTGACGACTGCTTTCTTTGCCCAGATTCTCTTTTCTCCCCAAGCGGCATCGTCGCGCAGGCGTACACCTACTGCCCGACCATTGCTAATAATGATCTCCTCTACAGGGCAACATGTACGCATGATCGCACCGTGTGCTATGGCACATCGATAAATGGCATGATAGAAGCCGTGCATGTTCCCGTGGGGACCGATGCCTCTGTCGTGATAAGTATCCATTACAACACTGGCAAATGCTGGAATCGCCATGCCCTCAAAATGACCGTGGGATACGGTCAATCCAGCTAAGTTGGCGGCAAATACCTTGACGGGTTCACTTTCTACGTACTCATCCAGGAAATCGAACATTGTCATTTCCAGCAGTTCCGGCGTCCAGATATCCGGTGCATGCTGCTTGTACACTTGCATGAATGGCATATTATCGGCTGTGACTTCCACTTCCGGCGGGTGCGGTGGACACCAGTAGACCGCACGTAAGAGGTCCTTGATAAATGGCTGCTCCGCTGCCATCCCGCTCAGCTTCATCCAGGCCTGGTTGTCCTTTTCCGTGGTCCTTATCCACCCCTCTGTAGTGAGGATTAGAGGTGGAATCTTTCCCCGGATCGTCGACGTTACAGGCCACTGATGGCGGTAGCCATACTTTACCAGTTCCAGCTGCTCCCAGGCGGGCGCTGGCGCTGATACCTGACCCACCGCGTGGACGCTAGCCCGCACACCTGCAAAGATCTCCGTATTCTCCTGACCACCACCACCCTCTGGCCTATCTTCCAGCAGACAGACGCTAAGCCCACACTTCGCCAAATACGCTCCGAGTGTGGTTCCGTTGTGACCAGCACCCACAATAACGACATCGAAGGTTTCTTCAGCGTTCATGTTTTACTCCTTTCTGGAAATACTCAACCGATTGTGACTGAAGACTCAGAACTCTCCTCACTCTAGATCAGCGGTATTCCCAATCCTTTTAATCTAATGTACATTGCATGCCACCTATCAATCATCCCGTTTATAATATTTGAAACATGTTATCGTTTGTAGTATTATTGACTAAGCATTATTAACGAGTTAATATTAACATGTTAACAATATATGGCAAATAATCTTGTTTGTCAAGTACTACGACCAAGCATTATCAAGCCAAATATTGAAAAGTATCTAAGGATAAGGGATGTCGTAGACAGACCAGCGTGTATTGTGGATGAAAAGTATACTAGTACGGACATATATAATAACCGGTGCACTACCCATCTAGTACAAGTTGGACTGTCGAAATCAAACTGCAATATGCTATAACAGGAGAAAGTTATGTCGCAGAACTCTAATAACTCCACTAAGAAAAGGAATCCAAGTATACAAAATATATCCCATTTCTTGATAGCAACTATAACTTAGTTATGCTCCTTGGATTAACGATCAACACCATAGTAAAATCCATACAGCAACAAGTGGCGGATTCTGGCCTTACTGCGGCGGAATACGAGTTGCTGATTCTAGCGGATGAATTGGGTGATGAAGCTATCCCTGCTGAGCTTTCTCGTTTACTTCTAAGGAAACCTCCTGCTACCACCACGCTCCTTAATCGGATGGAAAAAACGGGATTTGTGAAACGCAAGGCCTATCCTGATAATAAGAAGGTTAAAATTGTAACTATAACAAAGAAAGGGCAAGAGGCACTAAAAGTTGCCAAGCAGCATGATGTTCTGGCAGATATCATTGGCGAGATGTCACCGAGGAAATTTGAACAGCTATGGGATCTACTTGAAGAATTGAAAGATAGAGCTGCCTATATTAATTCAGGAAAATAAAGTCAAGGCATCGGAATTGCTTTTTTACTGTCTCTAGATACAAAACACCGACACCATAACTTCTGATCAAGGGGTTGCTGCCTCGAATCATATGGTGGCGGAGGTTTGCAAATGATTCGAGCCCGGAGTCCTT
>PVMK01127478.1_pt1 | contig 11726 bp, 8 predicted proteins | sample 1853481 | NCBI WGS metagenome assembly PVMK01 (sample SAMN08533507, study PRJNA380276) | Marine sediment metagenome, whole genome shotgun sequencing project. | reverse complement strand
CGTCGACCAGTGCTTCATGTGTGACCTGTGTTACCAGACCAAGTGCCCCTACGTGCCGCCACACGAATGGAACGTGGACTTTCCACATGTGATGCTGCGCGCCAAAGCCGTCCAATTCAAAAAAGGCGAACGCAAGCTCAGCCACAAATTGCTTAGCAACACAAAAATCCAGGGCAAAATCGCCACCATCCCCGGGGTCAGTAATCTGATCAACGCGAGCAATCGCAATAGCGGTGTGCGCAAAGTACTGGAAAAAACACTGGACCTGGACCACCGGGCGCACCTGCCCGAATTTCATTCCGATACCCTGCGCCGCCGCGACAAAGGCCGTCAACCCGCGGCGGTAGAAGTGCAGGCAGCCGGCCCGACCCGCGGCAAGGCCGCGCTCTTCACTACCTGCTACTGCAACGTGAATACACCGGATATCGGCCAGGACCTGATCCGCGTTTTTGAACACAACAACATCCCGGTGCGCCTGACCAATAAAGAGGAATGTTGCGGCATGCCCAAGTTGGAGCAGGGCGACCTGGAAACCGTGGACAAGTACCGCAAAACCAATATTCCCGAGCTGATCAGCCTGATCGATGAAGGCTGGGACATCGTCGCCGCCATTCCATCCTGCGTACTGATGTTCAAGCAGGAACTGCCGTTGATGTACCCGGACGACCCGGACGTACAGAAAGTGAAGCAGCACATATTCGATCCCTTCGAATACCTGGTGCACCGCAACAAGGCCGGCCTGCTGAACACAGAATTTAAACAATCCCTGGGAACCGTTGCCTGGCATGTACCCTGCCACCAGCGGGTACAGAACATCGGCCCCAAAACCAAAGACGTACTGGCGCTGGTCCCCGGCACCGAGATCCAGGTGATCGAACGTTGCTCCGGTCACGACGGCACCTACGGCGTGCGCGCCGGCACCTACGAAAAATCACAGAAAATCGCCCGCCCGGTCATCAACCGGGTGAAAAAAATGAACGCCGACTACCTGGTCTCCGATTGCCCAATGGCCGCCACCCAGATCGCAGACGGCCTGGAACTGAAACACGGTGAAACAAGCCCGTTAACCCTTACTGCGCAAAGCCTACGGCCTGTAAGAGCGTCCCTGGGCGCGACCGCCCTTTCGGCAGTAAGCGGCCTCTTACTGTAAGAGCGTCCTTGGGCGCGACCACCTTTTCGGCCGCAAGTGGCCTCTTACAAGAGAGAGAAACAATGAACAAACTGAACCGGGAAGACTTGCTTTCCCTCGAACAATACGCCGAACAACGCGCCGACTTACCCAACCCCGTAACGGCGCACAAAATAAACCCCCGCGTCAACATCGGCCCCCACCTGAACCTCTACTTCGAAGACCGCCTGACCATCCAGTACCAAATCCAGGAAATGCTGCGCATCGAGAAAATCTTCGAGGCCGACGCCATCCAGGAGGAACTGGACACCTACAACCCCCTGATTCCCAACGGCAGCAACCTCAAGGCCACCGCCATGTTCGAATTCGAAGACGTGGAGTTGCGACAAAGGCGCCTGGCAGAACTCGTAGGTGTCGAAAACCACATCTGGCTGCAAGTCGATGGCTGTGAAAAAACCTTTGCAATTGCCAATGAAGACCTGGAGCGGTCAACAGACAAAAAAACTTCAGCAGTACATTTCCTACGCTTCGAACTGGAAACCAAAATGAGGGATGCACTGCAGGCAGGCGCCGAACTTCGAATGGGCGTTAACCACGACCTGTATCGCCATGAAACGGTGCTGGAAGGCGCGACCAAACAGTCTCTGCTAAACGATCTTTCTCCAGACTGATTACACCCCCACTGTCCTACCTAATCGCGCGACGTTCTGGGAGCAGGCAACATCATCAACGTTCTGCGCTCAAGACCACAATACGCTAGCCAGGGGGGTGCCGTATCTTCCTTCAGGACTGTATGAAACAGGACGTTTCATTCAAGCCCCCAGGGAAGGGTTCACGGCGTGTCCTGAAGGAAGATACGGCACCTCCCTGGCGGGCTCCTAGCACCGCAAAATTCCATATCCTCCAATAGCGCTACTCTACGCGACCTGTCAGGCATCTTAAATGCAGCGCAAGGAACTCAAGCCCATTGACTTAATCCTACACTTTGATAAACTTACTTGTCACTAACAAGTATTTATCAGGCCATGCCCCACCCCCTTTCTGCCAGGGAAAATTCTGACCAACCCCGCACCCAGGCGGAGCGCACGGCGCTGGCAGAATCCAGCATGATCCTGGCCGCCATCGAACTGCTTAATTCAGTTGGCATCCAGGGAACGACGCTGGTGGCCATTGGCGAGCGATCCGGCTACAGCCGTGGCCTGGCAAGCCATCACTTTGGTTCCAAGGCAGGCTTGTTACGCACAGTTCTTAAGCGAATGACGGCAGTCTGGACTGAAAAGCTGGTTGGGAGCCTGGATGGAAAAACCGGTTTGCAGGCATTCACCACCGCCATCGACACCCACCTGGAGCACGTGCTCCGCCATCCGGATTACATCCGCGCCATGAACATCCTGTGGGGCGCCGCGCTGGATCCCGCCTCTGAATTCAAACCCAATGTCGCCGAATTTATGCGAATTCAACGCGAATCTGTTGCAGCCTGGGTAAAAGGGGGGCAGGAATCCGGGGAAATCAGGCCGGAGGTCGACGCCGGCCGCATCGCCGAGCAGTTTTACGGCACCCTGATCGGCCTCAACAACCAATGGCTGGTCAGCCCGGAAATCGATCTCCGGGCTGCCTACGAAGATTACAAACAAAACATCTTGCGCTTGCTGAGCGCAAAATCACCACCGAGGAATTGAAATGATTGAAGCCTATATCTACGACCACATCCGCTCCCCGCGGGGCCGCGGCAAGGCCAACGGTTCCCTGCACGGCATAACGCCAACCGACCTGACCACCCAGGTACTGCGCTCCCTGCGTGACCGCAATGAACTGGATACCTCACTGGTGGATGACGTGGTGCTGGGCTGTGTAGCACCCATCGGCGAACAGGGTGCGAACATTGCACGCACGGCGTTGTTGAATGCCGACTACGCGGAATGCGTACCCGGTAAGCAACTCAACCGTTTCTGCTCTTCCGGCCTGGAAGCCGTCAATTCCGCGGCAGCCCAGGTGATGGCGGGTCAGTCAGACGTGGTTATCGGCGGTGGTGTCGAGTGCATGTCCCGGATTCCCATGGGTTCCGACGGCGGCGCCTGGCCCACGGACCCGCAAGTCGCATCCAAGCTCCATTTCACTCCACAGGGCATCGGTGCCGACCTGATTGCCACCATGCATGGCTTTTCCCGTGAAGCTATCGATGGCTACGCGTTGGAAAGCCAGAAACGCGCCGCCCATGCCTGGGAGAATGGCTATTTTTCCAACTCAATCCTGCCGATCAAGAACCACGTTGGCGAAATTGTCCTTGACCACGACGAGCACATGCGCCCGGACTCAACCATGGAGAGCCTGGCCAGCCTTAAGCCCGCTTTTGTCATTCCGGGCGAGCAAGGCGGATTCGATGCGATTGCCTTGCTGCGCTATCCCGAAGTCGAGTCCATTGAACACGTCCACACCGCCGCCAATTCCAGTGGCATCGTGGATGGCGCCGCGGCAGTCCTGCTTGGCAACCGTCGGCATCGGTGAATTCGTTACCGGATGTGACCGCTTGGCCGAGACCCATGGCCAGCGCTTCGCTGTTTCGGACTGGCTGCGCGACAGGGCGCAGCAAAACCTGTCATTTTACTGATGCCAGGAAAACTTTTTAGGGAGCATTCATTATGAAACGCCTGATCTTCAATGAAGAGCATGAAATGTTCCGTGATTCGGTCCGCCGTTTCATGCAGTCCGAAGTCAAGCCCAATGTCGAGCAATGGCGGGAGGATGGGATCTGCGATCCGGCCGCTTTTCTAAAAGCCGGTGAACAGGGCCTGCTGTGCATGTGGGCCGATGAGAAGTATGGCGGCCTGGGCATCACAGACTTCCGCTTTGAACAGGTCATCATCGAAGAAACCATGCGGCACGGCGATATAGGCCTGTTCCTGACCTTGCACAGCCGCCTGGTCGGGCCCTACATTGGCGACCTGGGCAGCGGGGAACTCAAGGCCCGCTTGCTGCCCAAATGCATCAGTGGCGAGACCATCCTGGGCATCGCCATGACGGAACCTGCCGCCGGCAGCGACCTAGCCGGTATCAAATCCCGAGCGGTACTCGACGGCGGACACTGGGTCCTGAACGGCTCAAAGACTTTTATCTCCAATGGCATCAACGGCGGCGCATTTGTCGTGGCCGCCCGGACCGTACCGGGCAAGCCGCACGGGATTGGCCTGTTCATAGTCGAACAAGGCATGGAAGGTTTCAACCGCGGACGCAACCTGAAGAAAATGGGCCTCAAGACCCAGGACACCGCCGAACTGTTCTTCGAAAATGTCCGGATACCCGTCGAAAATGTGCTGGGCGACCCGGAGGGGGGGTTCTACAGCCTGATGCACCACCTCGCCGAAGAACGCCTGATCAGCGCAGCGCAGGAAGTCGCCCACGCCCAGGTTGCATTTGACCTGACGATGGATTACATCCTCGAACGCAAAGCCTTCGGCAAGCCCATCGGAGCTTTCCAAAACAGCCGCTTCAAGATGGCCGAAATGCGCACCGCACTGGATGTCACGCAGACCTTCGTCGATCAATGCGTCCTGCTGCACAACGAGGGAGAACTGAGCGCCAGCCTGGCCGCCGAGGCCAAGCTTTTCGCCAGTGAGGTGGAATCGGAAGTGATGGACAACTGCGTACAGCTGCATGGCGGCTCAGGCTACATGAGCGAATACCGCATCTCCCACATGTTCACCGATGCCCGTGTGTCCCGCATATACGCCGGCAGCTCCGAGATCATGAAAGAAATCATCGCCCGCAGCATCGGCCTGGATGAACGCAAACTACGCTGAAGAATTACCTATATAATTCCTTTTACTTCTGGAAAAAAGGGGTGGCTGCATATCCCCGGACGGGTGGACATCACCCGCTCATGATTGGCGGATTCCAGCTCATTTATGATGCAAACTGAAACTTATTGATGGTCATCAGCGAGCCCACAGAGGCTGATTGGCACCAGGTCAGCGCCACCGAGGCCACCCGGCGACTCGACGTTGACCCCATCTCAGGTCTCAGTTCAGACGAGGCCACTATCCGGCTGGCGAAATATGGCCCCAACCGCTTAAAGGATGTCCCGCCGAGAAGCCGCTGGCTGCTGCTGCTTGATCAGTTCAAAGGCGTTCTTATCCTGGTGCTGATCGCTGCGGCCGTGCTCGCTGCTGCAATCGGGGACCTTACCGATGCGGTGGTGATTCTGATTGTGGTGATGATTAACGCAGTGCTGAGCTTCTCCCAGGAATACCGCGCCGAACAATCGCTCGCTGCACTGAAAAAAATGCTCGCTCCGACAGCAGAAGTGCGCCGCTACGGTCAGACCATGGTACTGCCCGCTGATGAACTGGTGCCGGGGGACATCGTTTTGCTTGGCCCCGGTGACCGGGTGCCTGCCGATGGACGCGTGATTGCCGCGCATGGCTTTGAGGTGGACGAATCCTCGCTGACCGGAGAATCGCGTACCGTGGGCAAGCAAGTCGATCCGTTGGCGGGCCGGGATATTCCACTGGCGGAGCGCGCCAATCTGTTTTTCATGAACACGATCGTAACCCGCGGCCGGGCAGAAATGGTGGTGACCTCCACCGGGATGAATACAGAACTGGGCTTGCTGGCAGACATGCTGGGGGAGGCCAAAGATGCGCCCACGCCTTTGCAAATCCAGTTGGATGCCCTGGGCCGGCGACTTGCGCTGATCGCCGGCATTGTGGTCGCTTTCATGCTGATCGCCGGTCTGCTGCGTGGTGAGCCCTGGGTGATGATGATCATGACGGCCATCGCCCTCGCCGTGGCCGCCATCCCCGAAGGTCTGCCCGCAGTGGTGACGGTGACGCTGGCAATAGGCCTGCAACGCATGGCACGCGACAAGGCCATCGTCAAACGCCTGGCGGCGGTGGAAACCCTGGGTTGTACATCGGTTATTTGCACCGACAAGACCGGTACGCTGACCGTCAACCAGATGACCGTCCGCTGGCTTTATACCAGTGGCCGGCATCTTCAGGTCAGCGGCGAGGGCTACGAGACCACCGGCGAGATCAGTGGCGGCAACGCCAGTGTGCCGGATCTGCAAGCCCTGCTGATGCCAATCGCGCTGTGCAACGAATCCCAATTGCGCTCCGGTCAGGTCATCGGCGACCCGATGGAAGGGGCCTTGCTGGCGGTTGCGGAGAAGGGTGGTTTTGATCCGGTAAAGCTCAAGCATCACTATCGGCGTATTGCCGAGATTCCGTTTGAAACGGAGCACAAGTTCCAGGCTACCTTTCACCTCGATGGCGAACGGGTGCGGGTCATGGTCAAGGGCGCCCCGGACGTTTTGCTGGACCAATGCAAGGCGGTGTTTTTTGAGCAGGGTATTCAACCTCTCGATGCGCAACAATGCAAACTCATTGAACAGGCCAACGAGAAAATGGCGTCCACCGGCCTGCGGGTGCTGGCTGTGGCCTGGGCGGAATTGCCGGTGCGGGATTTTGAGCCAAACGGTGACCTGTTTGTCTATCTGAAAGACCTTGTATTCACCGGGCTGGTGGGTTTGATGGACCCGCCCCGGCCCGAAGCGCGCGATGCCATTGCCTTGTGCCACAAGGCCGGAATCTCGATTAAAATGATCACCGGGGATCAGAAGATCACGGCCGCCGCCATCGCCCGCGAACTGAACATCGAGGGCGCTGTCGTGACCAGCGCCGAGCTCGAAGCCATGAGCGACACCCAATTGGCCGCCGCCATCGACGGCATCGGTGTGTTCACCCGGGCCACGCCAGAACAAAAAGTGCGTATTGTGCTCGCACTCCAGGCTAACGGGCACCTGACCGCGATGACCGGGGACGGAGTGAATGACGCGCCGGCGCTCAAGACCGCCGATATCGGGGTAGCCATGGGGGTCACCGGCACTGATGTGGCCAGGGAGGCGGCCACCATGGTGCTCACAGACGATAATTTCGCCACCATTGTGAAAGCGGTCAGAGAAGGGCGCACCATCTACGACAACATCGTCAAATTCGTGCGCTTCCAGTTATCCACCAATATTGGCGCCATTCTAACTGTCTTGTTGGCGCCGTTCCTGGGGCTGCCGCTGCCCTTTACGCCCGTACAGCTTTTGTGGGTCAACATCATCATGGACGGACCGCCCGCCATGGCGCTGGGTGTGGACCCGCCGCAACCGGGCATCATGTCCGGCCCGCCACGCAAGACTAGCGACCGAATCCTGACTTTACGCCGTTTCGGCAAATTGGCGACCTACGGTACGGTCATGATGCTTGTCCCTCTGGGCGTGCTGTGGTGGGGGCTGCATACCGGATCGAAGACGCATGCGCAGACCATGGCCTTCACCACCTTTGTATTATTCCAGGTGTTCAACGCCTTCAACGCCCGGGTGGATAAGAGAAGCACCTTCAATGCCAATTTTTTCCGCAACCGCATCCTGTGGCTGGCCCTGTTTGCTGTGCTTGCATTACAGGTGCTGGCAGTACAATGGACGCCTGCCCACGAGATATTCGACGTTGAAAAACTTCGGCTTGAAGACTGGTTGCTGGCCACGCTTGTCGCCAGTTCTGTGCTGGTTCTGGAAGAATTGCGAAAATTGTTTTTGCGGATTTTCCGGCCATGAGCATGGCGCTGGCTCGCGCAGCCGCCGTCCCGCCTGTCTGCCGGGTTTGATGACAAAGCCGCCCGAATAAAATTATATTTCTGCTTGAGTCCTGCAAACTCCATGCAGTGTTGACCAAACCAGAACTTACAGTACGTCTGGCCCCTGTCGCCCTTTCCCCGTGGTATCGGAGTAATAATCTTTACGGAACCTGTCAATGACTGCGTCGTTCTCTGCATCATCTTGCTTGACCTTCGTCAACGCCGCATGGGCAAGGGCAATGCTTGCTTCCAGGTTCTCGGAAACGGCCAGCGACGCACCGTGTTCCCGCAGACTCTGGCAGTGATCCATGTTATGCCCACGCGCCAGTATTTCCAGTTTTGGAAACGCCAGGCGCAAAGAAGAGACCACCTGCTCAATAGCGTGAAAGTCGTCGACGGTGACGATGATCAGGTCCGCCTCACTCACACCCAGACTTTTCAGGACTTCGGGCTGCCGGGCATCCCCATAAAACACGGATCGGCCCGCTCTGCGTTCCTGCTTGACCAGGCTGGCGTCAATATCGACTGCAATGTAAGGTATGTCCCGCAGTTCAAATATCTCGCCCACACGGCGCCCTACCCGGCCGAAACCTGCAATCACTATGGACGGCGACGCTACATCTTCTTCTGCAAACGCCTCTCCCCCCAGGTCTCTCCTGCGTGCAGCGGCCAACCGATACGCCAGTCCGGCCAGGGGTGGAGTCGCCAGCATGCTTAGCACCACTACCAACAGAAGTTGTTGAAACAAGCCCTCATCCAGTAAAGCGCCCTTGAAGGCCACCGCGAAAATGACCAGCGCGAATTCTCCGCTTTGTGCCAGCAACAGCGCAATCGCCGACGCTATCCTGCCCTTGTGCCCGAACAGCATGGCCAAAGGCCACAGCAAAGCGGCCTTGGTCAACAGCAGCAGCAGGACCAGACCGATGGAAACCAGCGGGTCCTTAAACAACAGCGCCAACTCGATGGACATCCCCATCGACATAAAGAACAATCCCAGCAGCAGGCCACGGAATGGCTGGATCTCCGCCACCACCTGGTGTCGAAATTCCGAATCCGCAATCAACAGTCCCGCCACAAACGCGCCCATGGCCAGAGACAGTCCGATTTGCGCCATCAAAACGGCAGTACCAAGAACCAGCAACACAGCCGAGGCCGTGAAGATCTCCGGTGATCCCAGACGGGCTACGCGATGGAGTACGGGTTGCAGCAGGTAGCGCCCCCCGAGAATGATCAGCGCAAGAATGACCAGCGCTTCGAGCAGCGCAATGCCGATATCCTCTCCAATGGTGAGATCCGCTACCGTCAACAGGGATGCCAGGGCGAGCAGTGGCACCACGGCCAGATCCTGAAACAACAACACGGCGACAGATGTTCGACCGTAATCGGAGGCCAACATCTTCTGTTCGCTAAGCAGTTGCAGCACAAAAGCGGTTGATGAGAGTGCCAAAACAGGCCCGATCAATATGGCGGAGCGCAGCTCCACGCCGAACACAAAGTAAGCTGCTGCGGTGATCAATGCGCCCGTAACAACCACCTGGAGTATTCCCAGCCCGAAAACCATGCGCCGCATCAACCACAGGCGAGATGGTTTGAGCTCAATACCGATAACAAAAAGCAGCAGCACCACGCCGAGTTCAGCCAGGTGGCCAATCTCGGCCGCGTTGTCGATCAGGCCCAGCGCCGACGGCCCCACAGCAACCCCGGCGATGAGAAAACCAGGCACAATACCGAACCCGGCGAAACGCGACAACGGCACCACGATGACAGCTGCCGTCAGGAGAATAATAATGTCTGTGAGATAGGCCAGGTTCATCCCATCACATTCCCATCACTACCTTGAAGTAATACAAGTATCCAAGTCTTTTAGAATTCCATTCTTAATGTTATAAATCCATCCATGAACGGAGAGTTCCGCCCCTTTTTTCCAGGCCTTTTGCACCACGGTCGTGTTGCAAACGTTCACAACCTGCTCTTTTACGTTCAGCTCGCACAGCAAATCGAACTTCTCATCGTGATTCAGCCCGGTCAATTTTTCGGCATTCAGACGGCTGACATCCCTTATATGACCTAACCAGTTATCGATCAGGCCATGCTCCTTGTCTTCCATTGCCGCCTTTATGCCGCCACAGCCATAGTGACCGCAGACAATGATGTGTTTCACTTTCAGCACTTCAACAGCAAAATGTATAACTGAAAGACAATTCAGGTCAGTGTGTATGACGAGGTTTGCAATGTTGCGATGAACGAATACCTCACCCGGCGGTAAATCCACTATCTGGTTTGCGGGCACCCGGCTGTCTGAACAACCGATCCAAAGATATTCAGGGCTTTGCTGCCTGGACAAACGTGAGAAAAAATCAGGGCTTTTTTGCTTGATCGTCTCTGCCCATGCGAGATTTCTGTCAAAAAGATTCTTTAAAGTTTTCATTGCATCGTTTTCGTATTAAAGGTCTCATTAGGCAAATGCGCCGGCATTCAGCCACAAATGAGTGGCGATACTCGCTGTGTAACCGATGGCAACGGCCCAGGTCCATTTCAGGTGGGCGAAGAAAGTATAAATGCCTCGCGCCTGCCCCATGACTGCGACTCCCGCAGCGGAACCGATGGACAACATGGAGCCCCCGACTCCCGCAGTCAGCGTTACCAGCAACCACTGGCCGTGACTCATATCCGGGTACATCTCCAGCACGGCAAACATAACCGGGATGTTGTCCACAATGGCGGAGGCGAAACAGGTCAGGCGAGGGGGGATTTGCTGGCTTTTCGGGGGGCATTTATGTTCCAATTATTGCAAGGAATCACACCCGTACTGTACCAAAACTGGCAATTTCAGGCCAGTGAAATATTCAATATTATTCAATTTGTTATGTTGTCTGGACGCCAGGCTGGATCGAGAGCCATAGCCATGGCAGGAGGGAAGCTCAAGTCCAGGCGTAGCTGGACAAGCCAGGACCGGGATACCGGGTATGAGGATTAAGGGCGGGGTTGATCTGGATCAGCTTGCAGGACATCACTTGTGGCCGAAACTGTCGCAGTACAGATAATGTCCCGTACAGTTAATTTCAAACTGCCTGTTGAGACTTTGAGTGATTAACCGCCACAAAACCAGTTACAATCTGCATGGCTCTCAAGCTGATTCCCCGGGGAGATAAACCATGAGTCGCCTACTCGACCATTTGACCTTTTTTACCCGCAACGTTGCCACCTTCTCCGGTAAGCATGGTGTAGTCACCAATGAAAACAGAACCTGGGAAAAGGGTTATCGCCAACGCTGGCAGCATGACAAGATCGTGCGTTCCACCCATGGTGTAAATTGTACCGGCTCGTGCAGTTGGAAGATTTATGTAAAAAACGGTCTGGTGACCTGGGAAACACAACAAACCGATTACCCGCGTACCCGGGCGGATTTACCCAACCACGAACCCCGGGGTTGTGCACGGGGCGCCAGTTACTCCTGGTACCTGTACAGCGCCAACCGACTGAAATTCCCCAAAGTACGCAAACGCCTGTTGAAAATGTGGCGTGAAGCCAGGCTCACCATGGAGCCCGTGGAAGCCTGGGCGAGCATTGTTGAAGACCCGGCAAAAAGCAAAAACTATAAGCAAATCCGCGGTCATGGCGGGTTTGTTCGCTCGCACTGGGAAGAGGTTAACGAAATCATCGCGGCTGCCAATGTGTATACAGCTAAAACCCATGGCCCCGACCGCATCCTCGGTTTTTCGCCGATTCCTGCTATGTCGATGGTGTCCTATGCTGCCGGTTCCAGGTATCTGTCATTGATCGGCGGTGTCTGTTTGAGTTTTTATGACTGGTATTGTGACCTGCCGCCGTCTTCACCCCAAACCTGGGGCGAGCAGACCGATGTGCCTGAGTCCGCAGACTGGTACAACTCCAACTACATTATTGCCTGGGGCTCCAACGTACCTCAGACCCGCACCCCCGATGCCCACTTCTTCACCGAAGTCCGCTACAAGGGCGC
>PVMK01178279.1_pt1 | contig 11730 bp, 11 predicted proteins | sample 1853481 | NCBI WGS metagenome assembly PVMK01 (sample SAMN08533507, study PRJNA380276) | Marine sediment metagenome, whole genome shotgun sequencing project. | reverse complement strand
GCCGCAACAATCGGGTCGAATGTCCGTTTTCTGAACCATGAGCGGACAATCCGCCAGGCTCCGGCCAATGACCGTTTCTGGCCGAAGGTTGCCCTTCGCGAACGGCGAGAATCGACCCAAATCGGCCATTCAAGTTCGCTGGTACGAACGTCGGCTATGGGATCGCTAAGCGGTCGTTGGCACACGCTGAGCGACATAGCTGAAATTAGCTGGAAGTGGACATAGCAGGGCAGGAATCCTCGCACTTGCCGGCACCGTGGTGCTAACTTCGCCGAGAGTTCTTTGGGCGTGCGGGACGACATGACTGTTGCTACACCCGAGATCCCGCCGCCAGCGAGCCAGGCGGTCCGCGGCGCCATGCTGGCGGCGCTGGCGATGTGCCTCTTCTCGGCGCAGGATGCCTTTGTCAAGGTCATGTCCGAAGACTATTCGGTCGTCACCATCCTGTTCTTCCGTAGCTTGGGGCTCGTGCCGGTCGCCGCCTATCTGGTCTGGCGGCAGGGTGGCCTTTCGGGGTTCCGCACGCGGCGCCTGGGCCTGCAGGCGCTGCGCGGAGTATTCCTCTTCCTTATGTTCCTCGGCTACTACTTAGCGCTCACCCGCCTGCCGCTGGCTACGGCGGCAGCGCTGGTGTTCTCGGCGCCGCTGATGACGACCCTGTTGTCGGTGCCGATCCTCAAGGAGCAGATCGGCCGGCACCGTATCGGCGCGGTCCTGGTGGGCTTCCTGGGCGTCATCATCATGGTCCGTCCAGGCGGCGGTGCTTTCGAGTGGGCGGCACTGCTCTGCATCGGGGCGAGTTTCTGCTACTCGCTCAGCATGGTGCTGACCCGCCACCTGGGCACCACCGAGAGTCTGACGAGCCTGGTCTTCTATCCCAACCTGGCCTTCCTGCTGGGCTCGACGTTTCTATTGCCCACGGCCTGGACGCCGGTGCCATCGGCGCACGTGGCGCTCCTGGTGGGCTTCGGCGTGTGTATCATCGTGCCGCACCTGGCAATCACCCAGGCCTACCGTATCGCGGCGCCGCCGGTCTTGGCGCCCCTCGACTACACAACCTTGGTCTGGGCCCTGCTGTGGGGCTGGTTGCTTTGGAAGGAATGGCCAAGCGCGACCACACTTCTGGGTGCCTGCATCGTGGTGCTGGCCGGTCTCTACGTGATCTACCGCGAAGCGCGCGCCGGCCGCGTCGAGCCCCGGCCGCAGCCGAGATAGCGGCGAGGTTCTTCACCCGAGGAACCGGGAGATCTCAACTGAGCGGACCCGACGGGTGAACGCCGGCAGGGACAAGATTCCGGATTAATTTAAGATGGATTGCCAAAAGCGGCTATTGAGATCTCAGCCGACAGCTCGAAACAACTGCCAATCGTCCGGGACGCCCTTCAGTTTGTGAGTGCCAAAATCCTCAAATGTAGTGCCTGAACCAGCAACAAGGCCCTTCACAGTTCTGGACACAAGAGTTTCACCCGGACCGGCCAGTCCGGCTAAGGTCACGGTCTTGATTGAAGTGATTGTTGAACCCACGGCCGCACTCTTGAGACACAGCAGTACCGATCATATTCATCGCAGCGCGGTATGACCGAAGACGGTCATTCACGATTGCCTTCGATCGGCCATGGAGTTTCACCGCTCGTTTTAGAAACTTAATCGCGGCCTTGTGGTCCTGGCGCCTGTTGGCGAAGACCTCGAGGACCTCGCCTTCGTGATCCACGGCGCGCCACAGGTAGTGCGTCTCGACGTTAATCTTGACGAACACCGCGGTCATCCACCCTGCAACACCGCCAAAATCTCATCATGAAGTTGCGGACTCCCAGACGCCACCATCAGCGGTCCGGATCCAAGGCCCAATCCCTCGCCCTGCCAATCCGTAATGCGTCCGCCCGCGCCTTCGATCACGGGTACAAGGGCGCAGAAATCAAAAGGATCGAGATTTCCCTCCAGACATATATCCACGACTCCACGGCTCAGCGACAGATAACCAGCACAACCAGCACTATATACATTCCATGCAGTACGTTGGCGCAAACCGTCAAACCCTTCCTGGGCGACGTTCTCATTAAAGGAATCCACGCCGGAACTTATCATGACGCTTTGGTGCAAGAGATGATCGGCTCGACAATGAACAACCTCACCGTTGATGGTCGTTTCCCGCCCAAGAATTCCTAGGCAGCGTTGCTTCTGCAAGGGCATATCAACGATCCCGATGATCGGGCGCCCAGCCCGGCAAAGCGCGATCAAAGTCCCGAAATCCGGCAACCCGGCTGCGAAGCTCTTGGTACCATCTATGGGATCCAGCACCCAAAGATACTCCCGGTCGAGGCCCTGTACGCCATATTCTTCGCCGAATATCCCGTGGTGGGGAAAGCGCTCTTCGATCCTGGAACGCAGCTTACGCTCAATTTCCTGGTCGAGCGCGGTGACAGGAGAACCGTCGCTCTTGATGCTATGCGCGTAATCCGGGCGATAGGCAGTTAGCAGCGTGTGCCGGGCCAAGTCGGCCAGCTCAACTGCCAGTGACAAGTGATCCTCAAGAGCCACGGTCATACGAGGCACCACCCGTCATCGAAGCGATGACGGCCAGCGCCGAAACCACTGAAAGCATTCTTTCAGCATCTTGAGTTTCCTCCTTCTTCTCATCATTGATCTAAGACGGTCGCCCGGCTGCATGTATCACCAAGAACGACCGACAACGAACTCACAAGCCCAATCGCTCCAGCAAACGGTAGTACCAGGAACCTGCAATGGTGAGTGGAACACGCAGATACTTGCCTCCAGGGAACGGTAGATGGGTCATGTTCCCGAAGACGTCGAGACGTTCGGACTGCTGGCTGATCGCTTCGGCGATCAGGCGGCCAGCGATGTGCGTCCCGGTAATACCGTGGCCGCTGTAACCGTGTGAGAAATAGATGTTGCTATCGAGCCGACCCATGTGGGGCACGCGGCTAACCGTCAGGCAGATGTTGCCCGACCAGGCGAATTCGATTTTCGCATCCTTAAGCTGCGGAAATGTTTTTAGGATGTGAGGCCGCAGTTCAGCTCTAATGTCGCTTGGATCCTTTCCGCCATAGACCGTGCCGCCTCCGAGCAGCAGGCGCTTGTCGCCCGTGATGCGGAAATAGTCGTTGAAATAGTTCGAATCTTCTACGCAGTGGTCGTTGGGGATGAGCGTCTTGGTGACCTCTCTCTCCCAGCACTTCTGTGGCGGTAACTTGGCTACTGGCTGGCAGGACCTTTGTCGCAATCTGCGGGATGAGATCACCCTAGATAAGCGTTGCCGCAAGCGACGAGATAATCGGCCTTGACGATGCCTTGGGCCGTATGGAGCGTGACCTTGGGCCCCCGCTCAAGGCGGGTCACGGTGGAGTTCTCGAAGATCCTACCGCCGTGGGATTCGATTGCCGCCGCTTCGCCCAAAGCCAAGTTCATCGGGTGCATATGGCCGCCCCTGTGGTCGAGCAGGCCACCACAATAGAGGCCTGTGTTGACATATTCGCGGATCTGGTCCCGCGGAGATCAACTCGAGCCCATCATGCCCCGCGTTCTGCCAGCTTTGCATTCTTTTTTCGAGGCTGCGGAAGTGCTTTGGCGTCCAAGCGGCAATGATAGAACCTTTCTTCAAGTCGCACTTGATGTCGTACTTCTCGATGCGCTCGCGGATGATTTGAGAGCCCTCCGTCAGCATCGAGCCGACGGCCCGGGCCGTGTCCTTGCCGTAGCGAAGAGCGATACCGTCCAGGTCCCTGTTGAAGCCGTTGACAATCTGCCCGCCATTTCGGCCGGAGGCGCCCCAAGCGACCTTGCAACCCTCAAGAACGACGACCTCATGGCCCTTTTCCGCCAGATGCAGAGCAGTTGAGAGGCCCGTGAACCCGGCGCCGATGACACAGACGTCACAGCTGATTTGGCCCTTGAGGGCTGGGCGTTCGGGAGCAGGATTTGCGGTTGCAGCGTAGTAGGAGCCCGTGTGTTGTGCCGTTGCCATGGTCACACAGTCCACAGGTATGTGTCGTATTCGACATCACTGACGATTCGTTCGATCCGGTCCTTCTCCTGGCGCTTGCAGGCGCTATAGAGCTTCCGATAGTCCACGCCGAGCTGCTCAGCGACGAAGTCGGAGGTCTCGAAGGCAGAAAGCGCGGCCTCCCAAGTTGTCGGGAGCGTTGCGGACTCCAAGCCGTAGGCCTCACCTTCGATCGGTGAGCCCGGATCGATTTGCTCGACCAATCCATAGTAGGCGCCGGCAAGGATTGCCGCGATCACCAGATGTGGATGAGCGTCGGCACCGGATACGCGCTGTTCTATGCGTGTCGCCGGAATATCGCTGTCCGGAACACGAACCGCAGAGCTGCGATTGTCATAGCCCCAACTCACCGTTGTCGGCGCGCTCGAGCCCGCCCGAAAACGCCGGTAGGAATTGGCGTTCGAAGCAAAGATCGCCATGCTGTCTGCCATGCTGGCGAGAACGCCTCCGATCGCATGGCGCAGGGCGGGGCTGCCGCTCGCATCCGCACCGGCAAAGATGTTTGTGCCTGCCTCATCGAGAATGCTGAAATGGACGTGAAGGCCGCTGCCCAAGTAATCGCTATAGGGCTTGGCCATGAAAGTTGCTTCCAGGCCGTGACGCCGCGCCACACCCTTGACCGCACGCTTCATCTGCACCGCATGATCAGCCGCGAGGAGCGGATCGGGAACGTGATTGAGATTGATCTCGTACTGACCCGGACCGTTTTCCGAGATGGTCGTATCGGCGGGGATACCCTGCGCTAGACAGGTTCGCGCTAGCTCGGCCAGCACCCTCTCGAACTCCTGCATCTCGGAAACGCTATAGACTTGAGGCGCCGAAAGCCGGCGGCCGGTGACCGGAGAAAGCGGCGGCAAGGGGCGTCCGTCGCCCGTCTTGGGATCAACGAAATAGAACTCGAGCTCGCTGGCAACGACCGGGGTCCAGCCCTTTTCGGCAAAGCGAGCCGCGACCTTCGCCAGGACCTGCCGAGGGTCGCCGAAGAAAGGTGAGCCATCTGCATTGCACATGCTCATCATGAGCTGCGCCGTGGGCCGCTCTAACCAGGGCACCCGCGCCAAGCTGTGCTTCGCCGGCACACAGATCCCGTCGGAATCGCCGGTTTCCACAACCAGCCCGGCATCGAGGACGTCACGACCCCAAATATCGAGGGCGAAGGATGAGCGCGGCAGTCGAAGTCCGCCCTTCAGAACCTTCCCGGCGGACTCGAGCGGCACCCACTTGCCGCGGAGTTGCCCGTTAACGTCGACGACGAAGGCCTCGATCACCTCGACATCAGGATTGGCGTCGAAGAAGGGCTGCGCCCAATCGGTTCCGCTGGTCATGAATCCAGCTCCTTCTAGCTGTCTCTCCTCCAAACCCTATTCGCCGCACATATTCAAAGATTTGGGCACGAACGATGCCGCTGCATAGGTGCACGCAAGGTAGAGCAGCGCTTGGTGGACAAGGATTGGAGGAGGGGTAGCCTGATTTTCACCCGAGAAAGAATGGCCCCGCAACAATCCGGGGCCAAGTAAGGAACCTCAACGGGAGAGTTTCGTCGTCTAGACGAACCACCAGCGTTCGTGGTTCTTGTCGCCGTCCATGACCCAATTGCCGGCGAGTTGATCGGCCGTGCCCAGCTTGTCGGACAGAGCCATGACCCAACTGGCGAATAGGGGGATGATAGAGCCGGATTCGTCTCTGACAATGCGCTGCATCTCATAGTAGAGAGTACGGCGCTTATCATGGTCCAGTTCCGCACGCGCTTCCAGCAAGAGCTTATCGAAGGCCTCGTTCTTCCACGGGCCCATGTCGTTCCACTCCGAGGTGGAGAGGTAGGCGGTCGAGAACATCCAATCCTCTGTCGCCCGCCCCGACCAGTAAGCGACGCAGAAATCCTTCTTGAGCCAGATTTCGCTCCAGTAACCGTCGGTCGGCACCCGGTTGACGTTGACGTTGATCCCAGCCTTGCTGGCATGCTCCTTGAACAAGACTGCGCCGTCGACGCCTCCGGGGTAAATATCGGCGGCATCGAGGGTCACATCCAGGGAACTAAGGCCCGCTTGCTGCAGGTGCCACTTGGCCTTGTCGGGATCGTAGCTCCGCTGCTCCAGGTCCGCGGCGAAATATTGTTGCCCTCTGCCAATCGGATGATCGTTGCCAAGGTAGCCGTGACCGCGGAGCAGGGTCTGCAGCATAGCTTCCCGGTCCATGGCAAGTTTGAGCGCCATGCGGACATGGTTGTTGTCGTAGGGCGCTTTGTTGGTAAGCATGGGATAGTTGAAGTGCTTGTTGCCGGGCGCTTCCTTGATCACGACGCCGGGCTGGGCGGCGAGCATATGCACTGTCTTGAGGTCGGGTTCCTCGATGCAGTGAACCGAGCCGGTCTGGACAGCCGACATACGGGCCGCCACGTCATTCACATTCAGGGTCTCGACCTCGTCGAAGTAAGGACGACCCTCTTTGAAATAATTGGGATTTCGGACGGTTTCGGCCCGCACTCCCGGCTCCCAGGCCTTCAGCTTGAAGGGGCCGGTGCCCACGCCGTCGCCAAGATCCGCGGAGTCCGCGGGCACGATGGTCAGGTGGTAGTCCGCCATGAGGAAGGGGAAGTCGGCATTTCCCGATTTCAGCTTGAAGACGACCGTATCCTTACCGTCGGCCGTGATGTCCTCGATGCTCGATACGGCGCCCGATCCGCCCGACTTGGAGTTGGGCCCGCGATGATGGTTGATGGAAAAGATGATATCTTCCGCATCGAGGGTCTTGCCGTTGTGGAACTCCACATCTCTCTTGACCTTGAAGATCCACTGGGCAGCGTCGTCCGACGCCTCCCAATCATCCTCCACCACCTCGCCGACAAGACTTCCATCCGCTTTCACTTCGGTCATGTTGCTGCGCACTTGCCAGCTTACGTTGACGTTGTGGGTATCGATGAGCAGTGCGCCATCCAGGGAATCGGAGGTCGCCCCACCGCGCAAAGCTTGGATTAGTCTGCCGCCGCGCTTCGGCTCGGACGCCTTGGCCTCTGCGGCCAGCAAGGCACTGGGAATGGCTGCGGCAAGTCCCAAGGCCGTCGAGTTCTTGATGAAGTCGCGCCGGCTGATGCGGCCTTCAGAAAGGAGCCGCTTCAGATCATCGAACTTTTTCATGATGTGTCCTCCCATGGTTCAACACGTTGGGATGCGGGACTTTTCACCCCGGCAGCTTGTTCGATGGTCAGGTGCTGGCTGGTTCGTCTGCACCCACACCAACATCGCGTGACCAAGTAAAACCGTTATCGAATTGAGAACATCTTCGCAGAAAACTGTCAAGAGAAAATTCAATATGAATCACATTTTGCGCCACTTTCTCTGCTATCGTATTCCATTCCTATCGTTATATAACAATAAGATATAAATATCCTGATCCATTCATTTCGCGATCTTCGGTTACTTTTTTTTGCGATCGACGATCTCATTCTTGCGTGATCCACGATCGCGCATTAGATTGTTTTTGCTCGTATCGTCAGGTCGACGACTCACAAACCGGAACGCCCCCATGGAAAACAAGGTGGATTTTCGCAAGATTTTGGGGCCGCAAGCGCTGATTGATGCCGACCGCGATTCGCATCTGCACCCGTTCACGTCCGTCTTGGATCAGCAAACAAACCGGGGGCTGATTGTAGATACGGCGGAAGGGATCACAATTTTCGATCGGGACGGAAACAGTTATTTGGATGCTGCTGCTGGCCTATGGTGCGTCAACGTAGGGTACGGGCGTCGTGAGATTTCCGATGCAATGCACGCTCAATCCTCGAAACTCTCTTACTTTCATACATTCAACTCTACCAGAAATGAGCCGTCTGCCTTGCTTTCCGAACGACTCCTCGAGCTGACTTCAAACAACATGAAACGAGTATTTTATGGATTGTCCGGTTCGGATGCGAACGATAGCGCCATCAAACTTGTATGGCATTACAACATCTGTCGCGGAAAGCCGGAGAAGCGCAAAATTATATCCCGCAAATTCGGTTATCACGGGGTGACCGTCGCTGCCGGCAGTCTTTCTGGCGTGCCAATGGTACACCAGTACTTTGGTTTACCTCTCGACTTTGTAAGGCACGTGTCGAAGCCCGATCTTTACCGAGACGCGCCGGAACGAGGGGCGGTAACAGAACGCGAATATTCAGAAATGCTCGCCGCCGAGATTGAGGACGTTATCCTCACGGAAGGTCCCGAAACCGTTGGCGCGTTCATCGCAGAGCCTGTGCTGGGCACCGGTGGTGTGGTGCCGCCACCTGAGGGTTATTTCGAGGCAATTCGGGAGATTCTCGATCGTCATGACATTCTGTTTATCGCTGACGAAGTCATTTCCGGATTTGGGCGTCTGGGTGAATGGTTTGGTACGGACGTCTACAATTTGAACTCGGACATTATCGTCACAGCGAAGGGTTTAACCAGCGGCTATCTGCCCCTCTCGGCGCTTCTCATCGGAGAGCGGATCTGGAATGTCATTGAAGCTGCATCGAAGGACTCCCGCGTGTTTGCGCACGGATTTACATACTCTGGGCATCCCGTGTGCGCGGCCGCCGCCATGGCGAATTTAGATATCATTGAACGCGAGTCCCTTGTTTCTCGGGTCGCACGGATTGCGCCGGCATTCTTGGACCTTATCCGACATAGGTTCACAAACTGCCCTATTGTCGGTGATGTCCGTGGTGCCGGGTTGATGGTTGGCATAGAGATCGTCGCAGACCGTGCTCAGAAGAAGGGATTTGCCGCCGAACTAAAGACAGCAGCAAAAATCGCGCTCGCGGCCCGAGAGGAAGGGGTGTTGGTGCGTGCATTGCCAAATTCCGACGTGATCGCGCTATCTCCGCCGTTTTGCGCCACGGACTCAGAGCTCGAGGAGATCGTCACCCGCCTCGACAAAGCGATCGGCATCACTATTGAGAAGTATCAAGCGGATGGACACTTCTAAAGCAATTCACCGTCCATTTGGAAACTCACGGGATTATTATCTCAATCCAACAATTTGACTATTTGGAACGTGGTAACAAATAGCTTCCGTGATGCAACTTGGTAGGCGTTGACATGTCGAATTCTGAAGTAAATACGGTAGGCATCATTGGCACTGGCCTCATTGGTGGAACATGGGCTGCATATTTCCTTAGCCGGGGTCTCTCAGTCCGCGCCTGGGACCCTGCCACGAATGCACGATCTCATCTAGATCAGGTCGTTAGTTCTGCATTAACCGACCTTCGAGTCTTGCGCGGAGACTCTAGCGATCCAACGGGAGATCTGATTTTTTGCGATACACTGGCCGATGCCGTGACAGGCTCTGATTACATTCAGGAAAATGGTCCGGAAAAGCTCGATTTAAAGCAGTCTCTTATCGCTGAAATTGACAGGCATGCAGCCCCGCACGTCATCATTGGCAGCAGCACGTCGTCTCTAAAAGCGACCGATCTGCAGGTACGATGCCGCCATCCAGAGAGAGTTCTTGTCGCACATCCATTTAACCCTTCTCATCTGTTGCCGTTGGTTGAACTCGTCAGAGGAGCAAAGACATCGGAGGCCGTTCAGAACGCGGCTGCGGAGTTTTTCGAAAGGATCGGCAAGGTACCGGTTCGCGTACAGAAAGAAGTTGTTGGTCACGTCGCAAACCGGATGGCTGCCGCTCTGTGGCGCGAGGCTGTTCATATTGTCGCAGAAGGTATCGCCTCGGTCGAAGATGTCGACCGTTCAATCCGGTTCGGACCTGGACTGCGATGGGCAATTGATGGGCCACACATGCTTTACCACCTGGGCGGTGGTGATGGCGGGATAAGGGGATATCTGGAACACCTTGGGCCGGGCCAGGAAGCTCGTTGGCAGGAGCTTGGAAGCCCGCGCCTTACGGAACCTGTCAAAAAAAAGATCATTAGCGGGATTGAAGAAGAAGCAGCCGGTAAGTCTGTGACGGAGCTGCAAAATCGACGCGACCGGCTGCTCGTCGAGCTTCTCAAGTTATTGAATAATGATAGTCAGGAAATGACCCGATAACGGCATTGGGGGGTATTGTCAGAGGAAACTGCATCGGGCCATGAAAACAGCAGACCCTTAGGGATCAGGCCATCGCACTTTCCTCCGATAACACCAAAAGGGCCCCTACGTTGCTATTTCCGCCGACCCGGGCAGATCCCACTTACGTGGTGATAACTGAGCAATCCGGCCTCACCCAGCACTAAAACGTGCATACTTCAAAAGATAGGTGCGGCCCTCTGCTATATCGCGGCGAATTGCTTCCGCCGCTCGCTTGCCGTCACCCACCTCGAGAGCGGCAAGTGCATCTTCGTGGTAATCTATTTCTAGAATACCGCTAAGGTCCCCGTCGAACTTGCCAGCGAAGTTACGCAAGAATGGTCCTGCCTGCATCCACAAGGTTTCAATAAGGAAAATTAATGGTTGGCATCCGCAGCAATTGTATATGGAGAATTTGAAACTGTAGTTGTTCAGAAGATAGGAATTGATGTCCTGATTTCGGGCTGCTTTGGTAAGTTGGTCACAGTGCCGTTTGATCGTACGGAGCTTGTTACCGTTTACGTGCTGTGCAGCAAGCTCCGTCGCACCACCTTCGACCACTCTACGGGCTTCCATCAACTCGGAAAAATGATCTCGCGTCATGTCAGGCAATTTCATTGTGCCGTTTGGCTGAGCCTTTAGTGCTTGCAATGCTTGGAGGCGCATCAAGGCGGAGCGAACCGGCATATCACTTGTTCCAAGTTCCTTGGCAAGTTTACGGGAAGTCAGTTTTTGGTCAGGTTCAAACTGCCCAGACATCAGGGCTTTGACAATGTTGTGATAAACGCGTTCATGGACGGGCATGGTCTCGACGGCGCTTAGTCCCAAGATAGGTTTGGATGCCATTTCTGTCTCCCAACAGGTACTTAGTCCAAAGATGGAATTCTCTGCAAGATCGATGTGCCCGTGAGCGAAAAACTGTAGATTTGCATGATCTCCATTTCATATCAATTTTTTTGCGATCATCAATCGCATAAACATAGTATTTTTTGAACTATGTGACGCGTTGGTGCACGACTCGGCGGGTGTTTGTTGTGGACGGTCCTAGAAATGTAAGAGGGGGGTCTTCCATGCCGCACACGTTCAACGCCAAGCGCCGTCATAGGTTCGCGAAGGTCCGCTAGGGGAGTTTAAAAAATTAGCCGTGAGCGAACCATCACACTGGATTGTCTATATTTTGGAGTGCGCCGATCAAACGCTCTAAACGGGCATCACCAACGACCTCAACCACCGTATCAATGAACACGAGAACGGCAGGGGGGCAAAATACACCAGAGGCCGTGCACCGTTTAAGCTGCTTTATACGGAAACCCACCCGACAAGAAGTCACGCTTTAAAGCGCGAGATAGAGATCAAGTCGTTTGACAGGGCGGCGAAGCTTAAACTTGCCTCCGCCTGCTTGCGCAGAAAATCCCGGCGACAACAAATATGATACCCAGCCTAACGAGCCGAATTAGAGGTCGAAGCGCTCCAATCCGGCAACTGAGGCTAGGACCGCAACGGATCTGAGCCGGCGGTTTGAGGAGCGTTATCCGAACGGCCGCTTTCTCATCCGTAAGCGGCCATTGCAAGTGGCTCCAATGAACGGCCGTTAATGGCCGACTCCGGTCATTGGGAACCTCCCACGATTGACGGGCCGCCTGGCCTCGGTCTCTGCGGATGCTTTCGAGGATGAGCGAAGCG
>PVMK01115059.1_pt1 | contig 11730 bp, 7 predicted proteins | sample 1853481 | NCBI WGS metagenome assembly PVMK01 (sample SAMN08533507, study PRJNA380276) | Marine sediment metagenome, whole genome shotgun sequencing project. | reverse complement strand
GTTGCTGATGGTGCCTTCTTTAAACACAAAGGTGCGCACCGTGTCCGGATAGAGGCCGTCGTGGATCATCTCGGATGCTTTTCCCGGATGATAGCTCATGGCAAAATCCACCTCCCCATCAGCCAGGAGTTGATGCAGCTGGACCGGGCTCTGGGGGTAGGTCTGGCCCTGTCGCCACAGATTCGGCGCCAGGTCGGTTAATACCTGATAGGTTTTATCGGCTGCTGTTTCAAAGTTCTGTTCGGTAAACTTGCCCTGCCAGGAATTTACATCGCCGGCCACATGGTAGAACACATGACGCACAAACACGGATCCGGTGAAATCCGGCGGCGCCGGATAGGTAAAGCGACCCGGGTTTTGCTGGATCCAGGCCAGCAGGTCACCCACGGTCCGCGGCGGGTAGGGGGTGCGTTTCGAATCGTATATCATGACCACCTGAGCACTTCCCCAGGGTGATTCCAAGCCTTCCACGGGTTCGCCAAAGTCGTTGGAAACCGACGACCGATTCCAATCCACCAGTTTTTGATTGGGCAAGCGAGCGGCAAACGGGCCATACAGCAAATCGTTTCTTTTGCAGGTGCGAAAGTTTTCACCGTTGATCCACATTAAATCGACCGCGCCGCCTTCAATTTTGCCGGCCTGCTTTTCAACCAGGATTTTGCTGACCACCTCGGAGATATCTTTAATCGGTACCTGGCGCAGCTCGACTCCGTAAAGCTCCTTTAGCCGTGGGGCCAGATAGCCATTGACGTACTCATTGGTGGAAGAGAATCCGCCATACATATACCAGTCGACTGTCTGGCCGCGGGCACGTTCCAGAACCTCCGACCAGGAAAGTGCACTGGCCCGCGAGGTGAACATTAAACCGGTCATTACGATGAGAACACCGATTAAAAGCAGCCGCTCCGCATATTGTTTTATATCTGCCATTTATCTGCCTCCCAAACGCTTCGATTTTTGATTACCTTGTCGTTTGAGGTCTGCTTACCTTACACCTAAGCCGGATGAACCGGAAAAATGCCTAAAATGGGCTAAAATGCCTAAAATTATGGTGTCGCTACGCTCCGTCTTTTTATCAACGGAAATCTGGCGTATAGAAAACCGGAAAACAGGAAAAACACCTGCTCCCAATTGATTGGCGAAATTAGCCGTTCTGTTTGACGGTCAGGCCAACGTTCGTCCATCAGCGCACTGCTGCGCAGGACTGTGGCGTCTCCCGGTCCTTTTTGGTTTACAGTCAGATTGCCTTTTTCATCAAAGCGCGCAACTTTGTCCGTTTCTTTAGCATCACCGGCGACCAGATAAAGCTGGACGGATTCCGGCGGTTTTGCGGGAACATCCAGCGCGGCCTGGAAACGACTGGCGCGCTGCAGGACTTTGACTAAATGCCCTAAAGCAATTTGACATCGTGGTCGGTGATCCCAAAGCGCTTTTCGAGTTCCTTTTCAACATAGATCTTTTTTTCTTTGATAAATTGATTCAGTTTCTGAGCACTTTCGACAATATCACGTCGCCAGTCGTAGGCAAACTGGAAACAGGTAAAATGATGATCACCCCAATCGACGACATCCAGCTGGGCCTGTTGCTGGTCCCGATATCCTGCGACGCCCAGAACATCCAATATATAGGCGTAGGTGTTTAGTATCAGCGGATATCCGCCAAAACTGACGACGACGCGGTCCAGCGTTTCGCTTGGGAAAACGTTGTCCTGCAGTTGACTGAGCGTTTTCTCTTCAGCCATCGGCAGAGCAATCAGGCGGGTCCCGGAGGGATCTTTGGGGTCGGCATTGCCAAATCCGAAGGTCCCCCAGACAATGCTGCCCGATGAACGGTCAACCAGTTTGGAGCCGAGAATACCGGGGATAAGTATTTCCGGATTGCGATAGGGGTCTTCATTTTGAGCCAATCCGTTGTAAAGCCCACCCAGGTCAGGTGCGCGGGGAGGAGCACTGCAGGCGGCAACCAGGATTGCCACCAAAATGGTAAATGCAATTGTGGGGCGTGTATTTATTTTCATCCTTTTAACCCATATGATCCACAATCCCCTGAGCAAACTCCGAGCATTTGACTTCTGTGGCCCCTTCTATCTGACGTGCCAGATCATAAGTGACGATGCGGTTTTTAATCGTGGCCTGCAGGGCAGTGCGGATTGCATTGGAAGCTTCCAGCCAGCCCATATAGTCAAGCATCATGGCGCCCGACAGGATAACGGAACTCGGATTGACTTTATCGAGTCCGGCATATTTGGGTGCCGTTCCATGAGTGGCTTCAAATACCGCACAGCGATCGCCAATATTTGCGCCCGGTGCCATCCCCAGCCCGCCCACCTGGGCGGCCAGGGCATCTGACAGATAGTCACCGTTTAAGTTAGGTGTGGCGATCACATCAAACTCATCGGGCCGCAACAGGACCTGCTGGAACAGCATATCAGCGATGCGATCCTTGATTAACACCTTGTCTTCAGGGCATTTACCGCGATAATCGTCATAGAGTTCTTTTTCCGTAATCGTTTCATTGCGGAATTTTTCCCGGGCCACTTCATAACCCCACTTGGCGAAAGCGCCCTCGGTAAATTTCATAATATTGCCTTTGTGCATTAAGGTGACGCTTTTATAATTGTTTTCAAGCGCGTGGGCGATAGCACTTGCCACCAAGCGCTTCGTGTTTGTGGCACTGATGGGCTTAATTCCCAGACCGGCGTCAGCCGGCAGGGTTGTGCCCATCCGGCTGTTTAAAAAACTTCTGAGCTTTTCGGCTTCGGCACTGCCGGCCTCAAATTCGATACCGGCATACAGGTCTTCCGTGTTCTCCCGGAAAACGATCATGTCGATCTTTTCAGGATGTTTCATGGGGCTGGGCACGGTATCGATATACTTAACCGGGCGCACGCAGGCATAAAGGTCCAGTTTTTGTCGAATCGCCACATTGAGACTTCGGATTCCTTTACCCACCGGTGTGGTCATGGGTCCCTTTATAGCGACCACATGCTTCTCGATAATAGCCAGGGTTTCATCCGGCAGCCAGTCGCCGTTTTGCTGAAAGCTCTTTTCCCCGGCCGGCACCTCGAGCCAGACTATTTGGCGCTTGCCGGCGTATGCTTTTTCAACGGCGCTGTCCATTACCAGCTGGGCCGCCCGCCAGATGTCCGGTCCGATGCCGTCGCCTTCGATAAACGGTATGATCGGGTTATCAGGTACATCCAATGAGCCATCAGTATTTTTTGATATTATTCCTTCGTTTGTCATCGTAAAATTCCTTTTGAGAATTACGTTCAAAAATTTTCATAATAATTTTGGAATTATAGGGCAGCCCACGATTCGACTGAGCTCGTCGAAGTCCGTGGCTGCCTTATTCAGGTCGGCACGGTGGCCGACCCTACGGGCCTGGGGTGCCTGATCCATTAAAGTCGGCACGGTGGCCGACCCTACGAGCCTCGGTGCCTGATCCATTAAAGTCGGCACGGTGGCCGACCCTACTTACGCAGTGCACCGTGAGCCGAACGCCTAATGCCAGTAATTTTTCTTTTAGCCCTATACCTTAAACCTTTTACCCTAAACCGCTAATTTTCCAGTTGCAAGTGACCAGTAACCAGCAAACAGGACGCTATTGTCTTGCACTGTGCGTCTTGAGCCTTACGCCGTGCGCCATGCCCTCTGCCCTCTGCCGCACCCCGCACCCCGTAACTCGCAACCCGTAACTCGCAACCCGCACCGCGCACCGCGCACCGCGCAACCCGCATCCAGCATCAGTTTTCTTCCATCACTTTGCGTAAAACATAAGCCAAAATACCGTTGTTTTCAAAGTAAGCCACATCCACCTCGGTGTCCAGCCGTGCGATGACCTCAAAGTCTATCTGCCGGCCATCATCTTTGACGGCTTTAACCTGCAGCACTTTGCGCGGCTGCATATCCTCAACGCCGCTGATGGAAAATATTTCGGACCCGTCCAAGCCAAGACTATCCCAGCTTTGACCCGCCTTAAATACCAGCGGCAGGGCCCCCATACCGACAAGATTGCTGCGGTGGATCCGTTCGTAGGATTCGGTGATGACGGCTTTAATGCCCAGCAGGCTGGTTCCCTTGGCAGCCCAGTCCCGTGAAGAGCCGGTGCCGTATTCTTTGCCACCCAGTACCACCAGCGGTATGGATTCCGCCAGGTAATCCATGGCCGCATCATAGATGAACATTTCCTTGCCGGCCGGATATTTAAGGGTATAGCTGCCTTCTTTCTGCCCCATTATCTGATTTTTGATCCTGATGTTGCCGAAGGTTCCGCGCATCATGACCTCATGGTTGCCTCTTCTGGAACCGTAGGAGTTAAAATCCGGCTGGGCGACATTTTTATCGATCAAGTACTTGCCGGCCGGATATTTCTGCGGAATGGCACCGGCCGGTGATATGTGGTCGGTGGTGACCGAGTCGCCCAGAACCAGCAGCGCCCGGGCATCCTTGATATTTTCGGCCCGGTCCGGTTGCAGTTTAAAACCGTCAAAATAGGGCGGTTTTTTAATGTAGGTGGAGTTTTCATCCCAGTCAAATGTGGTGCTCTCGGTGACCTGGAGTTGGCGCCAGAATTCGTCGCCTTCAAATATTTTTTCATACTCGCTTTTGTAAAACTGCTTCTTGACATGCGCTTTGGCCAGTTTTTCAATTTCTTCCGTGCCGGGCCAGATATCTTTTAGATATACCGGGACGTCATCGGGTCCGATGGCCAGCGGTTCGCGGGTCAAATCAATATCAATTCTGCCGGCCAGGGCAAAGGCCACCACCAGCATGGGGGATGCCAGAAAATTTGCTTTTACACGCTGGTGGATGCGGGCTTCGAAATTGCGGTTGCCGGAAAGAACCGCGGCGACCATCAGGTCATTTTTGGCAACAGCCTCATCAATTTCAGGCGCCAGGGGGCCGCTGTTGCCGATGCAAGTGGTGCAGCCAAAGGCCGTCAGATTAAAACCCAGGGTCTCAAGGTATGATAAAAGGCCGGCGTCTTTCAGGTAATCAATCACTACTTTTGAACCGGGCGCCAGCGAGGTTTTTACGAATATCGGGACCTGCAGCCCTTTTTCGACCGCTTTTTTGGCAACCAGGCCGGCTCCCAGCATGACAAACGGATTCGACGTATTTGTGCAGGAAGTGATGGCGGCAATCACGATGTTGCCGTCACAAAGCTTTACCTGCTGTCCGTTATATACAATGTCACAAACCTTTTTTCTGGGTGTGCATGCTTCGGCCCGGGTTGTACGGCTGCCGGATTCGTCATGGTATTTAGAAATATGGGCGACATCGGTGTCTCTCTCATACTCACATCCGAGAATCGTGGCAAAATTGTCCTTAAGGTCGGGCAGACGGATTCTGTCCTGGGGCCTGGCAGGTCCGGCAACCGCCGGCGTAACCTGCGCCAGATCCACTTCGAGCACCTCGGTGTATTCGGGATCTTCCGCTCCGGTATAGAAAAGCCCCAGGGCCCTAGCGCAATGTTCCACGATTTCAGCCTGTTGCTCACGATTGGTTATTTTAAAATAATCGATGGTCTTTTCATCAACCGGGAAAAACCCCATGGTGGCGCCGTATTCCGGGGTCATGTTCGACAGGGTGGCGCGGTCCGGTACGGTCAGTTTTTTCATGCCGGGGCCAAAGTATTCAACGAATTTTTCTACCACGCCGTGGTTTCTGAGCATTTCGGTGACGCTCAGCACCAGGTCCGTGGCCGTCACCCCTTCCTGTAATTCACCCAGCAGCCTGACACCGATAACTTCGGGTATCGACATATAATAGGGTTGCCCCAGCATGACTGCCTCAGCCTCGATGCCGCCGACTCCCCAGCCCATGACGCCAATACCATTTATCATGGTGGTGTGTGAATCCGTGCCGACCAGGGTGTCCGGATAGGCCACAACGCCGTTTCCGGTGTTCTCTGCGATAAAAATCTGTCCCAGGTATTCGAGGTTGACCTGGTGGCAGATTCCGGAATTTGGCGGGACGACGCTGAAATTGTCAAAACTTTTCTGGGCCCATTTAAGCAGCGCATATCTTTCCGAATTTCTTTCGTATTCCTTGGCGACATTTTTAGTCAGAGCATCGGGGGTGCCAAAGTAGTCCACCTGCACCGAATGATCGACGACTAATTCCACCGGTACCAGCGGATTAATTTTAGCCGGATCGCCTCCCAGATCTTTGACCGCATCGCGCATGGCCGCCAGATCCACCACCGCCGGGACCCCTGTGAAATCCTGCATCAATACACGAGCGGGATGATACGGTATCTCCACCGGTGTGTCATACCGTTTTTGCCATTTGGCAATATTGAGCAGATCCGCTTCTCTAACTACCCGGCCGTCTAATTTGCGCAACAGGTTTTCAACCAGAATTTTAATGGAATAGGGCAGTTTGCGGACCGACGCAATGCCTTTTTCTTCCAGCCGGTTTATATCAAATAATTGATAATCATTGCCCTGCACCTTGATATGCTTGATGAAATCGGTTTTCTCCATGGTTGCTCCTTCATTGCTTTCGCTTAAGGTGTCGAATGCCGTTTGATTCGGCGACGATCACGTCGCTGGCCAGTTCCAGAAAAAGTCCGTGTTCGACAATTCCGGCCCGTCCATTGAGTTGGGCCGCTAATTTTGCCGGGTCGGTTATCGGTCCGAAATCGGCGTCCAGAATCAGGTTGTTTTGATCGGTTTTAAAATTACCACCGTCGCTTTGGCTGCGAATGGACACAGATGCACCTAAAGATTTTAAAAAGGATGCTTCTGTTTTAGAGGCAAAGGGGATCACTTCTACCGGCAACGCCCATTTTGTGCCCAGGTGGGGAGAAAGTTTGCTATCGTCTACGATAATGATATTTTTCCGGCTGGCCTGGGCGACTACTTTTTCGCGCAGCAAGGCGCCGCCGCCGCCTTTAATCAGATTCAACTCCGGGTCGACTTCATCGGCCCCGTCAATCGTAATGTCAATCTGCTGTTTTTCATCGAAGCCAACCAATGGTATTCCCAGTTCAGTTGCCAGCTGTTCAGTTCGAGCGGAAGAGGGTATTCCCACGATGTTTTTTATATCACCGGATTTAATCCGTTCGGCAATACGTTGAACTGCAAAATTAGATGTGCTGCCGCTGCCGAGGCCGACCACCATGCCGGATTCGACAAATTCCGCCGCCCGGTGCGCTGCCTTTTGCTTTAATTCATCCTGGGTTGCCATCGTTCTCTTTCTTGCTGAGGTTGTTTATTTATCGGGTTACAATGCTGTGACTGCCAGCCGGAAATAGCGCAAAGCGCATGGGGCATGGCGCAAAGGGCATAGTCATCCTGGAGTTGCTGTGTGATGGTATTGAAGTCAATACCCAGTTCTGCCAGTTTTGCGATTTGCCGGTGTGCCTCATCCACCCCCAGGGTCAGGGTTTTTTGTTCTTTTACTGCTCCCGGTAATGGCTTTCTCAAATATGGCCGGGTTGGAAGTAATTCCGCTGACACCCTTATCGATTAATGCCTGTAACTCGCCCGAGGTGATCAGGGAGCGGCGAATAAAATCAAACCACACGGATTGACCTAATTTTTCAAGTTCAATTAGCTTTGGCATAGGAAATTCCTCTGCGATCTTTTTCATCATTCGGGGGTTTTCTTCGTTAGATCTTGGAGCCGTCAGGATTCCGTCTAATACGGTCTATACTCTATCGCCGATCGACGAAAACCGGCTCGGGTAATCAAAGTGCTATAGCATCAATATCTGTTGTCGTCCATATATAAAAATGACAGCGTGCGTCGACTTCGCCGAAGTGGCTACGAAGGCCGGGAGCGACACTATCATTATTGTCCGCCTGGCGAGGTTTTGAAACCAGTTAATTAGGCGTCATTCTCACCCCTAATCGATCCCAATTTTAACTTCGCAAAGAGAGCCGCCCCCCACAGTCCGCTTTCTTCATTGGTGTTCAGATAAACCGGGATTTTCTTCAGCATGGGCGCCATTGTTTTTGAGTTGGTAAACTGCCGTTCAAATGCAGGGTGCATGACGAGAAGCGGCGTTTTGGCCGCGACGCCCCCAGCTATATAAACGCCTCCGCGGGCAAGCACCTGCAAGGCATAGTTGCGACAGGCTCTGCCGTAAAAGCGTGCCGCCCACTCAAGCGTTTCAGAATCATGTGACAATCCGGCACTGACCTCAGCCGGAGTTAATTTCTCTCCGGCAAGAAAATGGTGCACGAGACTCAAGCCTCTGCCGGAGACGATAAATTCAGTTTCGACATAGGGTGCATTGAATTTATCCATCACAAATTGCATGAATTCAAACTCCGCCTGGGACTCAAACGGAAACTCGCAGTGACCGCCCTCAGACGGAACCGCCACGTACCCTCCGGCTCCATCCGGGGTCAGCGCGGCCATTCCCAATCCGGTCCCGGCACCGATAACGGCCAGGGGTGCGCTTGAATCAATCTGCCCTGGGAGTATCTGTCTGGCTGCTCGGATGATCGGTGAGCGGCAGGCATAGGCCTGGGCGACGAAGTCGTTGATGAGAAAACAGCGCATCCGATTAAAGTTCTTAAGGCCGCGGGATAGATCAATATCCCATGGGATATTGGGGGGATTACTGTAAACACCGTTGATTATCGGTCCGGCGACTGCCAGCACGGCTATATCACTTTGGTCAATCGGCAGGGAAAATTCTGATCGATTCAGCAGTTCCAACAGGTGTGAGAGAGAAGTAGACTTGCGGGTCTCAAACCACCGGGTCTCGTTAAGCGCCAGGGTACCTTTTTCATCAAGGGTAAAATGCGCAAAGCGGCTGTTGGTTCCACCTATATCAGCGGCGAGGATGTTCATTATTGGAAACCTGTTTCTTTTAATAAAAATATAAGCTCTTTCTAACGAGTCCGGGTCAAGGCTCCGTCATTCAAACAAGTAATTGACTGATTTTTCGAAAATTACCTGCTTAATGAAAATCATGAAAATTCCAAGCACCAAAAACGAAATCCCTTGTGGGGAATGTTTTGGTCATTGAATATTGTAATTTGAGATTTATTTGTAATTTGGTGCTTGAGATTTGGGGCTTTATTGTCTTATAAAACATTCTGGTGCAACTGGTTTAGAATCTACATTGACGATACCCTGGAATCCTGGTCTTTATTCTTCTTTGACTTTTTTAATGATTTTGGGAATGAAAAAAGAGAAAACAAAAAGGCCAATCGAAAAAAACACCTTAAAGGATATCAATCCTGCCCAATTACCGGATGCCCAGACTTCTTTTAGGGTTCCGATAAAAAATGTGAATATAAAGGTTCCCACAATGATGCCCAGCCCGGTGCCGAACACATAATCCCAGAAATGAACTTTGGTCAATCCCATGCCGAAATTCATAGGGGTAAACGGAAAATACACAAGCCGCAGGTACAGCACGGTTGCAAACCCATTGCGTTCAATGGCATCGTCATATTTTTGCAGCCGGTCACCAATTAATGAGGCCGCAAAGTCCCGGCCCAGCGTTCGTCCGATCCAAAACGCCACACTTGCACCAATCATGGCACCAAACCACACATACACAAACCCCCAGTAGGCCCCGAAAATTGCAGCGCCCAGTCCGGTCAAAAGTGTGCCCGGCAAAAACAGACATACCCCGACTATGTAAATTGCTATGAAGACAACCGGAGCCCATAAGCCGGCAGTCGCCAGAAAACGACCCAGTGCCTCTGCATTCAAGTATTCCCGGATCGGTGAGTAGCGTACAAAAATGATGGCCGCTAGGATAAAAACGAATAAAACGGCGGCTTTCAGCATGGCCTTGCTGGGATTCTTGGGTCCTCCACTATCGGCTGTTTCCATAATTTTTCGCTCCTCATCTTGCTATGTGAATGTTCCCAGTTATTAAACATCAAATATAATTTCGCTACAGTACCGATATATAGTTTCAGGAGCGAAAAGGTGCGGGAGAAGCGTGAAATCAGGAAGACGGCGCCTTAATTTGTGGTGAGTGTCTGACGTCAGTGTTCAGGTGTCAGGTTTCAGGTGTCAGCATTAAAGATTCGGAGATTAGTAGAAATGCAGTGGTGAACACCAAAATGGATTAATGAAAAATTGGACCACAAAGGTCAAGAGCGTGCGCAGCGTTTGAAGGAGACCAGTTAAGGCCCAAAAGCGAATATCGAATATCGAATAATGAATATCGAATGTCGAAGTAATGTATTCTGTCTATTTTAAAAAAAAGATTGAGCGAAGCGATTCCACCCTTCGACATTCGACATTCGACATTCGATATTCTGCGGTTCGCTTTTTGAAATTCTTGTAGTTTCCTATGCGGTGTCAGCCCGATTTTACTCTCCTCCCGCGCTACCGACCAATCTGCTGACTGCCTCAGGCCCCGTGCTTCCCGCCGGATAGAACTCAAGCATGTCCGGCTGATCATCACAGTCTTCACACCTGTCTAAAATGGGTGTTAAAAATGACCAGCTTCTCTCGACGGCATCCTGTCGCCAGAAGAGCATTTGATCGCCGAGCATGCAATCGATCAATACTTTTTCGTAAGCTTCCAGAATCGGTCCCGTATAGTTCTGCTGGTAGCTAAAATCCATGGTGACCGTTCGCAGGCATACCCGGGCACCGGGGTTTTTGGTTTGAAACGTCAGCGTTATCTTTTCATCCGGGTAGATTCCTATGATTAAACGGTTGGCGACAATAGTTTCACCGAGGATGTGACGAAATAATGAATGGGGAACGGTTTTAAACTGAATCGTAATTTCGGTCAGTTTCCGGCCAATCCGTTTGCCGGAGGTCATGTAAAACGGCACACCCTGCCAGCGCCAGTTGTCCAGAAAGACTTTCATCATGGCGAAGGTTGGAGTCAACGAACCGGGATCCACGCCCGGTTCTTCACGATAGGAGGGAGCCGGCTGGTTGTCGATGACACCGGCACTGTATTGCCCAAGGACCAGATAATTCTGTAAATCGTCTACTTGAAACGGCCGGAGCGCGCCAAACACTTTACTTTTTTCATCGCGTACCAGATCGGCTTTAAAACGGGCCGGCGGTTCCATCGCGATCAGCGCCAGCAACTGCATCATATGATTTTGAAACATATCCCGTAATACACCGGACCGTTCATAATAGCCTGCCCGATGTTCTACCCCGAGAGTTTCGGTGGCCACGATGCTGACATGGTCAACATATCTTCGATTCCAGATCGGTTCAAACAGTGAATTGGCAAAACGAAACATCAATACATTTTGAACCGTCTCTTTGGCCAGGTAATGATCGATTCTGAAAATCTGGTGTTCGCTGAAATGCTCGTGCAGACTGCGGTCCAGATCCATCGCCGTATCCAGGTTAATGCCGAATGGCTTTTCCACGACGATGCGCGACCACCCGTTACCGTTGGTCATCTCGGCACTCAAACCTGCCCGGCCGATCATCTGCGCAACGGTCTTGTATAAACCGGGCGGCAGTGCAATGTAAAAAATTCGATTTCCCGGGGTATTGTGGCGGATGTCAAGATTCCTCAGAGATTCAGCCAGGTTGTTATAGGCGGACAACTCTTCGTAATCAATTGTCCGGTAGTGAAGCGCAGCAGAAAAAGCCGGCCATTGATCCTGATCCAGAATTCCGGCATCTATCAAGGCGCTTTCCATTTTATTTCTGAATTCATTGTCGTCCATCCGGGTGCGGGCGCAGCCAACAATTTGAAAAGTTTGGGGTAAACCGTCATTGATATACAGGTGAAAAAGAGCTGGAATCAGCTTGCGGGCAGTCAG
>PVMK01189163.1_pt2 | contig 11731 bp, 11 predicted proteins | sample 1853481 | NCBI WGS metagenome assembly PVMK01 (sample SAMN08533507, study PRJNA380276) | Marine sediment metagenome, whole genome shotgun sequencing project. | reverse complement strand
CGATAAAAATTTAGTTGATGTGTTTTATAATACATCTTGGGGGTTATTAATTCAGGAAATTATTTTCGGCTGGAGGTAATCTGAACCTAAACTTAGCGTCTGTGATATGTAAATAGTATCTCAATAAAATTGTGTTGTACTCGACCTTGAATATGTTGGAGACCCCGGAAACCAGGACAGGCGCTTTAATGAGCCAATTTTTTTGCTGCGATGTCCTCGATTACCTCGGCGTAGCGTAATACATTGAGTGGTGGAAAAAGCTTTAACCGCTTGGCCGTTCTCATGTTGATGACATACGAAAACCGGCTGAGGCTTCGGATTGGAATATCGCCGGGTGCGGTCTTTTTAACAAGAATTTGTTCCGCCTGATATCCAGCCAATCTGCCCACATTGTAATAGCGACTGGCCACTGCCAGAAGGGCGTTGGACTTGGCAGCCATCGCCTCATAAGCGGCGGCAACCGGCATACCCATCTCCAGCGCAGCGCTGGTGAATTGATCCCGATGGGCCATAAGAAAAGAGCTTGAGCCGACATAAATGAAGTCGACGTTCTTCTCTTTCAACTCGGCAATCTTTCGCGGAATGGACTCCACCATCGGCTTTCCGGATTCATTAAGATCAAGTGCTGCCTCAACCAGTTCAAACTGCATTTTTTTAGCAACCGAACGCATGGTCTTTGCGTTCAGCACGGAATTCTGCTCATTGGTATTATAGATCAAGCCGATACGTTTGAACTCCCGATAGGCCCGGATGGCCTTCATTTGAACTTCTTCAGGTACGCGGTTTCGGGTTCCGGTGATATGCGGGCGTCCTGACGACTCGTAGCTCTCAATGATCTTGGCGCCTACTGGGTCGGCAACAATCATAAAAACAACCGGAATGTCGGTCAGATGGACATCCGGGTTGACCTTACCGAGTTTACCAACAGTGCCGACCGTTACCGAAGTTCCCCAGGTGAGGACTAAATCGACGTTCATTTTCCTAGCTTCCCGGGCAAAGCCCGGCAAACGTTTTTTATCACGTGCGGCATTGCGCAGGGTAAAATTAACGTCAATATCCCGTTCTCGGAAATAATCCTGAAAGCCCTTACAGGCGTCTTCGCATCCACGCCAGACGATCATATAGATATCAAACGGCTTACGGCTGTTATTCGCAGATAGCGGAAACGAAATGAGTAATGAAACTCCAACCAGAAAAACGATGATGAAAAGATTACGCCGAAACATGATTGCCTATCCTTTTGCATAAGCCAAACTTTGTTTACGGGTTATCATGAAAAAAAGAAGGAAGAAAATAGCTGCCCCGCAAACCATAAATCCCGTGATGCCGATCGTGGTTTCATATCCGTAAATGTGAACCATCATAGCAGAAAAAAGCAAACCCGCTATACTGCCCACGCGTTCTAAAATGCGCAGGAAACTTAAAACAACATTTTGGCCTGCCGTTTCAATTTCGCGTCGACTGAGTTCAAGCGCCAGGGCGATCTGGGGCGCTTTGGTCATGGCATGCGACATACCCATGATGACCACTGCCAGAACCACAGCCCAAATACTGCGCCAGTTATAGAAAAAAACCAGGCCCAGGGATGAAAGCAGCGAACCAAAGCCAACCAGCCACCCCAGTCCGCCGAAACGGTCAACGATGCGCGGGGCAAGGGGGCCTACGACAATGATGAGAAGATAGTAGACCATCATGGTTCGGCCGATTTCAGCCGGTGTAGCGCCGAGTTCAAAGAGGTAAAGTGGTACGAGGTACCATAGGAAGGCAGCCGTAAGAACGCTTGAAGGTATTGCGGCACACAGCAGAAACACCATAAAACGGCTATTTGTAAGAACGGTAAGAATTTTTGTCACACTACTTTGCGATTCTTTACCAACCTCTGCTTTTGAATCGATTTTTGGGCTTAACATACGATATGCGATGAAACCGGCAGCAATTGCCAATATTGCTGCTATCATAAAAACAGGCTGGTATCCAATCCGAGCTGCAAGAATGCCTCCGATTGCCACTCCACTCATGCATGCGCTCATAATCACGCCAACAAATATAGCGAGATTTACGGCGCGACTTCCCCCCACTTTATCACCCAATATATATTCCTGACATGCAATGGTAACCATTGCGTAGCCGAGTGCCGTCGTACCCCGCCACAAGATAACTTCGTAGATCGTGTTCGCTAGGCCGCAACCAATAAAGCCTGCGATGGCCGGTACGAGACCCATCAAAAAGATATTGCGGCTGCCGTAACGTTTGGTCAAGCTGCTTGAAAAAGGCGACGCAAGCCCAACGATGGCCAACCACATGACAATCGGCAACCCGATGACCACCGATTCATTCAACCACGGCACAGGCTTGTATACCTGGCGCACAAATAGCGGCAGGAAAGATTTTTGAAGCTCCTCGGCGAAGGCGAATATGAAAAGTGGTATACGGATGTCGCCGGCACTGGCCCGCAGCAGCTGTGTGGGTCCGTCGAGGTTTGATAGGCCGAAACGGGTGCCGAGGTTTCGAAGCCGATGGGATATCCTTGTGTGATCTTCCACCGCGCGACCATCGAACATGGACTCCAATTGCGTACTTAAAGCCTGAAAATGTTCGTGCAGTCGTTGTGCACCCTGCGAGAGATAACGAGCTATCTTACTTATAGAATCCCCCGCCCGAGTGATCAGACATTTACTAAAGTCCCCTTTGGCCTGAAGGTCCAAGAGCATATGGAGCCGTTCGATGGGACCCGTGACGTAAAAAACAATTAATGCCAGCATAACCTGGAATGCTACCAGTAAAGCTACAATCAAGATCACGACAATATCGTAGAAGATATCTTTCAGTTGGCGCTGGGCGAAATGTCTGTCAATACCGATGTGAACGAAACCCAGAACGTTATCATCAACAATGATCGGGATAGGGTAGTTTAGCGAATTTGGTAATTCCGTGGCCGGCAGGGGATTGGCCGCGTTGATCGCACCGGTTTCCGATGTGCCGGAGACGAATTGATTTGAACTGAGCCGGCCCACAAAATTCCGAATTGTTTCGGTTACCGTCCCGCCTTGATAAAGCAACCGGCCTTTTTGATCTGAGATGGCCACGTATATCAGTTCGTCATAATCGGTAATGGTTGATTCCAGATACTCATTAGCCCCGTAGAGATCACTGAACGGAATGCCATAGTTGAGCGCGCGGCGGAGATCGGCATTTACGATCTGCCCGATCTTATTCGCTTTCTTACTTAATTCGGGTCTTAACAGACGATTGAATTCATTTAGAGTTACATAGGCAAGGACCAGCGACGATAAGCAAAGAACTGCTGTCATCAACAGAACTAAAGGCCGTACCATACTGCCTTCAAAGTTTGATTTAGTTGCTTCGGGCATCACAATACCTCCTACACATCGGGCTGCGCCGCTCCGGCGGGGGTCTTCAACACGGTACGTTCGAGCTCATGCATATCCTTTGTGGCTTCCAACAGGTTATCTTTGATTGTACATAGCTTTTCATCGAAATCGTCCTTACAAATCATCGCCTCTGCCGAAGCAGCGGCCGACAAACCTGCGACGTCTATTGTGCACACATTATCCCCGTCTTCCTGGACCCTTTCGTATGAAGATTCGATGCTGTCCGTGTAACGGCCGAGACCTCGGAACCCGAGCTTTATGCCAATGAAAGCAAGAATTGCGAAGCCTACGAAAATGAGAATGGATTTGCGGGTCAATGAATTGGTAAGCGCAGCCACTTTCGTGTTGTAAACATCCTTGGAATACGTCAGGACGATCCCTCCAATCATTTGGTCAAAACTGTTTAACAGTGTAACGCCGTTAACAAAGGAATTGCCTCTGTCCAACCGCCATGCTCGGCCATCAGATTCTTCCAGGGCTTGCAGAACATAGGGCGGCACGTTGATGCCCGCCCTTCCTTTTTGGGTAGAGTAAAGGATTTGGCCGTTGTTATCGAATATTTGAATGGAGGCAATTCCGGGATCGTTTCTTTTGGCTCGGGCAATCACCGCCTCGGCGGTGCGCATTTCACCCAGCCCCAGACCTAAATCGATGGCGCTTTCAATCGATTCGCCCATTGTGATGCTGATGACGGTTAGTCGATTTTGGATTAAGGTTGCCAGGGTCGTCTGAAACTTAAAATAGCTCATCATGAAAATGAGGCCCATCACGATAAGCAGCACAAGAATCATGCAAACTACGGCTTTCGAAGAGATCTTCATAAGCAGAATCACTCCTTTATGCATTATGATCTGGCTCCCGGCAGAAGGGTCGAATCTGCCGGGAGTTGGATATGCACCATTAGAGATTTTCTATGATTAGGTGATCCACGAAGTAGAAGTTGGCTTAGATTAGAGCCCGGCTCCAGAAATCGAAAATGCTGAATCGGCCCAGGAAAAGGGAAGATATCCTGGTGAGAGGGAACAGAGAGCCTTTTTCAATTACCATGGCAAAGTCATGTTATTTATTTTAATCTATAAGAACGAAATGTGGAAATTTCCTTGACATAAGTCAATTATCAAGCAGTTTTCTGAACTTTTCTATTTTTTGAGTCACAATCCGGAAAAACGCTGGCATAATGTGACGTTATATTCAAGAGTATACTCTACTCCTCTTTGAGACCATTTGTTGGGAAAAATCATGACTAAAAGAATTACAAAGCATCCACGCAAAATAAGAAAAACGATATTCAGTATTGCCTCAGTTTTTTTGTAAGCTATATAGTATCCTACCATTTTCGAACTGAATTATAGATTGGCATGACAATTCTAAACTTTTTTAGCGGTTAGTTTTGTTTACATTGCGTGCCTAAATCTAACATCTCGGAAAAAAGTATATTTGATTTGCCAATCACAATCTCAGCAAATCAATTCATATTATTGATCCCAATATTCTTGCCAAAGCACACTTATTTCATTGCCAATAAAAAGGTGCAATATTCAACTGGTTGATCTCATCTGGAAAAAATAAGGCGGGCACTATATATTGTGGTTCGGTTTTTGCTTCAAAATTAAAGATAATTGAGAATATATGCAAAACCGTAAAATTTCATATATGTTATGGTTATCTCAGGTTTTTGAAAACTTCAATACCACTGATATGTTGGAGATACATCAGGTTTTAAAACGGATAGGAAACCTATGGTACATAGCAGATGTACAGCTATCATCTTAAAAGTTGGACACCACAATATATGCATGTTGAGAATTGGTTTCTATAATTTTTCTATTACTTCCTTTGTCCTTGCTAACCAAAAATCCATTCCCATCTCCTCAAACATGCTTTCGGCCTTTTTCAAAGTTTCCAGAGCCTTATCTTTTTGATTCGGCTGTCAGTGATATACTGAAATACAAATTCTTTCCTTGTACCGGAATGGCAGATATATAGATATAGAAGCAGCTATGCACAGGCGCCGTCAAAAAAAAAGGCAGGGCTGAAAGTAGCCCTGCCTTGTAGTGGTGCTACAATTTATTCAATAGGGTTAGATGCTTGCCTGCGATGCACTTGCCCTGCGGCCTTAGCCAATTAAATCTGTGATTTAATGTGCTCAGCTGCCAGCTGGCCGAAAATGCTTGATATCTGCAATCCGGTGCCTGTGGAAGGATAGCTATCGTAAAAACCGGACGTATTGTTCCCCGCCGCATACAAGCCCGGAATGGGTGTTCCATCAGGCCTCAAAACGCGTGCATTCGCATCAATTACCGCGCCGCCCACCGTATTTAAAACCAAAGGCCAAACTTCAATGGCATAGTATGGAGGTTTGGTCAGCGGTGCCAGCTGTGCCACAGCTTTACCGAACTCTTCATCTTTTCCTGCCTCGCAGTAACGATTATAGTGTTCAATGGTAGCAGTAAATATATCCTGTGGTAATCCGGATTCTCTGGCGAGATCCTGAAATGTATCTGCTTTTTTAATAGCACCCGATCTTATTTCTCTTTCAAGGTCGGTAAAGGGGTTGCCAGTGCGTATGGCTTCGTCGATAATGATATAACCGGTACTGTCAGGTTGATTGTACAGCGCATGGGCAAAGTATGCATTCCATATAGACTCATCCATGAACCGTTCACCCCTTTTGTTTACTACCGGATAATTGCTAAGCATGATAATAAAAAAACTCCGCATACTTAAACCTTTAGTCGTGGGCATTTCAGCTTTATACCCGATGCAGACGTTTAAGTCCCCAATTTGGGCGCCAGCTTGATGGGCCAAACGGATTCCGTCCCCATTTGCCCAGCCGGCACGGACCATGACGTGTTTTTTAATCGGGACATGCGCATCTACCAACTTTTTATTTCGACCAAATCCACCGGTGCATAAAACCACACCTTTGCCGCGGATTTCCACCTGCTCGCCGCTATCTGCTTCGGCGTTTACTCCTATAACGCGGTCGTTTTCAACAATTAGCTCCTTGGCCCCGGTTTTGAGCAGGATTTGTGCACCCGAAGCCTCGGCCTGCTCTTTCATGATATTGATATATTGCGCACCCATGCCCTCATTTTGGTGGACACGGGGCACTGTGGTAGGACCGTGGATATGGACGTCTTTATTCATCACGAGGCCATGTTTCTCCAGCCATTCTATGTTCGCCGCCGCACGGTCTACCAGTACCCGGATCAATTCAGGCTGCGACCTGTAGGATGAATAATCCATAAAATAGCGATAGAGCGATTCTTTAGAATCCTCGATGCCTTTGTCTTTTTGCAACTTGGTTTCCGCTCCTATCCAAAACCCGGCAGCTATCATCCCGTCGCCACCGCATGAACCCAGTTTTTCCAAAACCGCCGCTTTTAGACCCAACTCTCTGGCCCTCACTGCACCGGATAGACCGGCAGAACCTCCACCCACAAAAATAATGTCGGTATCCAATTTTTTTAAGGTCATCATCTTCTCCTTTCCAGTTTATTTTGATTACCAAATGCCAAGAAAGATCCCACTAAGCGACTATAGCCCAGCATTGTTTGCCAGAAACACACAGCAGTAACCACAGATTCACCCAGATGCTGTATACGTTGGAGATAGTTGAAAGTTTTTAATAAAATAACGAACTATATAGAGAGCTTTTTTTGTCACTAAAAATATCTTTATGATTCCATTAACTAAGTTTTGATTCTACTAAACCAGAATCAATTTAAGCAGGAATGATCGTTTCAAGTCAGAAGATAGGGGCAAGGTCATTACAGTTCAAATCAAAAAGGATGCTCTCAGGTATCGCAATGTGGTATAATTAGTCAAGCTAAATTTATGGTTTTTTTATTGATTTCAGCTTAATAGTTTTGCGAAATAGTACTGAACAGGCTTTGTAAATGATGTTATGGATAGGTTGGGAATAATGGAAACCGGCTCAATTATTTAGCCACTATTTTTTCTTTTAATTCTAAAACAGCAAAAGTACAGATTCAGTTTGCCAGAAGAACAAATTTCAGCCGATACAATGCAGCTAAATTGTGATAATCTGCATTTCGGCTAAAACTGTTATATGCTCTAAAATTGACCCCAAATTTGACGGAGTTCCGACTACATCTTGCCAGTATCCCATGTTGGCATCAACTTGTGATTCATTGAGAATACATGCATTTTGGCAATTTTACAGATATAAAACGAATATCACAAGATTTTTCAGGAGATGATGCAGTACGAGATCTATGCGGGCATTTTGATTGAAAAATTCCTGCTTCAATTATGGTCAGCGCTTATTGTGGATTACACAATGACAAATATACAAAATATTCGCCTCACAAAAAGTGTGTAAATCGTGCCTAATGGTGGAATTTGGAAAAACTGAAAATTTGTTGGATGTGCTGATGCAATATATAAATTCTATTTTGGATTCATAACCGCTGCCAGGGCCGGTTAGCTATGCCGGCAGCGGTTGAAAATTTCACTTTGCGCGTAAAAAATCTGCCTTGACAACCAAACCCGCCCTCGATAATTGGCTACTCATCATCTCCACTGACTGTTCGTTTCCATTGGGTGATCATTCGCAAAATTTGATGACTTTGGCGAAACTCTTCATTGCGGTCTTGACACATGCCTCGTCTTATTTTAGTTTCTGAATCAAAATAATTCCCTAAACGATATCAAAAATTACGTTGAGGTTCGGCTATGTTTGAAAACTTTGATGCCACCCTGCTGGCGCGCATTCAGTTTGCCTTCACCATTTCGTATCACATTCTTTTTCCGGCCTTCACTATCGGGCTGGCCAGCTGGCTGGCGGTGATAGAGTGGCGCTGGCTCAGAACCGGCAATCCGATCTACGCCGACGTTTATCGCATGTGGGTCAAAATCTTTGCGGTTACCTTCGGCATGGGGGTGGTTACCGGTGTGGTCATGCCGTTTCAGTTCGGCACCAACTGGTCTAGATTTGCAGACGCCGGCGGCAATATCATAGGGCCATTGCTGGGCTATGAAGTTTTGACGGCCTTCTTTTTGGAGGCCTCGTTTTTAGGGGTGATGCTGTTCGGCTGGAAACGCGTCAGCCCCAAAATGCACTTTGCTTCCACGGTCATCGTTGCGGTGGGGACATTGATTTCGGCCTTCTGGATTCTATCAGCCAACAGCTGGATGCAGACCCCTCAGGGGTTCCGCGTCGGTGCGGATGGTCTGCTGTATCCCACCAGCTGGCTGCAGATCATCTTTAACCCCTCGTTCCCCTTTCGATTCGTGCATATGGTAACCGCCACCTACCTGACGACCGCCTTTACCGTGGCCGGCATCGGTGCCTACTACCTATGGAAACAGCGCCATGTACAGCACGCCCGGGTAATGTTCGGCATGGCCATGATCATGGCCATCTTCGTAGCCCCCATGCAGATGCTTTTCGGTGACCTTCACGGGCTCAACACGTTCAAATACCAGCCCGCCAAGGTGGCCGCCATGGAAGGTCTCTGGGAAACCCGGCGCGGCGCGCCTCTGCTTCTTTTTGGCTGGCCGGATCAGGAAGCCGAGACCACCAAATTCGCCATCGAAATTCCCAAGCTATCCAGTCTCATCCTCACCCACGATCTCGACGGTGAAGTCAAAGGGCTCAAGGAATGGCCGGCAGACGAACGCCCGCCGGTGGCAGTTGTATTCTGGGCCTTTAAGCTGATGGTCGGAATTGGCACCTTAATGGCTGCAACCGGGTTGATTGCGATTGTACTTTATTTTAAGAAACGGTTGTTCGACACCCGCTGGTTTCAGTACTGGTGCATGGCGCTGACGCCGATCGGGTTTATTGCCGTGCTGGCCGGCTGGTTTGTGACCGAAGTGGGGCGCCAGCCCTGGATCGTCCAGGGACTGATGCGCACATCAGATGCCACCTCCCCGGTGATGGGGACATCCATCGCTATTTCCCTGACCGCCTTTGTTATCGTTTATGTTTTCGTATTCGGTGCCGGCAGTTACTACATCCTCAGCCTGATCGGCAAAGGCCCCGAGGGCGAAGCGGAGGCCTATGGTGACCACGGCGTCGAAAAACCGCCCATCGTCACGGATCTTGCCGGTGAGAAGGGAGATCAGAATGTTTAGTTTTGAAAGCTTAGTGGATCTGCCGCTGATATGGTTCGGGATCATCGCCACCGCAATTTTCCTGTATATTCTGCTGGACGGCTTTGACCTCGGGGTGGGTATTCTTTTTCCGTTCGCACCGACCGACCGCTGCAGGGACCGCATGATGAATTCCGTTGCCCCGTTTTGGGACGGCAACGAAACCTGGCTGGTTTTGGGCGGCGGCGGCCTGTTTGCCGCGTTCCCACTGGCATTTGCCGTCATCATGCCTGCGCTTTACATCCCGATGATCATCATGTTGCTGGGGCTTATCTTCCGCGGAGTTGCCTTTGAGTTTCGCTTTAAAGCCAGCGGTAAAGTCCGTCGCATCTGGGATTACGCCTTTCATTTTGGCTCTCTTATGGCGGCTTTCATGCAGGGTGTGATTATCGGCGCCATCGTGCAGGGGATCAAAGTAGAAGGCCGCAGCTATGCCGGCGGGGCTTTTGACTGGCTCGACGCTTACAGTATCATGACCGGCGTGGCCGTGGTATTTGGCTACGCGTTGCTGGGCGGCACCTGGCTGGTGATCAAAACCGATGGTGAAACCCAGGCCTGGGCCCGCAAGAGCGCTTCCTATGCGATCGGTTTTGTGGCCCTGTTTCTGGCGATTGTCAGCATCAGCATGCCGATCATGAATGCCGAAATCCGAACGCTGTGGTTCAGCATGCCCAACTTCTTTTTTCTTTTGCCGTTACCGGCCGCCAGTTTGATCATGCTGATCACTATTTGGCGCGATCTGCACGCAGGCCGGGAAGTTCGCCCGTTTTTACTGAGCTTCGGCGTATTTCTAGCCGGCTATCTGGCATTGCCATCAGCATGTGGCCGTATATCGTGCCCTTCGAGATTACCTTCCGCCAGGCGGCAGCCGCACCCGAGTCCCAGTCCCTGCTGCTGGTCGGCACGGTCGTTATGCTGCCGCTGATTCTGGCATACACCGGCTACTGCTACTACATCTTCAGGGGAAAAGCCTCCCATGAACATGAAAGCGCTTACTGATAAACAGCGCCAGTGGCTGTGGTTTGCGGCGCTGTGGTGCGGCGGGCTCACCGCCGTTTTTCTCCTGTCCTATCTGGCCCGCTGGCTGATTTCGATCACCTAGGTTCAGATAAGTCGGTAAGCTCACCTTAAGCTTTCTAATGCTTCCTGCGCCTGTTTCAAAAACACTTCTAAAATGCAATTTAATTAAAGGTTGACATCAACGCATCAATTATATTATGTTTTGATGCATGAGAACGACACTTACCATAGACGATGATGTTGCAGCGGCTTTGGAGCGAATCCGCAAAACCTGGAAGTTTAGTTACAAAGCGCTGGTCAACGAAGCTTTACGGCAGGGTCTTAAAGAAATGACCCGTCCGCCCCGATCCCTTAAGCCCTATAAAACAAAGTCCGTATCGCTTGGGCGTTGTTACTTGGGCAGCCTCGACGATATCTCCGAGGCCCTTGCCATCGCGGAAGGTGAGGATTTCCGGTGATTCTGATCGATGCCAATCTGCTTATATATGCTCATGTCAACACCTTTCCACAGCATGCCGGTGCCCGGATGTGGCTTGATGGGCGGCTGAGCGGTACTGCATCCGTCGGGCTGCCCTGGCCCAGCCTTCTCGCCTTCATTCGCCTGGTAACCAATCCGCGGATTTTCGAGCACCCCGAGACCGTCGATAAAGCGTGGCAACAGGTCGAAGAGTGGTTGGATTGTTCGCCGGTTTTGATTCCACAACCCACGGAACGCCATCGTGAAGCTCTGAAAACACTATTGATTGACCAGAGTTTGCGAGCAAATCTGATTCCGGATGCCCATCTGGCAGCCCTTGCGATTGAGCATGGATTGATTCTTTGTTCCACAGACGGTGATTTCGGCCGCTTTCCCGGTTTGCGCTGGGAAAACCCGCTATTGGGTCCGCGTGCCTCCGTCTGAAGATCTGTTCAGATTTTAATAAAGTCCTATTTGCACCTAAAAGGGCCAAGACCGCATCGCCGGCCTGCAATTCGTTCCCGCATTTAGAGCAAACCGACAGAAGCGCTGCCCCGCACTCCAGGCAGAATTTGTTATCATCGGGGTTTTCGATATAGCATTTAGCGCATTTCATTTTTGAAATTCCGTGGTGCCAGCAATTCTCGGCGAGATGCCAGAGCGTTGAGATTGCTTCGCTTCGCTCGCAATGACCCGCGAATGTTTCGTACTGTCATTGCGAGGAGCGTGAGCGACGAAG
>PVMK01151891.1_pt1 | contig 11731 bp, 10 predicted proteins | sample 1853481 | NCBI WGS metagenome assembly PVMK01 (sample SAMN08533507, study PRJNA380276) | Marine sediment metagenome, whole genome shotgun sequencing project. | reverse complement strand
AAGTATTGAATCTTTATCTGACACAAGCCGTAGCCTATGACGATGCCAAAGCCGGTTCTGCGGTTGCCGTGCAGTCGTTTGGTGATTTTCAAAATTTTAATCCGCATTTACATGTTCTGGCCAACTAACTTGTCGATAGGCTGCATATAATAATTATTCATTTGTATTATAATGGGGTTATTTTTGGAAAAATTCCTTTTTTTGGTTGTTATTCAAACCAGGATTTAGTATGAATTATGCTGGTTTTTCCATAATTTTTAACTATATTCAAAAAAGGCGGTTTTTGAATATTTAATCTATTATAAGGAGGAGAGTCGTGATGAAACGGATTAGCGTTATACTATTCACTTGTTTGATGATTATGGCTTTTGGTATATTTGGCTCCCCGCTATATGCCGGGGAGAAAGTCCTGACAATTTCCATGGATGCCGGTAACGCTGGTCAGGATACTTTTAATCCTTTTACAACCAATCGCACGAATAATGTTTATTATCTGATTTATGACAGATTGGTGGAAATGGGAGCCGATGGTGTTATTTATCCTCATTTGTTAAAATCCTGGGAAGTCTCAGAGGATGGTTTGACCATCACGTTTACTTTGAGAAAAGGAGTAAAATTTCATGATGGTTCTGAGTTGAACGCAGAAGTACTCAAATGGTTTCTGCAGAATCTGGCCAAAGGTAAATCCAAATATATGGTAGCCGCGGTTGAATCCATTGATATCAAGGATAATTTATCCGTCGTCCTAAATTTAAGCCGACCCGATCCGAACATTTTATATAATTTCACATCCTCTTTTACAGGCATCCCCAGTAAAAAAGCGATTGAAAAATATGGGGATGAGTTCGGCCGCAAATATGTTGTGGGAACCGGACCATTTGAGTTTGTTTCCTGGAAAACAGGTGTTGAGATTATCTTAAAGAAAAATCCCAATTATCAATGGGGGTCCCCGCTTTCCGACAATCAGGGACCGGCGAAAATCGACAAAGTCGTTTTTAAAGAGATCTTGGAAGATTCCACCCGTTTTCTTGAATTTAAAACCGGTGGGGTTGATATATTGGAAAAGGCCCCCACACTTTTCCTGGAGAAGATCAGAAAGGACTCCAACGCGACAGTGATTACCATGGCGAGTAATGGGAATTATCACATGATCATGAATACCAAACGTGAATTTCTGGGAAACGTAAATATCAGAAAAGCAATCGCTCTCTCTATTAATCAGGAAAGTATTTTGAAAGCAGTGTTCCAAGGTAATGGCAGCCCTGCCTATACCTATCTGATTGATCGATTACCCGCTCGAAAGGTGGATAAAAAATATGAAATCCATTTTGATCCGGCGCAAGCTCAGGCCATCATGGCAGAAGAGGGATGGAAGAAAGGCAGTGATGGAATTTTGACAAAAGATGGTAAAAAATTGTCTCTCTCCCTTTGGAGTAAAAGTGATTCAGATGAGCGTAAAACCGCTGTTGTCATCCAGGCCCAACTTGCAAAATTGGGGATTGATGTCAAAATTGAACAATTTGACCCCAGCTCAATTAAAGCGGAGTTCAAAAAAGGACGGCATGATCTGGTAGTTCGTTCTTATGGTTGGGATAATGCCGATATCCTGGAGTGGTTTTTCAATTCAAATAAACCCGGTTATCCCAACGTAGCCATGTGGCATGATAATGAGTCCGACTATTTGATGCAGAAAGCGATGACACGATCTAAAAACTCTGAAGAACGGATTCAGAATTTCAGGGATTATCATGAATACCTGCTCTCCCAGTATATTTGGGCGCCAATTATCAATTCCGTGAATAATCATGCGATCAATAATCGGGTTAAAATGCCCCTCCCGCCACGATTTAAGATTTTAATCGGAGCGCCCGTTATGGATATGACGCTTGATTAACTTGATTGAGAGAAGGGAGTGTATTCAACACGATCTCCCTTCTCTTCTACAATTGATACCTGAATTTTGCATGCAAATCACCACAATGAACAATAAGCAGCGATTTTTATTTTCCTTGCAGCATATTCAGGTCGATCTTACCAAATTTTTCTTTAAAAATTACTGTTTTTTCAGTAACCCATGTTACCCATCCTTTCAAAATTAATGTATGTTATCAATCAGATATGCTCGTGCAGTAAATGGATGCCACTTTTCAGAAAGATTTTTGAGGAAGAGGTATGTGGATTTACGTTTTTCGACGGTCATTATTGTTAATTCCAATATTTTTTATTATTTCCGTTGTGGTCTTCTCTCTGATTCATCTGGTGCCGGGAGATCCGATTGACTCGTTGCTGGGGCCGGGATCGACCGCCGCGGATAGAGTGGAATTAACGAAGGCCTATGGATTGGATAAATCGCTTCCAGTCCAATATTTTTCCTGGATGAAGAAGTTTCTCATCGGCGATATGGGGCAATCAATCATAGAGAAACAACCCGTGGTGGATATGATTCTCTACAACATGCCGTTTACCATTCGACTGGGATTGGCCTCTCTTTTTATCTCCTTTTTTCTGGGGATTTTACTGGGAATTATTTCAGCTGCCGCCAAAAACACCTTTATTGATCACATCTCCATGATTATTGCGTTGCTGGGTGTCACAGTTCCCGCCTTCTGGTTAGGCTTAATCCTGATGTTGGTTTTTTCCGTGATGCTGGGATGGTTTCCTGTTTCCGGTTCAGGCAGCTTCAAAACTCTGGTTTTGCCGGCTATCACTGTGGGTTTGGGCGGTGCCGGACTCATCGCGCGAATTACCAGAGTCAGTATGCTGGAGATGTTCAACAAAGACTTCGTATTACTATTATACGCGAAAGGGTTAAGTAAACCAGCCATTATTATTAAACATATTTTCCGAAATGCCCTGATGCCCGTAATTACGATATTTGGTTTAAGGCTGGGCTGGATCCTGGGAGGAGCCGTAACGATTGAAATTGTCTTTAGCCGTCCCGGAATCGGGAATATGTTGCTTGCCGCTTTATATCGTCGTGACTACCCGGTGGTACAGGCATCGCTGATTTTTCTGACGATGGCGGTTATCATTGGCGCCTTCATCGCTGATATTATGTATTCTTATGCTGATCCAAGGGTCAGGGATGTCTACAAGTAAAGAATCCTGGCCCAGAGGACTGGGTTTTCAATGTTAGAATAAACATAGGTTGAGTATTTAAAATGGTCGAAAACGAAGTAAGTGAATACAAACACAAATCTCCCTGGGTTATAATCTTAAAAAGATTTTCCGGGAATAAGATGGGCGTTATCGGAACCGCTCTGATTCTAGGCCTGGTCTTTGTCGCTATTTTTGCTCCCCTTTTGGAACCCTATTCTTACAACGAGCAAAATATTGAAATTATGAATGAACCACCTTCTTCAAGTCATTTATTGGGAACTGATGATTTTGGGCGGGATTTGTTAAGCCGAATCATTAGAGGGGCGCGGATTTCATTTGTGGTGGGGGTTTTGTCGGTAGCGATATCGGTACTCATTGGGATAGTGATCGGATCTATCGCTGGATTTTACGGAGGGGTGATCGATTTGATTCTGACGACCATCGCTGATCTGACCTGGTCGATGCCGGCGATCTTAATCGCGCTTTTATTAGTGGCCATCATCGGAGCGGGTTTGGAAAGTGTTGTTGTCGCAATCGGATTATCCTATTGGGCTCAATACGCTCGTTTAATTCGAGGACAGATCCTCTCTTTAAAGAGTGCTGTTTATATCGAGGCTACAAAATCGATGGGTGCCAGTGACTTTGTGATTCTTTTCAAACATCTGCTTCCCAACAGTATTTCACCCGTTATTGTAGCGGCCACTATCGGTGTTGGAAACGCTATCGTGTTAGAAGCGACCCTGGGGTTTCTGGGAATGGGAGCCCAACCCCCCACACCAAGCTGGGGAGCGATGATGAGCAATGGAACGGCTTATCTCTTTATCTCTCCCTGGGTAATCATATTTCCCGGTCTGGCCATGATGATCACCGTTTTGGGGTTCAATTTATTTGGTGATGCCCTGATCGACATCATGGATGTTAAAAATTAAGGAGTCCATTTGATGACTTTTTTAAAAGTGAGTGATCTGGAAGTTGAATTCCAGGTTGATAAAAAGTCAATTAAGCCCATTGAGAAAGTTTCATTTGAAATGAACGAGGGAGAAGTTCTGGGCATGGTTGGAGAGACTGGCTCAGGCAAATCTCTGACGGCTCACGCTATTATGGGATTATCATCGTTGGTCGGAGGTAAAATTAGGGGAAGTGTCAAATTTGAGGAGCGGGATCTTCTTTTGATTTCCGAAAAGGAGATGCAGTCAATTCGAGGCTCTCAAATCGCGTTTATTCCTCAGAATCCTATGACCTCTTTAGATCCTGTCTATCGAGTGGGGGATCAAATTGTTGAGGGTTTATTTAAACATGCCAAAATCAGTAAACGCAAAGCCAAACAGCAGGTGCTCGATTTAATGGAAAAACTGCATATTCCGAAACCAGATCGAGTTTTTCAACAATATCCTCACCAGCTTTCCGGTGGGTTAAAACAAAGAATTGTGATCGCGATGGGATTGTGTACCAATCCTCGATTATTGATCGCTGATGAACCGACAACAGCGCTGGATGTAACGGTGCAAGCTCAGATTATGCGATTATTTAGGGAGATGACGACGGATAGAGGGATTGGACTGTTTCTGATCACTCATGACTTAGGCGTAATCGCCCAAGTTTGTGATAAAGTGGCCGTTATGTACGCCGGAAATATGGTCGAGTTTGGTAAAATTGAAACCGTGTTTAATACACCACGTCACCCCTATACCAAAGCGTTGTTGGATTGTATTCCCTATATTGGAATGAAAAAGGGAACCTTGTCCGCGATTTATGGCAATGTTCCCAGCGCAGGAACTTATCCAAGTGGATGCCGTTATCATCCCCGCTGTCCGCATTCTAATTCGCAGTGTAATAGTATGCCGCCATTAATTCAAATTGAAGGCGGGACCCGGGTTGCCTGCCATGAGTATCAGGAAAAAACGGATTGAAAATATGGGGGAATTCTTAGAAATCAAAGATCTTTCAGTCTCATTCGACGTTAAAGGTGGGCTTTTTCTGCGTACAATCGGGACTATAAAAGCTGTCAATAACGTTTCCTTTTCGATTTACAAAGGGGAAATATTAGGTGTTGTCGGGGAGTCCGGGTGTGGTAAATCCACCCTGGCCCGCTTGATCCTGCGTCTGGTTGAATCAAATAGTGGCAGTGTCACTTTTGACGGGATCGATATTTTAAGGATGTCTAAAAAAGAGATCCGACGGCAACGGCGTCATATGCAGATGGTTTTTCAAGATCCTTACTCTGCTATGGACCCCCGTTATACGATTTTCAGGAGTTTGTGTGAGCCTTTTCAAATTCAAGATGTTAAGTTCGATAAAGAGGAGAGACGTCAAAAAATCGATGACCTTCTGGAACTGGTTGGCCTAAGTTCGCAACACGGATTCGCCTATCCTCATGAGCTTTCAGGTGGACAAAAACAGCGGGCGGATATCGCGCGTGCCTTGGCGTTGACACCTCAATTTATCATACTGGATGAACCGACCGCCGCCCTGGATGTATCGGTCCAAGCCCAGATTATTAAATTACTGGAAGGTTTAAGAGAACAACTGAATCTGACATTTCTGTTTATTTCGCATGATTTGTCTTTAGTCAGTTATTTTTGCGATCGGGTAATCGTCATGTATTTAGGGCGAATTGTCGAAATTATTTCCGCCGAATTAATTGGAAAAACTCCATGTCATCCTTATACTAAAGCACTGATTGAGAGCATCTTTAAAACGGTGCCCGGTCAAAAAAATCACGCCTCCACGCTGGAAGGTGAAGTCCCCAGTCCATTCAATATACCACCCGGTTGTGTGTTTGCCTCAAGATGTAAATACGTGAAATCACTCTGTCGGGAGCAACCTCCTGTCTTGGAAAAAACCGAGGAAGGCGGTCAGGTGGCCTGCCATTTTCCTCTGATCCTCAAAAGTCGATTGAAATTGAGTTGAGAAAGAAGGTAAAAAATGTGTGACCTATTAATAAAAAATGGCCATGTTATCGATGGTTCCGGGTCCCCTGCTTACCTATCCGATATTGCTATTAAAAAGGGGAAAATAAAAAGGATGGGGACGTTGCTTGATATAAATTGCGATCAAGTAATTGATGCTTCAAATCAAATCGTATGTCCCGGATTTATTGATATTCATTCACATACCGATGCCACTATAATGATTAATCCTAAAGCGGAAAGTAAAATCAGGCAAGGAATAACGACGGAAATCGTGGGAAACTGCGGCATGAGCGCTGCTCCTTTAACAACTGCTTTTTTATCGAAGTGAAAGATCATCTGAGCGTTAATTCTGATTATGGAAAAGCGGATGAAATCGGGAAATCCTGGATCACATTTGGAGAGTACATTAAGTTTCTAAATGAGTTGCCTTTGGGGATTAATCTTATGCCGATGGTTGGCTTCGGGACCTTGCGCTCTGCTGTGATGGGATTAAAAAGCGGGCCGCCAACCCAGGATGAAATGAGGGGAATGGAAGCCCTGCTGGAAAAAAGCTTGGAGGAAGGCGCCGCCGGTATGTCGACCGGTCTAGAATATGTCCCGGATTCTCTTAGTCATGTCGATGAATTGATTCAGCTCTGCCGGGTTATCAAACGACAGAATAAGCTTTATGCCTCTCATATCAGGGGAGAATCACAAAATCTGTTTCCTGCGATTGAGGAGGCGATACGCAGCGGAGAAGCGTCCGGCTGCCAGGTTGAGATCTCACATTTGAAATTAGGAGGGAAATTGAATTGGGGTAAAACAGCTCAACTGTTTGACCTTTTAGAAAGGGCAATTTCAAGGGGCGTTCGTCTATCCTGGGATCAATATCCCTATATTGCATGGGGCACAGGGTTGGTGGACTATATTCCGCGCTGGGTCATACAGAACGGTCCTCAAAAAATGATTGGGTATTTAAGCGATAATTCAACCAGAAAAAAGATCCGGCTGGAGATTAATAAGGCCATAAAAATGGGAATTCATGCGTATAATACAGCTTCCTGGGAAAACGTTCAGATCGCGATGGTAAAATCGCCCGAATACAAATCTATTGAGGGGCAAAGAATTGCCGAGATTTCCAAAGAGTTGAATACTCGATCGCTAGATTTTGTTTTTGATCTGTTGATCGAAGAGCGAGGAGCAGTAAAAACATTGGTTTTCTGTATGGACGAAGAGGATATCGAGACGATTATGAAACACCCTCGTACGATTATTGCCAGTGATGGGCGAGCCGTCGCTACTTACGGTGAATTAAATAAGGGGAGCACACATCCCCGGTATTATGGGGCGTTTCCGCGAGTGCTGGGAAATATGTTCGGGATACGAAGGTACTATCCCTGGAAACAGCCATAAAAAAAATGACCTCAATGCCGGCCAAGATCATGAGATTGGACAATAGAGGAATTCTTGCTCCTAATAAGGTTGCGGATATAACGATTTTTGATCCGAAAACTGTTTGCGATGTCGCCACATTTGAAAATCCTCATCAATATTCAAAAGGCATTGAGAAAGTAATTATATCCGGCGAAGTAATTATCGATCAGGGAAATCATACAAATAAAATGGTAGGACAGATTATCAAATGAGAAAAAATCCCCGTATAGAGTTTAATATAGGAAAATTGCAGCCTAATGTTACAACAATCTACAATATGTGTGCTGCCAAAAGAGTTGAAATTGTTGGGGTTACCAAAGGGTTTACCGCCATTCCTGAAATTGCCCAGGTAATGGTTGACGGTGGCATTAAAACACTTGGTGATTCAAAAAAATGGGGGCTTGTTTAGTGATTATAACTTCACCTTCACTTCTGTCTATACAAAGATCGTATGGCACCCGCCTTCGCCAAAATACTCTAATCCCAGTTGGTTAGAACAGTTACGGGTTTTTCACAAGTTAGCGGTACGTTGCAGGCTAGGCTTCGTCGCGGCAGGCCTGCCGTCGCTTAAGCTTCCGTCTTCGCTCTGGCGAGCTTCGCCGAGACAAGTTGACGCGGCAGGCTGTGCCTGGCGAATTGAATGTGAAGGTGCGCTTTATCATGTTTTTTCTCGAGGTAATAACCGGCAGGATATCTTTGTCACCAATGATGATCGGTATGTGTTTTTAGACAAAAGGGCAGATGTCAGAGCGGTTTGATATTGATATTTTTACATAAGTGGTTAAATGAAAATCTGATCCGGTGGCTTTTGAAATTCGCAGAATTCGCGATTACCGCGTTCTAAGGCCCGTCTTATTGGTTTGATGTTGCCAACGCCAGGGCCGCTTGCGCATAAAATTGACCATGGCATTCCAATCTGTAGCATGCATGTCATTTTTGTCTCCGATGAATGATTTTAGCTGCTGCAGCAATTGAGTGTCTCCGGCACGCCAGAAACCCATGGCTGCGAAGTCAACCAGGGGGATATAGGCGGGTAAGGCGTAATAGTTGTATCCCGGCGGTCCGTCCCGTCCAATATAGAGACCCAACAGTCGGTGGGGAGGCGCCAGCAAGCCGGCAAAATCCGCCAGCGGATGACCGGGTTCAAGGAAAATTGGATTCAGCTGTATTTCTTTGCCTCCTGCATTTTTTCCGTAAGTTATATCGATAGCCCAAAACAGGGGTTTTTCATCCGGATCAATCAGATAGGCGACATCCGTAAAAAATGGTACGACCCGGTGAGCTGATGGTAACGTCCCACCGTCATCCAGATACAATTCATTGCTGCGCGCGGCTGCAACCAGCAAGGGTTTCTGATTTTGCGGAAAATCAATCCCCGCTAAAAAGGTTTGTTGATGATTGTGTTGGGCAAGGGTCAGCATGCGAAATTGGCCGGCGGCATCGAATGCCAGGATAGCCGCTAAATGAATGTCCAGGCGATGCCAGCGACGTAAATCGCCTCCACTGAGCCAGGCACCGAGCCGGCTCAACCAGCTGATTCTTGCCGCCAAGCCGCTCCAGTCAAAAACCAGGTTGTATTTAATATAGATCCATTTTCATATTATATTGATTTCACTGCAAGTTTATCAATACTTGGAAAAGTGATGGACACGATTGTTGAACTTCTCGCTTTGATAGCTCGACTTGATGCACATGGTGTATTACCTTGAAAGTATAGGCATATCCATTTTCAGACAGGATATTCAGGATAAAAACAGAAAAAAATATTGTTAATCTTGTTAACCCTGTCAAAAAAAAGTCCCGCCACAGGCGGCTAAGTTCAAATGTTAATGAGTCATGTCTCTTGAAATTCGTGCTCCCCGGTGTGACAGTGAGTAAAGGGGAGCACTATAATTACTGATCAGAACGATTTATAAGACGAACAGGAAACAGGTCTATGAGTAACCGTAGGAGAGTCCTTATTTTAATTTTTATTTTGGCTTTAAGCTCTCTGTTTGTTGCCGGGATCACAATTTTTTCCCTATACCAAGCTGCAATTAGCGAAGGGAGAGAACGACTTGTCGAAACGGCTCAAAGTCAAGCTCGTCTTATTGAAGCCGTTGCCAGATTCGACGCCGCTTCCGGTAAGTCTGATGGACTGGAAAGTGCAAGGGCGGCCACACTGAGTCAAATAGTTGAAGCGCATAAGAATTACGAACAATCCGGCAGAACAATGGAGTTTACCCTTGCTGAACGAAGGGATGATTCCATCATTTTTTTGTTAAGGCATCGATATGGCGGCCTCGAAAAACCAAAACCAGTCGATTTTAATTCGAAGCTGGCTGAACCAATGAGACGAGCGCTATCAGGGCGCTCTGGAACATTAGTTGGCGTTGATTATCGAGGAGAGCCCGTGCTGGCGGCACACGAACCGGTTTCAGAGCTAAATTTAGGCATTGTGTCCAAGATCGATCTTTCTGAGATACGCGCGCCGTTTGTGAACGCTGCGGCGATAGCCGGATTCTTTTCAGTCTTAGTGGTATTAGGCGGGGTCGCCTTGTTCCTGAAGATAAGCAATCCGATGATAAAGTTATTGGAGGAACACAACATCGAGCTGGCGGTAGCGAACAAAAAATTCAGGCAGGAAATAGTTGAACGCACGCGGGTGGAGGAGGCGCTGCGCAAAAGTGAGATGAAATATCGGAATATCTATTTTAACATCCAGGATGTCTATTTTGAGACAAGTCCTGATGGAATTATTCTCGAAATCAGTCCTTCCATTGAGAACATTTCTAAATATAAACACGAAGAGTTAATTGGAAAATCATTATATGATATTTATGCTGACCCTGAAGAAACGAGCAGAGTTATAAAAGAGATCTTAGCTAAAGGAAGGGTGAATGATTATGAGATCAATCTAAGAGACAAGGACAATTCACAACGGCCCTGTTCCATCGTGATGATCGCGATCAAAGATGAACACGGCATTCCCCTAAAATTTACCGGCTCCATGCGGGATATTTTTAAGCGAAAACAGGCTGAAAAAGAAAGAAAGGATTTAGAGGAGAAGGTTGCTCGTTTGCAGAAAATGGAAGCATTGGGGCTCCTTGCGGGCGGGGTTGCCCATGATCTCAATAACGTGTTGTCCGGCATAGTCGGCTATCCCGATCTATTGTTAATGGAGCTGCCGGAAGACAGTCAGTTGAGAAATCCTATTTTGAATATGCAAAGTTCAGGGCAAAAAGCTGCTGATATCGTCCAGGATCTCTTGACACTTGCCAGAAGGGGGGTCATAACATCAGATGTTCTGAATTTAAATGACATCGTAAAGGATTACCTGGCATCTCCCGAACATGAGAGGCTGAAAGCTTTTTACTCCGGCGTTCAGATTGAAACGAACCTGGATCGCGAGTTACTGAATATCAAAGGCTCTTCTATTCACTTGAGGAAAACGGTGATGAATCTGGTTTCAAACGCGGCAGAAGCTCAAGTTGCAGGAGGGAAAATCATCTTATTGACAAAGAATCAGTATATCGATCGGCCCATTAAAGGCTATGAAAATATACAGGAGGGCGACTATGTTGTCTTAGAGGTATCGGATACCGGGATTGGGATAGCCACTGAAGAACTAAATAGAATATTTGAACCGTTTTATACGAAAAAAGTAATGGGAAGAAGCGGTACGGGTCTCGGGATGGCCGTTGTGTGGGGAACGGTTCAGGATCATCGAGGGTATATCGATATTGAAAGTAAAGAAGGCGAAGGGACCACATTCTATCTCTATTTTCCAGTTACAAGAGATAGTGTAATCGAGGAAAAATCCGTGATTCCTGTTGAGGCCTATATGGGAACAGGACAAACAATTCTGATCGTTGATGATGTCAGGGATCAACGGGAGCTCGCCTCAAGCATGCTGACCAAGTTAGGTTATTCTGCCAAGGCCGTATCAAGCGGAGAAGAGGCGATTGATTATCTAAAAAACAATTCCGCGCTCTTGGTGCTTTTAGATATGATTATGGACCCCGGGATAGATGGCCTTGATACATACAGGCAAATTATCAAATTGCATCCTAAACAAAAAGCAATCATCGCCAGTGGATTTTCCGAAACAAAACGGGTCAAAGAGGCTCAAAAACTTGGTGCGGGTCAATATGTAAAAAAGCCGTATACTCTGGAAAAGATTGGAATAGCCGTTAAAAATGAGTTGGCAAGCTGAGAGGATGGGCAAATTAAAGGATAGCTGAACAGATTGTTAATAGGCAGAATACCGGCAGGATCTGCCCTTCGCATAGTGTGGTTTCACGCGCCATTCGTCCACCTGTCCTTCA
>PVMK01123686.1_pt1 | contig 11733 bp, 9 predicted proteins | sample 1853481 | NCBI WGS metagenome assembly PVMK01 (sample SAMN08533507, study PRJNA380276) | Marine sediment metagenome, whole genome shotgun sequencing project. | reverse complement strand
TATTGGCCACCTTCACATGTTTGTCGGCTTGCTCATCAAAAGTTGAAGCTATCACTTCCGCTTTTACACTACGAGCCATATCCGTAACTTCTTCAGGTCGTTCATCTATTAAAAGGATGATAAGGTGAACCTCCGGATGATTCTCGGCAATAGCATTGGCTATCTCTTTTAACAATACCGTTTTACCTGTCTTTGGTTGGGCCACAATCATTCCACGCTGACCTTTACCTATTGGGGCAAACAAGTCAAGTACGCGGGTAGAATAGCCGCTGGGTTTAGCACTTAAATCAAGCTTCTCATCGGGGAAAAGTGGTGTTAAAAACTGAAATGGTATTCGATCCCTTATTTCTTCGGTGGTCTTACCATTAACAGATTCAACTCTAAGCAAGGCAAAATATTTTTCGCCCTCCTTAGGTGGGCGGATATCGCCTTTAACTGTATCTCCAGTTTTAAGCCCAAATAGTTTTATCTGCGACGGTGAAACATAAATATCGTCCGGGCTTGCCAGGTACATATAATCTGATGAACGCAGGAAGCCGTAGCCGTCTTGCATCATTTCCAATACGCCTTCGCTTTTTATTGCGCCTTCAAAATCTTTAATAATAGCCTGTACTTTTTTCTTTTGCTCGTAACGTTCTTGTTTTTCTTTTCTCCGCGTCTCATCCTCAGGGCTTAGTACCCTTTCCGGTCGGCGTTGAGGCCTCTCGCGATCTGATGCATCTCCTTTAGAGCCATCATGGGCAGGAGCTGATGTATCAACATTCGGCTTTCTTGGGCTGCGCTCATCGCGCTCGCTATTTGGTTTACGAGGACTACGTTCAACTTTCCTTGGTTTTTTCTCTTCCTTGTCCTTATTGTCTTTCTTGTCCTTACTGTCTTTAGCAGAACTTTCAAAAGGTTTAATAGAAGCATCCAACTCCAAATCAAAAGATTCGAGCAATTCATCTGCTGATTTCTCAAAATCAGCCACTTCCTTTTTCTTAATTGGCTTTGCCGTTTTCTCTTTTTTTACATTAACTCTTTTTGGCCTTTCAGGCTTTGATTCTGCCTTTTTCTTAACAGGCAAGTCTTTTTCCGGAGTGCTGGCTTGAGTATCGAGAATGGCATAAATAAGTTCTTGTTTAGCCAGCTTTTTGTAGTTTTTTACTCCTAGTTGCTCTGCAATTCCTTTCAAATCTGAAAGAAGCTGCATGTTTAGCTCTTCAATATTGTACATATAATAATTCTTATTGTTTTCCCAGAACGGGCTTAATAGATTAACATTTTGTTTTTAACCTAAATGATAGGTATTGAATTTATAATTGATTGATATTACTCAGTAAATTCGTTAGAGGTAGTTTCAGCGAACTGAGAATACCACGTGAGGTAGTATTCAGTGCAAGTATAGACGTTGTTGTCTTATTATTCAAGTTTTAACGGTTATTTATCGAATAAGTTATCAACAAGCAGACATTGTTGAACTCATCACTACATAAATTACTATTGACTAGGGATTTAACCCCCCAATTCCCTTATTCCCATCGACCAGATTATAACTGATGTAAGCTTAGTTCTGAAATGAAGTTCACAACAAATTCGATTAAATTTGTTCCATGTGCTATGACATAAAGGCCAGCTTAGAATCACAATTACGCCGGGCAGAGTTTATCTCTGATGAAGCAATGATTAAGGAGTTGCGTGAAAAACTGAAGCCTTTCGTTGAAACCCAACTATATCATGCATCTGGTTATGCTCATCCTAAAACATTAATCTACGCTGACAATGAGCCTTATTTGCCAATAATGTCTGTTTGGGGACTTATTCCTCATTGGATTAAGGATAATAAGCAAAGAATGCAATTTTGGAACAACACCTTAAATGCACGCGGAGAAACCATTTTTGAGAAACCTTCATTTAGAGACTCCGCCAAACACAAAAGATGTGTCATCATTCTTGATGGTTTTTATGAACACCACCATTTTAAAGGCAAAACCTATCCGTTTTTAATTCAGAAAAAATCAAAAGAACCACTTACTGTGGCCGGGCTTTGGAGTGAGTGGTTGGATAAAGAAACGGGAGAAATTATCAACTCATTTACCATTGTTACCACCAGGGCCAATAAACTGCTGGCCAAAATTCACAATAACCCAAAGCTTAGTGAGCCCCGGATGCCAGTTATCTTACCTGATGCAGAAATTGAACAATGGCTGCAACCCATAGAAACTGGAGCTGATAAAAAAATAATTGAGGAACTCATAAAGGCCTACCCGCCTGAAGAACTAGAAGCTTATACGGTGCATAAATTACGCGGTAATAATGCCCTTGGAAATGTTCCGGAAGCCGCAGAGGAAATCGTTTATGAAGAGCTGGAGCCGAGCTAAATTAGATTAGACAAAAATTATTTTAAAAAAGTAACCCTCAACTGCAACTTTTCGGACATTGCATCAGTCTTTATCTAACAATAACAACCAAAACTATGCTGCGTAACTATTTTCTGGTCACACTCCGTAATTTACTTAAAAACAGGCTCTACTCATTCATCAATATTGCCGGTCTGGCAATTGGTATAACTTGTAGCATTCTTATAATTCTGTGGGTTTCTGATGAATTATCTTATGACACTGTTATTCCAAAAGGCAACCGCTTGCAGCAAGTTTTTGTAAATGCTGAATTTAACGGAACAATCACTACCTGGCGATCTGTGCCGTTGCCCACTTATGAAGCCATGAAAACTGCGGATGCGAATATCAGCCAGGCTTGTGTTACCGGTTGGGGAGGAGACCGTCTAATAACTTATAAAGATATCCGATTAGTAAAAGAGAGCTATTACGTGAGTGAAGAGTTTCTGGAAATGTTTGAGTTCCCACTTGCAGTAGGCAATGCATCAGATGTATTAGATGATCCGTCTTCAATAGTTATTACTGAATCTTTGGCATTGGCCTTATTTGGTGAGGAAGATCCAATAAACCAGATGGTTAAGGTGAATGATCAAAGCTTGCTGAAGGTAACTGGTATATTGAGAGATATTCCTAAAAATTCATCCTTTCAATTTGATTACCTAATGACCTGGAAGCATCGTGAATCAGTCAACGAATGGGTAGTAAGAAATACGACCAACTGGGGTAATTATTCTTTTCAAGTTTTTGTGGAACTCGGTGACGAACTAAAACATGATGAGACCGAGAACAATATCAAAGACATGCTTACCGAACATGGAGAAGATGATATCGAACGGGCATTCTTTCTGCATCCCTTATTAGAATGGCGCTTACGTTCAAATTTTGAAAATGGTAAAGTAACCGGGGGACTAAATGATTATGTTGAGCTATTTACAATTATCGCCATATTTATTTTAATAATTGCCTGTATTAATTTTATGAATCTGGCCACTGCTCGTTCAGAAAAAAGGGCCAAGGAGGTTGGGATTCGTAAGAGTATTGGTTCTAACCGAATTGAGCTTATTATGCAGTTTTTGGGCGAATCACTACTAATCGCCTTCGTCTCTTTTGTAATTGCCATTGTGCTAACTCAATCGATACTGCCTTTCTACAATAATTTGGTTGACAAGCAACTTTTTATTGATTATACATCACTAAATTTTTGGCTATTTACCTTTGGAATAATAACATTCACCGGATTGGTCTCAGGCAGCTATCCGGCATTCTATTTATCATCATTCAAGCCGGCGAAAACTTTAAAAGGATCTGTTAGTGTGGGCAAATCAGCTAATACACCCAGAAAGGTTTTAGTGATTATGCAATTTGGCTTTGCTATTTTTCTGATGGTTGGCACAGTTATTATCTTTAAGCAAATTGAATTAGTTAAAAGCCGTGAGCTTGGCTATCAGCAAGAGAAATTAATATCCGTTTATACCAATGAAGAACTTGACAATAATTATGGCGTGCTCAAACAAGAGCTGCTACAATCTGGAGCAGTTGAATCTGTTACCAGATCAAATAGTACCATAACACAGATCAATTCGAACAATTTTCTGGGCTGGCCCGGTAAGCCAGAAGATCTGAAAGTAATTTTTACCACCATTGCTACTGAGTATGATTATGCTAAAACTATGGGCATAAAAATTCTTCAGGGCCGTGACTTTTCAGAAGATTTCAAAAGTGACACAGCTGCTGTAGTAATTAATCAAGCAGGGCTTGATCTGATGAACTTAGATGAGCCAATCGGCACGCAATTAGATCTTTGGGGAGAAAAAGTAACTCTGATTGGTGTAGTAGACAATGTGCTTATGGGTTCTCCTTATACCGAAGTGAAGCCTATGTTTATGGTCATGGATCCCGATTGGGGAGGATCAATTACTGTACGTCTGGCGAAAAACAAAGAAATTTCTGAATCGCTACCAACTGTTAAATCACTATTTGAAAAATATAATTCTGCTTATCCTTTCGACTACACTTTCGCAGATGTTGCCTTCGCGAAAAAATTTAAAACCATCAACATGACCAGTAGTTTGGCTACTTTGTTTGCCTTCCTGGCCATACTTATTACTGGTTTGGGGTTATTTGGTCTTGCCTCCTATACGGCAGAACAAAGAACCAAAGAAATTGGCATTCGCAAAGTACTAGGCGCTTCTGTTATGAGCCTTATCACATTAATGTCAAAAGAATTTTCACGCCTGGTGATTACTGCCTTCGCTATCTCAGCTCCAATAGCCTGGTGGTTACTTGATAAGTACCTACAACGGTATGAGATTCGCACTGAAATTAGTTGGTGGATATTCCCTGTTACTGGTCTTATTGCACTGATTTATGCCATTGTTATTGTAACTAATCAAGCACGAAGGGCCGCAACTGCAAATCCGGTAAATTCACTTAGAAATGAGTGATGACCTGGTGATTAGTAATCCTTCTTGATTGAAAATCATTAATATTGAAGTTAACAACTTCAATAGAATGACAACTTATGTTTCAATTTTAAGAGGTATTAATGTTAGTGGCCAAAAGAAAATCCTCATGGCCGACCTGAAAGCACTCTATAAGCAGCTAAGTTTTAAAAATGTACAAACCTATATTCAGAGTGGCAATGTGGTATTTGACTATGCGGGAGATAAAAGCAAACTTGCCATTGCCGGAATGATCGAACACTCCATAAATAAAAAGTACAACTTTCTAGTACCCGTATTAGTTAAACATCCTGATGACCTGAGAAGCACAATTAAGAATAATCCATTTAGGGAGGAGGCAGGGGTAGATCCCTCGAGAGTAGCAGTAACCTTTTTAGAAAACCAGCCAACATCTGCAAATCTAATAAAGTTAGAAGGAGTGGAATATCCCCCCGACCGGTTTATTATTGATGGAGAGAATATATACATCCATTGCCCCAAGAGTTATGGCAATTCAAAGCTTTCCAACAATTTCTTTGAAAACAAACTTAAAGTTCGTGCTACAACCCGAAACTGGAAGACAATTAATAAATTAGTGGAAATGAGTCATTAGGAACCAATTTCCAAGATGCTCTGTTCCTTGTTCACCTTAAGCCTACAAGAACCATTAGATGAATAACAACCGCTGGCTTTCTACCCTTAATCGTTATTGCTCAGTTTTGCGGCATATGGCTATGGTTTCCGGCCACGCTGTTATGGGCAGTCTAACTGAGGCGTTTCAGTTAAAGGCCAGCGCCCTGGGTCATCTTACATCGGCGGTGCAATTTGGCTTTATCATAGGCACCCTGCTATTTGCCCTGCTTACCATTGCTGATCGATATTCACCTTCCCGTGTTTTCTTTATAAGCGCCATTTTTGCCGCCTTCTTTAATCTCGGTACAATCCTCAGCTTTAATTCTTTTGCTTCATTACTTGGTTTTCGTTTTTTAACCGGATTTTTTCTTGCCGGTATTTACCCTGTAGGAATGAAAATAGCTGCTGATTACTTCGAGAAAGGTCTTGGCAAATCCTTGGGCTTTATTGTTGGTGCCCTGGTAGTAGGTACCGCCTTTCCACATTTATTAAAAGGTTTTACCAGTGATTTACCCTGGCGATATGTACTGATATTTACCTCATCAATTGCGGTTGTTGGCGGCTTGCTAATTCTTCTTTTTGTTCCGGACGGACCACACCGTAACCAAAGTCAAAAACCTGATGTAATGGCAATCTTTAAAGTGTTTAAAATCCGGAAATTTCGCGCTGCTGCTTTTGGTTATTTTGGTCATATGTGGGAAGTCTATGCTTTCTGGGCATTTGTGCCAATTATTTTAGCTACTTATATCAACTTACATCCGGGCGCTGAGTTTAATATACCTGTTTGGTCTTTCCTTATTATAGGCTTTGGTGGCCCGGCATGTGTGATTGGCGGCTACCTGTCACAATCCTTTGGTACTAAGAAAACCGCCGCTACGGCCTTGTTTTTGTCAGGCTTATGTTGTCTTCTTTCTCCATTAATAATTAATATAAATTCAGATCTACTGTTAATGGCATTCCTTATTTTCTGGGGAATGGTAGTAATTGCTGATTCTCCACTCTTTTCTACCCTGGTGGCTCAAAATACTGAAGCCGAAACTAAAGGCACGGCGTTAACAATAGTCAACAGTGTTGGCTTTGCCGTAACTATCGTTAGCATACAACTTTTAAACGTTCTGCAGGAAGCTATTAACCCAAGCTATATTTATCTGATACTAGGCATTGGCCCCGTTATGGGATTATTGGCGTTGTATGAAAAAAACCTGTTAAAGCTGAAATTTTGAACAAATAAGACTATTTCTCAATTGAATTATTGCCATAAATTCATTAAATTTAGGTATACATTAATCGGAACTAAATAATAAGCCTCAATGTTTTAGACAACCCGAATAAAACATTGTTAAATAATTACTTTTGACTATTTTCTAACTTCAAATCACTAATAACCCTGACCTATGACAAAAGAAATTAAGCTTTGCCCAATAGATGAACTTGCAGAAAAAACACCAGCAGCATATCAGATAAACGGCCTTGATGTAGTTGCCGTAAAGTATGACGATAATGTCTCAGTACTTTATGGAAGATGTCTTCATCGAGGGGCGCTGATGGCTGATGGGCATGTTGAAGGCAATAATATAATCTGTGGCGTACATAATTGGGATTACCGTTTAGATACCGGGGTAAGTGAGTATAATAACCAGGAGGTTCTGCATAAGTTTGCCTCAAAAATTATTGATGGGTTTGTTTGGGTAGATGAAGCTGAAATTAACGACTACCTCAAAAAATATCCACAACCTTTTAATCGCGACGCTTACCTGGGCCAATATGCCGATACCCACCCGGTAGACACCGAACCTTATACTGGTTACATAACTGAACTGGCAAAAAATGGCCTGAAAAACTATGGAATGCACGGTCCTTCAGAAGCTATGGGAGTTGACCGTAATACCCTTCCTAAATGGGAGGATAGCCAGTTTCTGCCGGCACAAATGGCCACACGACCGTTGCTTGATAACGAAGAAGTAAGCACCCGGGTGGTGATAGGTAAGAATGCTAAAAAACCATTAGCACTTGAAATCCCCATTTTCGTTTCCGACATGAGCTTTGGTGCCCTGTCAAGAGAAGCCAAAATCTCTTTGGCAAAAGGTGCTGAATTATCAGGAACAGGGATTTGCAGTGGTGAAGGAGGAATGCTTCCGGAAGAACAAGCGAGCAATAGCCGCTACTTCTATGAACTGGCCTCCGGTAAATTTGGTTTCTCATGGGAGAAGGTACAAAAAGCGCAAGCCTTTCATTTCAAAGGTGGGCAAGGCGCAAAAACAGGTACTGGCGGGCATTTGCCGGGCAGCAAAGTAACTAAGGAGATTGCCGAAGTTCGCGGGCTCAAAGAAGGCGAAACAGCAATTTCGCCGGCAGCGTTCCCAGATTTATTTACTGCACAAGATTTTAAGCAAGTAGCTGAAGAAGTACGTAACAAAACCGGGGGTATACCCATAGGATATAAAATAGCCGCCAGCCATATTGAAGATGATATTGATTTTGCACTCGAAGTAGGCGTTGACTATATTATTCTTGATGGCCGTGGTGGCGGCACAGGTTCTGCACCCTCCATACTCAGAAATAATATTAATGTGCCCACCATACCCGCCCTGGCACGTGCCCGAAAGCACCTTGATAAAGTTGGTGCAAAAGATGTAACCCTGGTTATAACCGGTGGCTTAAGGGTAGCCGAAGATTTTGCCAAGGCTATGATGCTGGGGGCAGATGCCATTGCCGTATCTAATTCGGCCTTACAAGCCATTGGCTGTTTGGGCATGCGTGCCTGCAACACCAATAATTGCCCTGTAGGCATTGCCACCCAAAAAGAAAATTTAAGAAGCAGGCTAATCATTGATTCTTCTGCTAACCAATTGCATAACTTCTTCGAGGCTACCAATCAGCTGATAAAAGTAGTAGCCCGATCATGTGGTCATGACGATGTAACTAAATTTAATTTTAACGACTTGTCTACGCTTAATTATGAAATGCACAAGCTGACTAATATTAATTATGCAGGAGTAAAATAATTTATATGATTGACGCCCTAATTAAATTTTTCAAGAACCCTCAAGACAAGACCAAAGGACGGGTTCCAGAAGGATTATGTCCAAATTGCTGGGGATCACAAGAGTACGATAACGTAATTCGTAAAATGTATTTTGACAAACAAATTGATGTAAACAATCATGAAGCGAACTATGCTTTTATCCAGGATTTTGTAGTAAACAAGATTAGCGGTATTAGGTTAATAACAGATAATAATAAACACAAATGTCCCACTTGTAAGACCATTTATTAATAAAAATAGATTATGAACAATTACAATAAAACAGATCAACAATTGCATTGGTTATCTCAGATCATTGCTAAGGCCAACCGTACGTATGTAACCTCTAAGCCCGACGACGGCCATACTAACTTATTTTATGATGACCTTGACAATCGTATTGTCGGGCGTTGGATAAATAATGGTAGAGAGCATATGATGCTTACCCTTAACCTGATCACACTTCATTTCGAATGGCTGAATTCGGCCAAAGAGGTTGTGCAATCCGTTGCCACTGTTGGCAAAACAGCAAGCGAAATAGAAAATGAAATGGCTGGACAGTTAGCTGATATTTACCTCAATCCACAAGGGTTTACTGATAAGCTGCATTTTCAGATACCTGATTACTCGTTTGCTGGCGAGCCAATCCAGGCTATTGATGATGCAGACATTCATGAATGGAAATCTTATCGAAAACTAGCCAATGTGCTTTGCGGATTAGTATTGGGGTACTTAGAGCTGGAGGGCGAAATAAGAATTTGGCCACATCATTTTGATACCGGAATTTATGTAGAAGTAGGACAAAAATTAGGTATTGGCTTTGGTCTGGCGATGGAAGACTCGATGGCTGGTGCGCCGTACCTCTATTTATCAGGATATCCGATACACGGAACACTAGACTATACGGATTTACCTGAACTGGAGAATGGCCGATGGGAGGTTAGCGATAATTGGAAGGGAGCAATACTTCCTTTGAATGAACTATCCAGTGGAATATTTGAAGAAAACAGACAAGTGATAACTGATTATTTATTGAAGTCCATTAATTGGTGTATTCGTCATAAATAACCCGGTATTCACTGAAATTTGATTTAATAGACGCTATACTATGGAATTATCTTATGAGTTTTGGTACCTTTTTCCGGTATCAATCATTATTGCGACCATTGCAATGTCATCCGGTGTAGGCGGGGCGGTGTTTTTTTCTCCGCTCTTTATGCTCGCCTTGAAATTAGATCCAAAAATTGCCATTGGCTCAGCCTTGGCAACTGAGCTTTTTGGTTTCGCTTCCGGTCTTGTTGCCTATTATAAAGCTAAATTAATTGACTTTAAACTGGCAAAGGGGCTTCTTATCTTTTCTATCCCGGCAGCTATTATCGGTACAACTTACGGTGGACTGATACCACCTGTGGTACTCAAATCAATATTTGCCGTTGGCCTGCTTTTTATTGGTTATCAACTTTTCACTGCCTGGCGTAAAGAAGAACGAGAAAAGCAAGAAGCCGCCTTTGTTAAAGAATTTGAGCAAACTTTTGAAAGTGAGTTAACGGATAGTCAAGGCAATATTTATCACTACACTATTTGTAACAAAGGCATGGGCCGCATGTTTGCTGCCATTGGCGGAGCTTTCCTGGGGATGATTTCAGTAGGACTTGCAGAACTTCAGGAATATCAACTGGTGGCAAGATGCAAAGTGCCCACACCGGTAGCAATAGCTACTTCAGTATTTGTTGTAGTAATTACCGTTCTCGTTGCCTCAGTCGGGCATTTCTATGAATTTGCCCAGGAGGGTCCGGAGGTGATGAACCAGGTACTAAACATTGTTGCCTTCACCATTCCCGGAGTAATTATTGGTGGTCAGATAGGCCCAAAATTGCAAAAAGTGGTACCTGAAGACAAAATGAAGGTAAGTATCTCATTCTTGTTTGTTTTAGTAGGTAGCTTTATGTTATATACTCTCATTTAAATAATTAACTAGCCTCACATGAATAATCTCACCTGGTACAAAGTACTCCACAACAAGCAAGAACTTATTGAAGGTCGGGTAATGACGGTAACTGCCGGCCACAAAGGCATATGTTTAACTCATTTCGAAGGGAGTATAATGCCCTTGATAATAAATGTCCACATCAGGGAGGCCTTGGGGAAGGCTCTATCGAGAATGGCTTGCTAAGATGTCCATGGCATGGTTGGGATTATCACCCATGTACTGGCAAGGCGCCGGGTTTTGATGATGGGGTGAGTAAATATGAGATCAAAATTGAGGACGAAGCTATTTATGTGGGCCTCGAAGAAGAAAAACCTCATCAAACTACCATAACAGATGTGATGGTGGAAACCATGGTGAACTGGGGGGTAAACCGAGTGTTTGGCATGGTAGGGCATTCGAATTTGGGGTTGGCTGACGCCATCCGCCGGCAAGAAGAAAAGGGTAATCTAAAGTTTTTTGGTGTACGCCATGAAGGGGCTGCATCATTTGCGGCTTCGGCCTATGGCAAGCTAACCGGCAAACCGGCGGCTTGTTTTGCAATTGCCGGCCCCGGCTCAACCAATATGTTTACCGGCTTATGGGATGCCAAGGTAGATAGGCACCGATCTTAGCCCTGACCGGCAGGTTGCGACGCAGGTAGTAGGCACCGGCAATTTTCAGGAAGTAGATTTAGTTCGTGCTTTTAATACGGTGGCCGAATTTAATCATCGTGTAGAACATAAAAGCAGACATAGTGAGCTCATGGCTCTGGCAATAAAGCATGCAATCATCAAGCGAGATGTCTCCCACCTCACTTTTCCCGATGAAGTACAGGAAATACCTGCTGAAGAGTATGAAAAAGCAAAAACGCCGGAAGGCAGAATAACACCAATGCAGATTGCACCACCGGCCGAAATGTTTGACAAAGCCTTTAAAATGCTACAGCAAGCAAAAATGCCCGCCATCATTATTGGGCATGGAGCCCGCTTCCACATGGAGAGCATAATTGAGCTGGCAGAGAAATTAAACTGCCCGGTGATGACAACCTTTAAGGCCAAAGGGCAGATTGCTGATGACCATCCGCTTGGCTGCGGTGTATTGGGAAGAAGTGGTACGCCAATCGCTTCCTGGTTTATGAATGAAGTAGATTTGTTGTTGGTGATTGGCGCTTCATTCTCGAATCATTCCGGTATCACCCCCAAGAAACCTACCATCCAACTCGAGTTATACCCGCAGGCTCTGAATAAGTTTCCAGAAATAGAAGGAGCAGTGGGGAGAGAAAGGACG
>PVMK01123537.1_pt1 | contig 11733 bp, 12 predicted proteins | sample 1853481 | NCBI WGS metagenome assembly PVMK01 (sample SAMN08533507, study PRJNA380276) | Marine sediment metagenome, whole genome shotgun sequencing project. | reverse complement strand
AATCTTGTTGGGTTCGCTAGTTTTGTTGCTATTTCAAACTTTTGCGGTGCATTAAGAAGGGCAACCCAACATAAAATGTGCCTACATCCCGCTAAACCCAACCTACTATATACGCAAGGACAGCGAAGTGGATTCCCCGCTACCATAATTCACCCTATGGACCTAACGCCAATTTAATGAGAAATATAGAGAAATTAAGGAAGGATCTTGATCTGTAAAAAATGAGGTCACCAGGTTAATGTTGGAAAATTCTCAATTTCTTTAAAGTGGTCATCTCGAGAGACCAGAGTCAATTCATCAAGATTCACCTTCTCGCATCCTTCCTGAATCGCCTTCTCGATGGCAATAAGATCTTCGGCTCCAATTGTACCTGCAAACTTTAATAAATCTTTCCCAAGGACCCCACTTCCCTTTGCTTTGACTAATGAGCGAGCAAATTCCAGGACCTGATGCTGCTGCTCAGCAGGTAAATTCTCAAGTTGTTCTCTTAGTTGTTTTTGAACTGTTGTATCGATCATGGGATTACAGATCTGCGGCTAAATTTTGGGTGATGGTATTATCTTCGGCCATTTTGTTGGGTTTCGATGATACCACAAAAATTTTCTTCCTGTGTAACCAAGTAAACAATTTGTATCCAATCCTTTTCATAATTTGATATTTCGAATGCTTACAGGCAGAGACAGGTTTAAATTTAAATATAGACGGGCTGATTGATCGGGAAGCAGGTTCAGGTGGATGATGTTTGACGGAAACTGGGTGTTTTCTCATAACGTCAAATATCGTTGATTGGTTGATTAGTTGATTGGTTAAGTGGTTGTAAATTGTGGATTTATCCCATGTTTGCAAAATAATTGGACACTTCATGTTTCAACAATCGTAACATTCTGAAATTATGACTATAATTTACCTAATCAACCATTCAACCAGTAAACTATTCAACTTTAACAGTATTTAATGGTTTTAAGGCGAAATCGAGTCTCTTAATTGCTAATTCTAATGTCTTTGGAATTTCCCGATAATAAAATGAATTCATTTTTAATGGATTTGCATGAATTTTGCATCTGGTAAGGGAAATTAAATCATAGGCGTTCACGGGTTCAAAGGTTCAAGGTTGCCTTTTCGTCGCTGGGCTGCATTTGGGATGCGTATTTACGACAAAAGCGTCAGCTTCGTCAGGCCTAATCCAAAATTTGGAGCCTTGGCAATTATTGGGGAAAATGAGCATTCTTAACGAGGACTTAGATTCTTATTAGTTATTTTTCCTGTTTGGTTCCCCGATAAATCGGGATTTACGCTTCGCTTCAACCCTGCGAGCGGGATCTACGCTACGCTACGACCGGCTAAGTTAATCCGGGTTAGGGTCTTTAATGCCTTTAATTCACAATAATAATTTGAAAGCAGAAAAAGATTCAAGGAAACATCCAAGAAGACCCTGCAAAAAGCCACTGATTGTTACATATAAAAATCGACATATTAAAATTAAAGCGTTGGCTACCGACATAAGCCGCGGGGGGGCTTTTATCGAAACCGGAAGTAAGATTTCATTGGGCGCAAGAATTATTCTGGTTATTCATGGAAGCAAAAATCACAAAGGTGTAAGACTCAGGGGGTGGATTGTGCGTTTGAGCCCCCAAGGAGTTGGTGTGAGTTTTGATAGAAGATCCGGTCGGGAGCGCAGATACGATTTAGATCGCAGAACCGGCTTGGAGCGCAGAAAAAAGATTGGTAAACCCAGACCCGGAATTGAATATTGATATGGCCGCAAAAAGGCACAAAAAGCACAAAAATAAAATTTCACAATTAATAATTTCAATAGGTTATGAGATCGAAATTCGAAAATTTTGACTTTTTACAAGATTGTCAACCCGGACCAGTCGGAATTGACTATTGACTACAGGCCTCGGCATTCAGATCGGGAAAATAGCTGTGACTCCTTAACTTTCGAGGGATTGTATGAAAATTGGACATGGGCCTGATTCAGAAATTAAGGGATTGAGGAATTTGGGAATTTGGGAATTGGAGAAATTCTATCTATCTTAATTTATAGATTTTATCCTTAATCCCTCAATTCCTCAATGCCTAAATCCCTCAATTTGGCGCTAATAGGCCTAAATAATGTCCCAAAAAAAAAGACCTATTTTTCTAACATTTTACGAAATCTGAATTTACGAGTGAGATTTCTCAAGCGTAAGAAAGTTCGCGTCATCCGCATCCGACATCATGCTGTCAAAGTACATGTCAATTATCTCCCTGTGAGCGGAATATTTACCTGTCAGAAGATCTTTAAAGCCCGCATACCCGGGTTCCGCCATTAATTCATCGATTTCGAGGGCCTTTTTACCCAGCTGCCGGCAATATTTGGCGGTGATGGTTTGAGGGGCCGTACCTCGTTTTTTGGCCACACGATTGGTGGCCTGGGTGCGGCTGTATCCGTTGACCTCTATCTCATAAACGACTTCAAGAATCTGCGCCAGTGATTTGGGCAAGCCCTGAATGCTGACCGTCGGTATTGAAAAGAAGGCTGCTTCTTCCTCTTTTTTTTCTTTCTCACCAAAAAGGAGCCTGTTAAGTACTGAATTGGGTGTGTCAACAAACGGTTCGGCATTTTGCTGCAGATGGGACCAAATTTTTTCATCAATCTCGATTAAATGCATTTTCATGGAATGCTCTCCTTAGTGCTTCAGTCCGAATTCCAGGCGCCACGATTTTCTGCCGTCGCTGACTATCACCTCCTGCCGGCGAATTTGGGTCACCTGATAGCCATCCACGGACCCTCCTTCGCGAACGATCTGGCTATTGATTACCACCATACGTTTAGAGGCTTCACTGAACCATGCCAGTGCCTGAAGTTTTAGTTTGGAGTCGTCGATTCGGTCATAGGTTCTGGTTCTATCCGGTTTTTTGGCTCGTGTCGCAGGTTTGCCTGATGGGACGCTTCTCGCCGGGACTGATTTTTTTGAGGCCACCGCATCCTTCGATGGCGTCCTCTTTTGCGGCGGCTTTTTAAGCGCTGCGGCCGTCTTCGGATGGGGGCTGCGGGCAGTAGCAGGCGGTTTTGAATTTTGTTGACCGACAGTTACATTTGGCATTATCGAACGCGCTTTGGCAGGTGTTTTTTTTACCTTGCCTGGGGATACAGTCGATTTTATCTGTTTTTTTACCAGTTGGGCTTTAAGGGGGAGACTTTCGGTCAGATTTGTGGATCCTGGGTGTATTTTAGCCCTGAAAGTATTTGATTTTTCCAAAAGCGATGCGGGATTTTCCTTTTGCTTCACTGAAACTCCGGCGGGGAATTTTTTAGTGATTATGGGCGTTCGCTGTCTGAAAAGAATGATTGCCGCAACAACAATGACCAGCAGGATCAAAAAAGCTGTAATTATACCGGGGACGAACCATCGCCGACTTGTCTTTGAATTGTTCGCCTGTTTCGTGTCAACGGTCTTCGGCATGGTGAAGAATGATTCAGAACGCGGTGATTGCGTTTCAATTCTTTTTAAAGCCTTTAGGATGGAGCTCAATTTAAAAATCCCTGTTTTTTTTACTCAGCCGGGGCATCTCAAATGAACCTTTAGATTTATAAAGGATGATTTTTGTCAGAGTATCCACGTTACCATCCGCCAGTAGGCCGTATTGGGTTTGAATTTCTTCGATGGCATTACGGGTCCGGATATCGTAATCGTCGTTCAGGTCAACATTATGATAGCCCAATTCATGCAATAACACTTTAAGGGTGATGATTGAATCTTTACTGGTACGAGTCGGTAAGGTCCCCGAGATAGAGAAAAAATTTTTCCAGGGCAGATAGACAACTCCCGACCAGTAAAGATTGATCTCATCTTCGTTTGTCTCTATTACCTTGTTTTCCTTTGGAACCTCGAAGCTTACTTTATTACCATCTGTTTTGCTGAGTGTCAGATATCCGGGTTCTTCGCTGTCCGTAGGATAAAACTCCAGAATGGCCGGCAAATCCAATCGTTTAAGCAGATCCAGGTTTGTCTTGGCCCGATGGATCAAAATCCCGCCGGGCTTGGCCGCCAGGCGGAAAAAGGCATGATCATCATCCAGACTGTTGAGATAGGGTTTGAATTCAATGGGTGTTTGCCACAAGTCCATTGCATTTTTGAGTGCGGTGGTCCGTGAAGATCGAATATCCATGTCCATCAGATAGTCTGCCAGCTTCAGAGTTTCTTTACGGTCCTGGGCCGGTCCGTTCACCGCGGGTTCCTGTTGGTCAGAGGGTGGGTGGTCCTGCACTGAATCTTCCGAAATATCAGCGTCTGAAGCCTCAGGCTCGGTTAAGGCAGTAATCCCGGAAATGTTCGCATCGGAAACCTGGGAATTGTCCGGTTGGTAAACTTCAGCATCTTTTGAGGCCGGCTCTCCGATCGCAGAGCCCACAATTTCAGAGTTTTGCGGATGTTTAAAAAATGCGGTGATCCTCTGAAACAAAGGCTGGTGAAAAATTGCAGCCGCCCATACGACGCTTAAAACTGCAAAAATGATAAATGCCTTTTTCCAGTCGGCAAGATTAAATTTTCTGCCGGCGCCCGCACCCATTAATTCCTTAATAGAAGCCCGGGCAATGCTTCCGGTGATTCTATGCCGGCTGAGACCAAAAGCAGTCAGCAGCGACCGATCGCATGCAATATTGATGACCCGGGGAATCCCCTCGGGAATATCGATATATCCGGCGAAATGCGGACCGATTAAATTTGATTCCCGAATTTTGAGCTGCAATATTAATACGGTACCGGATATACTCTACCGTTTCCTTGTGGTTAAGGGGCGAAAGATTATATCTGAGCGTAATTCGCTGACTCAGTTGTCTAAGCTCATGGGAGTCCAGGATTTCGCTGAGTTCAGGCTGCCCGACCAGAATAATCTGAAGCAGTTTTTCCTGGTTGGTTTCCAGATTCGACAGTAACCGTAATTGTTCCAATACATTTCGGCTCAGGTTTTGGGCTTCATCGATCAGCAGAATGACCTTTTTACGCCGGGTCTTTTTTTGTATGAGGAAAGAGTTTAGTTTATCAATTAAATCCTTGGTATTATCGGCATCATATTTAATCCCCAACTCATCATTAATGGCTCTGATGAGTTGTCTGGCGCCCAGCATGGGGTTAAAAATATAAGCGGCGATGGTGTCCGGGTCCAGGCTTTCAAGGAACGCCCTGCAAAGGGTGGTTTTACCGGTTCCCACCTCACCGGTGATTTCCACAAAGCCGTCTCCCTCAGCCAGTGCATAGTTCAGATGGGCCAGAGTTTCCTCATGGCTTTTACTCAAAAAGAGATAGGCCGGATTTGGCACCAGTTTAAACGGTTTTTCCCTAAAGCTGAAAAATTTTTCGTACATTATTAATAATATTAGAAAAATCAAACTGATGTGTCAAGATTGAATGAAACCGGCGATTCTGAATTATTCTTAACTCGCCATATAGGATCTCAAAATTTGATGTCGTTCGTCTTTATTTTTTTTGGCCAACTGGCGGCATGCTTCGAAAAACCGATTCATTTCCCCCATGTTTTGTTTCAGCATTTTTTTAAATGCCGGCAAAAAATCATGGTATGAAACCACACTGGCGATTTTGGCATTGTTTAAGGATCGATTCATCCAGACATCATAGGCGGATAATTCAAGCTGATGTGTTTTCAGGAGGTTAAATTGGTTACGAAGCTCTGAAAAGAGGGTTGTTTTCCTCACTCTTTTTTCAGACGGCGTAAGGTCTGTTAGATATAACAATTCGAGTTTTTGACGGTAATGCATGATCAATTGCACAAATTGCTCTTTTCGGCTATGTTGACGCAAATATTCGGTGTAAATCCGCTCAGAGCCGGATGCATGCTGCCACCTTCGCAGCCCTTCCTGTTCAACCAAAGTGGCAAAACTCTCATTAAAGGCGGTATCATCCTTCACATATAGAACCTGGTGAGCAAGTTCATGAAAGATCAGCGCGGCCGTTCGGGCTTCCGAAAAACGAATAAATGTGCTCAACACCGGATCGTCAAACCAGCCTATCGTCGAATAAGCCGTCACCCCGCCCGACATAGACGTCATAGCCCTGCCTGCTGAGTCTGTCGGCGTATTGCTGAGCATTCGTTTCAGCGAAATAACCGCGGTATGCGGCACATCCTGCAACCGGGTAGCACCATGTCTTGGGCGTCAGAGAAAACTCCGGGGCGGCAAACACATTCCATAGTACAAAAGGCCGATTGAGATCCACGTACGTGAGATAGTGGTTGTTCACCGGAAGTTGAAGTTCATTTTCAGCAAATTCCCGAACCTTTAGTATGAACATCAGCCTTTCACGAAGGCTTTGCGGAGATTCTGAATCTGCCATGATGTCGGAAATTGGCTGTCGCTTAAGCAAGATGCGACATTGACCATCGATCGCCTGGCTGTAGTAATGTACGGTCTGGCAACCCCATAAGGCGGCCGAACAGATCAGAATCCGAAAACCAACAATGACTTTTTTAAACTGCAACAGCATCAATTCATTTAATCCAGACCTCGTTGATTGGTTGAATGGTTGAATGGTTGAATGGTTGAATGGTTGATTAGGTAAATTATAGTTAGAATTTCAGAATGTAACAATTGTTTAAAAACTTTTGTCCTTTCTTTTGAAACATGAAGTGTCCAATTATTTTGCAAATATGGGATAAATCCATATCTACAACCACTTAACCAATCAACTAATCAACGATATCTGTATTATAGCTTTTCACTTTCCGTGCGCACTGAAACATACTCGATGGCGCACATAACGGTCTTGCCTGTCAGGGTTGTCAATTTCAGCTGACCCGCGGATTTTGTCCACATACTGATCTTCATTTTGTCCTTGACTTCGAACAATGCTGGGTTACCGTATTTTTCGACCAGGATATTTTTTATGGAGTTCAACCAGGCGGGGCCCATTTGGGTTGTGTCAAAGTGGGCCAACGCCACTTTGTATAATTTACCGTTGGCTGAACGTTCATCAAAATAAAAAGCCACCGCAAAATCGTGGCCCATAATCTTGATCCTTTTTTTCAGTTTGCTGATTGGAGGTTCTCCTGCTTCCCAATTATTCAGTTTATAGAGTTTTGTTACCGCGGAATGGGGCATCCCCCATTTGGCTTTGCCCCAGCCCGGTATATCCGCTTCGGCAAACACCAAAGGAGGTAAGGCAGCTATCAAGCATATCAAAAACAAATATCGTCTTGGGTGCACGGCAATTTCCTTCCCGGTAAGGGCACACAGGTTTTGGGTTCAAGATTCAGCGGTTTGGATGTGAACTATGGTGGTGAAAATTCTCATATTGGGGCCATTAATTTCTATCCCGTTTTTATTCTTTTTTGGGGAGTAAGGTTTCACGTGTCAGTGTTCAGGATATGCTATTGCGTCTACCCTTCCTGACACCTGACACCTGACACCAAATTCGCGGAACAAAACCGGTTTAAAAAGTTAAGTCTATGCGCATCAAGTTACAGGTGAATTTTCATCAGCCCAGATGTGAACCCTAAATATCAGATCCTGCATAGAATTTTATCACTCACCCCGGGAAAATACAAACATAGATTTCTTTGAAGTTGTAACCCTTTATATAAAATTACTGTATTTTCCTTAAGCATTGTGTTAAATTATAATAATTTAGCATCCGTAAATATTCAATTTTCAATAGTCAATTCCGGCTCGCCCGGGTTGGGGAAGTATAGATGGGAAAAGAGAGATCTTTGGAAGGCTTTATCGGTGGAATCGAGAATTTGCCCACGCTCCCCGGCATTGCCATTCGAATATTGAAGGCAGTGCAGAAAAAGGAGCCTGATATAAATGAGATAAGTGATATTATATCGACTGATCCGCCTTTAAGTGTCAAGGTTCTCAGATTGGCCAATTCTTCATTTTATAATCTGCCGGCCAAAATCACATCGGTCCTTCACAGTATCAAAATGCTGGGCCTTAACACGGTCAAAAACATAGCTCTCGGTTTTTCCCTGGTAAATAATTATCAATCAAAGAAATCGAGCGGGTTTGACTATACTTCTTTTTGGAAAAATTCACTTGTCGGCGCCGTATCTGCAAAATTGCTTACCGAAAAATTAAACCCTGAATCATTGGATAATGCTTTTTTCATGGGACTGTTGCAGAATATAGGTACCCTTACATTTGGACACTGCATGCCCGCGCAATATAATCTGGTCCTGTCTGAAATGGAGAAAACGAGCTCGGAGTACCAGGATGCCGAAGAGAACATTCTGGGATACAGCCATCAAGAAATAGGGGAATATCTGATGAAGTCCTGGGGATTGCCCGAGACTTTATATATGCCGGTGGGCTACCATCATAATCCTGAAAAATTAGCATCCGCACAACCCAGCATTCAGGCCCTCACCAGAATTCTTCACCTGTCTTCGCTTTTTATCGGATTGTTTGATGATAAATCAAAGGGACTGAATCTTTGGTTGATCAACCATAATATTGAGGCATATGGCTTCGGGGTACGCGTAGATGTGAATCAAATTGCGGAAGAAATCCATCAGCAAGCCCAGCAGGTATTTCCCATTTTTGAAATTGACCTCGAACATGATGCTGAATACGCCCAAATATTCCAGGCTGCAAAAACCGAGTTATCAAAGCTTTCGACTGAAATGGTCAACACCCTGTTGGCACAAAAGAATGAAATTAAACTGCTTAAACAGCAAGTCGTCCGTGATAGCATGACTCATCTTATCAATCACCAGCATTTTCTGGAACTTTTGTCACAGGAAATATCCCGGGCGGATAGGTATAAACATCCTATATCACTCCTTATGGCAGATATTGATCTTTTTAAAGCGATCAACGACGATTTTGGCCACCCTGCCGGTGACCGTGTCATTAAGGTGGTTGCCGGCTGCCTGCAACAGGAAATAAGAGAATCAGATCATGTTGCGCGCTATGGCGGTGAGGAATTTGCAATCATATTGCCGGATACACTGATTCAAGACGCATACAACGTCGCTGAGAGGATCAGGAAGACAATTGATTCCTTAAGAATCAAGCATGAGGATGAATTGATTCATTTTACCATGAGCTTTGGTATCGCATCTTTTCAAACTGAAGAGAAGACTGCTTCAGATAAATTAATCAAAAGAGCAGATAGTGCGCTGTATCAGGCAAAAAAGCAGGGCCGAAACCAGTGCTGTGTTTTTGGCGAAGCCTAATCCGGACGAGCCGGAAAAAATAGCCACAAAGGCACCAAGGCACAAACAATAAATGTTTATAATTACTAATTCCCGCGTCCCTAAGTGAAGGGAGAACCAAAATCGAAAAGAGGAAATACAAGCGAGTAAAAATAAGCACTTCGATTTCTTACATTGGTTCAGCTGAGGATGGTACTATACTTGAGCAGTGTATGGGCGTGGTTTTAGACATAAGCCAAAACGGACTTCTCATTGAATCTCTCCAGGAAGTCGAATCTACAAATTTATCGTTAATGGCATCAACTCAAAAAAACAGTTTGATAGAAATTGAGGGGAAAGTTGCCTGCTGCCGTATGACTGAGTCCGGAAAGTTCAGAACGGGGATAATGCTGCAAGGCACCCACGAAGAAAATGTTCGATTCGTAAAAGAACTTATTCGATCATATCACTATCAGAAAAAGTGACTATAATGGAACCGTGAACCCTGAACCTCTGAACCTTTGAACCCTGAACCCTTGAACCTTTGAACCCTGAACCCCTGAACCTTTGAACCGTGAACCCAGAACCCCTACATTTTCAGGCTGCCGCGGCGATCCAATACGCTTCTGCGGTCCCGGCCAGTTCTTCTATCGAATCTCACTCCAAAGCCTTCCGGGCTCAAACGCACGATCCAGCCTTTTAGTTTGACATCTTTTTTTTCTTATCTCCGGGAACGACAAGTTGAATCATCTGTCCTAAATAAAATTTATTTTGGGTTATGATATAGGCACCGCTACGGCTTATATTCGTAATCAGGCCCTTGTAGTTTTTACTTTTAGATGCAAAAAATACTAGTTTGCGGTATGGTTTTCTCGGATGTTTTCGTGGATCTTTTCTATGCTTGATAGACATTACCCCGGATGCGCTGCCGCTGAGGTTTAGCCTTACCAATGGATTTTACCAACGTATCGATTGGATTGATTATTTTAGCCCCATAACCGAACCGAACGGAAGCGTTTTTTATGTCTTTACGCCATGTAATTTCAACATGAATATGAGCTTTATTATCATTGATCGGAGATGTGGCATCTTTTAGTCCTATATAAATGTCCTCCCCCGGATAGATAATTTGATCGGATTCGAAATACACCCCTCCCTCACTGAGATTATACATTTTGGCGGAGTAAAAAATTTCAGGTAACAAATTATCGTGCCATATAACGGCCTCACACCTAAAGCGTTTACTCTTTCTCTGATCAAATTTAGGTCCACGATTTACCTCGTTGCATCAAAGATCATCCAGATATTTCGCCGTTACAGACAAAAAATTGTTTCTGCTGAACGGGTTTGGTTCTATTTGCGGCCATTAGGATTTTGCTCAATTATACACATTTACCCTTCCTCTCGCAGAGCCCGCAGAGATCACAGAGTTTTTTGATTTTTCTCTGCGTACTCTGTGGGCTCTGAGAGAGACTAAATGCCCCAAGTTAAGGGCATGCCCCTGTGGGGCAGTTAACACGTTGATAACTTAATGTCGCAAATTTTAGGTTTCAGGTGTCAGGAAGTTGAGGTACTAAATCCCGAAACCTGAACACTGACACCTGACACCTTCAGTTTCTTACTTGGTAAATGATACCGGAAGCTCTTTTATTCTCGAACTATCGAGTTCTTTTTTAACAAGCGCGAGCATTTTTTTACTCACCGAATTCATCTCGCGTGCCATTTCAAGTTCGGATGCCACCTCCGGGTTCAGCTTTATCGCTCTAATCCACCTCAGTTTTTTGAGGGTCGATTCCGTGAACAGTTCAAAACCAGGGGGCGCATTTAAAATTGCGTCTAATAAAAGGAGGTTACTCCCATCGAATAGTGAATCTCCGAAGTGAGATTTGATTTGCGATTCAGTCATGCCAAACAGCCTGTCACGAATTTCTCTCTCCCGTAAGAATTTCAGCAAAGCGTTTTCATCTTTCCCCGACGCAGACGCATTCAATAGCTTGGCTTCCAGCTCTTCATCCAGAGAAGCGTATGTTCTTTTTGTCTTTATAACTTCAAATTTCCTACCGGCATTTTCCAGTACCCCTCGTCTGGCAGTCTGCTTTGCACTTTCATCAAGGTCCATATTACTTTCTATGATGTCTATTTCTCTGTTGATAAAATTGATAAGCGTTTCAATGTCACTGGATACTTGTTCGATGGCGCCTGCCATATCGGCAGAAAGTTTCAGCCGAGCATCTTCCAGGATTTGACGGGTTTTTGATAATACCTGCTCTAACATTATTCTAAACTCCTTTCATCAAATGATATCGGGTATAATAATGGACCCTTAGCTATTCTTTGCGTAACATCTCAATAACCCCGGTATTTAGTAGGTTGGGTTAAGCGGGATGATAGCACAAATTATGTTGGGTTCGCCTATCTTCATGTACCTCAACAGTTTGAAATAGCAACAAAATTAGCGAACCCAACAAGATTGGTTGAAGACCGTCGGCTTAACCCAACCTACGATTTATCGTTTAGGCCCATGAAGTGGATACCCCCTTAGCATAATCTATTGAGAACTTGCTTCTTTGGTTACAAAACGAAGCGATACCATAT